>Ga0207433_10012893_pt1 | contig 12406 bp, 9 predicted proteins | sample YelNatPaOPGAMG01_FD_187559 | JGI IMG/M metagenome (GOLD analysis project Ga0207433, IMG submission 187559) | Hot spring thermophilic microbial communities from Obsidian Pool, Yellowstone National Park, USA - OP-RAMG-01 (SPAdes) (version 3) | ecosystem: Environmental > Aquatic > Thermal springs >...
TATGAGATATGTAGAATTGGTTGAGGGTGTTAGGAATTTTGAGGATTCTTTTTGGTTTGTTGAGTATTTGTATTTTAAGGCTCTTGAGTTGTTGGGGGATGTTAGAGCTGATTTGAGTAGGTTGGAAGCTGGGGGGCATGTTGAAGGGGTAATTAAGATGTTTCTCATTCATTGGGGAGGTATGAGGAGGACTGTGGGTAGGGAGGGTTTGGATTGGGAGCAGCTTACCAGACGGTTACGTGAAGCTAAAGATGCTTTCCAGAAATTGTATGGTAAGAGTTTGTTGGATATAGATTTCGATGATGTGGAGGTGAGGGATGCTATTATGAGAACTTATGAGGCGGTAAACATTAAATATATTGGAGCCACTGCAATTTCAAAGATTCTACATTTGCTAAATCCAGAAGTATATGTGATGTGGGATGAAAAGATTAGGAGGAAATATAGAGTTAGAGGGAATGCAAAAGGCTACATAGATTTCTTGAAGCAAATGAAGAGGGAGGTGGAGGAGGCATTGGAAGAAAGGGCGAGGGAGAAGGGGTGTAGCGTAAAAGAGGTTGCAGAAGAAATTTGCAGAGAACTTCCAAGCAAGAAGCTTGGCAAAGAATATAGCAAGAAAACTTTAGCCAGAATAATCGATGAATACAATTGGTGGTCAACTCACCATGAACTTTGATAAACTCTCAGATTTAATATTCACCAAGATCGTACCAAGGTTGGAAAAACATAAGGGAATATTCAGTTTCGTAAAGAAAGGGCGAAGCTTGAAGGTTGGCTAAAAGTGGAGCTATGCAAAATCTGTTTCCGCATAATCCCTTTTACTTCTTGATCTCGAATGCAGATGTAAAATTCACTATTCATATCAGATACCAAGTCTCTTGAAAGCTTCAAACTTTACTAACTCTCTCAGCTTTTTATCCGCTATGGTTTCATTAAGAAGCTCCTCAAGCTTAGCCCTAGCATCTTTAATAAACTTGCCACGTTCCTCCACAGCTCTCTTAAGCACATTTTCATCTGTAGGAATGAATATTTCAGTCTTTCCAGCCAAAATAGCATATTCAATGAACTTAGCCTCATGAATAGAACTACACCTAACCTTCTCATTATCTATCCGGACGTGGGGCCCCTTCAGATCAACACCAGTTTTAACCTTAGAACCTCTTGGAACCTCTATGACCCTATATGGACACACAGTTATGTAGTCCTCCGGAAATCTCTTGGCTCGTATACCATAAAGTTTCTCCATATCTTTTAGCACTGAACTCACGAGTTCATCAACGTCAAGCTCCTCACTCTTCTTCCTCTTCTGAACGCTCTTAGCCCTCTCAATCCTAGACTTAACTAGGTCTATTACTGCACGATAAACTTCAAGCTGCTCTTCCTCTGTTAAGCCTAAAATTTCGCCCATAATAATCCTATCAAGTTCTCTTCTATCGGGCTTAATCTTATCCAAAGAAACTTCCTCTGATGAATTAGCACCTATCTCCTCAAAAATTGAAAGAATTTCACGCTGAGATAGCCTATTAAACGTATTAATAATCTTTTCATATAATTTATCGCCCATGCTCTTCAACCTCAAAACATTTATAATTTTGTCAAAATCAATAACTGGAAAATTCCTTAAGTCTTTTCCTACCAACCTTATTGCACCTTGACCAAGTCCAACTCTGCCTAATACCTCTATGAATAACCAACTTAAAGTGCTATTGAGAAAAGCACATAACAATAAATTGTTCCTTCTATTTTTGGCGATTATGCCATAATAATTATGTTCAAATGGCACATTATCTAGGTTTAAATGACACACATGTTTTTCCCAACGTAAATCAACCCAAAGTAATGGAGCTGTTTTTAATCTCGATAATTGGTACCAACGATCTCTATCTCTAAAAGTTGGAGCATTATTAATACCTAAACTTTCGCCCCATTCTATATATTTTAATGCATTTGTTCCTTTCAATTCATTTTTATCAGCCATTACATGGAAAAGCTTATACTTTAAATCTTTAGATGTGAAAGCTATCTTATTGAGTTCGCGTGGAGTCTTAACAACGGCTAATAAAAATTGAGGCTCAATTTTCCATTTATTTACCTTTTCTTCAGATAGGTAAAAGAAGTCGTTATTGCCAGTTATAAGTCCGCCAACAACCTCTGCAACATGACTTAAAGGAACTATTTTACCCTTTCCTTTTTCCAAAACTTTGTAAAATATTTCAGGTGCTCTTACGTACTTGCCCCACTTAGAACCCATATATTCTTCTTTTTCTTCATCGTAGCCTTCATCCCAAAGCTCCTTCTGAGTCTTCGTGAAAACCCTTATCCTATCATCCTCATAGCAACCCTCTTTGTTCTCTATGAATTCTATGAACTTTTCAACATAAGCCCATCTTTTGCTTTCATCCTCAACAGGAGGTATGAACTCTGCTAGGGGCTTCTTCAGTTGAACGAACCTGACCATGTTGTTATGCCTTTCCTCGGAATTAGAGCACCTTTCGAGTATTGTTATAGCCGTGTTTATGTCTGCATCTTCAAACCACCTTTCAACTTTGCTCTCTATAATCGCCTTTATCTTGAAGTTCTCTAAGAAGAACCTCTGCAGGTCTCCACCGTAGTCTACGTCGAGCCAAGAGTTAGATGTGATTAGTCCCAGCCTACCACCTTCCTTCAGGAAGTATCCTCCGTGTATGAAGAAGTGGACGTATATGCTTGATCTTTTGCTGAACTTAGGTTCTTTGCCCATGGGGTATTTGCTCATGGCTTTCCAGTCTTCGATACACCTCTTGTATGCTCTATTTTTCTCCTCTTCTAAGATGTCTTCCATTTCTTCTTGCCTAGTATATGGGGGGTTCATGATAACTGCGTCGAACACCTTAGGCACTTTAATAGTCTTCATTTTATCACTTAACGTTTTATTTTTCATTTCATCAGACGGGTACTCTCCTCCTGGAAGCACGCCAAAAAAGTCTTTGTGAAGGATATTAGGGTAGTTTTCGATCTCGGAAAGATCTTTGCTTGCAAGGTTTATTATTGATAGATGTGCTGGGAATTTAGCTATGTCTATTCCATATAGGTCTTTGATTATGTCTTTATGGGTCTTGCTGGGATTTAGGATCTTTTTCCTTACATATGACCTTACTAGGAAAGTGCCTGCACCGCATCCTCCATCTAACACTTTATCATCGGCGCTTTTGACACAGAAGCCCACTATTAGGTCGACAACATCTGATCTTGTGAAGTATTGGCCGAGCTTATGCCTTTCATCTTCTGGTATTAGTCTTTGAAATATGTTGCCTAGGATTTCATAGTTTATCTTTGAGAAGTCATATTCGCCAATATTATGTATAAAGTCCTTCAGTGCATTAGTCATGTCGTCTGGAGGAATTAATGAGTCTAGGAAGTCTGTGAGCAGGATCGTTTCATAATTTCCAGTGACTTCGCAAGCTTTTTTAAAATAGCTGTCGAGCCTATCCTTTAACTCTTTACCCGTTAAGCTGATCTCGGGGATCGTGATTTTTGGCAGTTCTCTCTTATAGTGTGTGAAGCGTAGGACATTGTAGAACAGTATTTTGTTCACGAGCAGATAAATATATTGCCTAGCGATTTTTTCAAAGTCTTCATCAGTTCCCTTAAATGACCAGCCTTGTTCCCTGAAGTATTTTATGAGGTTTCTTCTAAATTCCATATCTTCTGCAGCCATTTTCTTGATGTTTTCAAACATGGGTATGGATAGCGCATGTATTGCACTCCTAAGCCTGTATATGAATCTTTCATCTACGCCGAGTAAGGGCTTAACTTTAATACCATAATATATCTGTTCAAACTCTCTCAGAAAAGTCTCAAGGTACCTTTTTATACTCTCATTATACTTTAGGATAGCGTCATCGTAGCTTAAAGCTTCACATACAATTTCGCTTACGCCTGAATGAGGCCACCAAAGCTTATCAATAGCTTCACCCTTCTCAAATGTATCCCAGCAGTAGAAATGTGTGAGATTCCATACTGCAAAGTAAGGTATATTATTCTTCCAAGCTTTGCTTAAAGCGGAGTCTAGGGCATATTCCCAGGGAGGTGTTCTAGCATCCCATATTTCTATTAGTAGTGCGGGTTTTGTAGCTCTTTTCTCCCATACGATTAAATCGGCTCTCTTCCTAGATGGATCCTTAATCTCTATGTCAGCACACTCGAATCTCAAACCCAAACTACGTAATATACTGTTTATCCAATCCTTAACCTCTGATGCAAAACTAAGCTGGGTAAACGTAAATGAAGATCTAATCAACTGACAATCCCTCTAGCCTTAGGTATAGTGAATGTGGACTTACCGCTTTCATACAAATTGAATTTTGAGTTGCATAGCGTACATTGGTAGCGTTTAACAGTATAGAACCTAAAATTCCAAGTTTTCAGGGGTTCTGCCTGAAATTCTCCACCGCAAATTGGGCATTTTACCATGGGAATCTCCTCATATTGTCTTGGTTAGTTTTGGTATTTCATCTTTTAGGGATATTATTTGTGGGAATTCGCTGGTTGGGGTTTCTTTCAGGTCGTTTTCCCAGCATATTATGTAGTCGCATTCTTCTGGTGGGTGTCCGTGGTTTATGAAGTCTGATGTTCTGTACTCTAATTCTATGGAGACAGGTTCTCCACTTGTATCTATTGCTTTAACGTCTGGGAATTTATTTGAAACTTTCACTATGTATGGGAAGCCTAGTTTCTCGTGGTACATGAAGAATAGGCATGCAACTCCAAGTTCGTCTATTGGTGAGAATAGGACCCCTTTATGGATTAGTGGTGTGAGTTTAGGTCTACCTTTTCTACTTTCTTTTCCGGTGTAAGGGTATGTTGAGTCCAGGAACCACATGAAGCATACATTATCCCAATTTTTGAATTCTTCAATACTATTCTTTATTTCTAGGAGGATGCTGTTGAGGAGTTCATATTTTTCTCCAAGTGTTAAATCGTCATACTCTTTCTTGTAGATTTCTTTAGCCTTATTGTCAAATTCCTCTTCACTTAAGCCTAATTTCTCAATTATGTATTCCATTTGGTCTGTTTTGAATATGGGTATTATTTTGTCTGGATAGTAGAGAAATATGATCTTTTTGGCTATGAGTTTATCTCCTCCAAATCCACTTATATCCTCCCATGGGGCATCTATCTTTTCACGTAGAGGTTTCGTATCATCAACAGCAATCTTTAAGAGACTCTTGAACTTATCGATGTTCGCTATCGCATTTGGGTACACAGCCCCACCATAAGTGAATATGGCTCCAAGAGCTTTAGTCCTATGCTCAACCCATAGGAAGAAGTAGTCTTGGGCACCCTTCTTATAGATTTTGTCTGGAGTTAAATTGTCAATTAGTTCAGGATGCTCCCTAAACGGATACCTCTTAAGAAACTCAGCATGAACCTTCCAAGCAGCCTCCAATTCACTCTTATCCAATTCATCCATAAACTCCCTAGCCTTCCCCCTAAGCCACCCCCTATCTATCAACACTACCCCCTCCAAGATACATGCATAATTTGACTATAAAATTGAAAAAGAAACTTCCAAACCCTGAAAACATTCTCACATCAAACATATTCTCCTCAAATGAAAATAAAAACTTAATGATACACTTTCACGAACGTTACTCATACATTACATTAATTAGTAAGGTTTTAAATCCAAATATTCTTAGAACTTAACCAGCCTCATTATCTCATTATAAATTATTTTAATGATTTTATATGCTTCTTTTATCTCTTTCGCTACATCGCTCCATTTTTTAATAGATTGTTTAGTTAAGCTATACAGAATGTTTAATCCTGCTAAAAATAGGAATGACAAAAATAATGAAAACGATAAAATAACAACAATATCATTAAAAAAGATCTCAATTCTCGTCATGTTCTGAACGATATGAGATACTAAACTTAGTAAGAATGGCAATGATAACAAGAAGATTATTGGTGATGATGTAATCATTAGTATTCCTGTTATGAACGAGACTTTTTGGATTTTTCCAGATTCTGCTAAATCATATTCTGTAAAATAGGTTACTATATGTTTGCGGGATTTTTCTAAGCTTCCGATGAGTAAAGCTAAATTTATTATGTCAAACCTAATTTTATTTTCATCTGAAGAATGCTCAACAAGTTTTCTAATAAAACTCTTGTCGACTTCGATCAATTTACTTTCAGCTTCATATACTATGTAATCCAATAAGTTTTTGTGAAGTCTCTTTAATTCTTTATTTACGCCATCATTTTTTGATATACGAAGTATGTTCTCAAGAGTGAGGAATCCTATCATTAAATCGTCTAAAGGCATATGCGAATATTTATCTTCACCAGTAAACATTTTTAATATTATCCCACTTATATTGTGAAGATATATAAACATACTATTTTTGAAATGCTCGTACAACTCTCGATTTTCATTTAGTAAAAGTAAGAATTCACTAATCCAGTAAATTGAAAGCGGTTTTACATCTTTATGATCACCTTTAAAGATCTTCTCTACAAACTTGTCTAAGATGTCATATTCTTTCCAGCCAGACTTTAATAGTATCATGAAAAACATCGTTGGAGCTTCTTCCTCCAATGGGTTTTCTTTAAGCAAATTATCCACAAAACCTTTATTCTTACACCAAAAAGTATCCAAGATAGAATTCTTTAATTTTTCAACATCTATGTATTCATATCCTTTCATGAGAAGTGATAATGCAACGTGGAAGGCTTCCATATGTTCTTTCCATGGGCTTTGAGGCGTAATCTTGTCAAGCTTCATGTAAAACCTTTTTTCAAGAGCTTTATATGTCTCTTTCAAATAATCTGCAATTTTAATCTTCCTATAAGAGTCTGTTACGAACCATAATATTGCCGCTGTAATAAGCGGATCTGATGCTTGTGAAACTTCTTCTGATATCTTTGATGACCATAACTTATCTTCATTCATTAAACTATGCAACATCCAGATGAACCTTCTAATATCAGCTTGTATCGGATTTTTAGTGTGAGAAATATTCTTTAGATTTTTATTCATATAAACCACGGCCTATCTCTAAATATTTTTGGTTTCATCAATTCCCACTCTGTTTCAGCTTTCTTATACTTTAAAATTGCAAATGTATGATTTATGTCATCTTCTGGTAAAATTTCAAGAAGATTGGCCATCAACTTTGCATAGTGTATTGGTGTAGGTAATCTTAAGGTTCCAAATAAATTTCTCCAATTCATGGCTGTTAATGCATAACACGCCATTATGGATTCTTTAAGAGCTTTCCTTTTTTCCTCCTCTGTGTACATAAGCTCTATTTTAATTGGCTTTGGAGTACCTATACCTGCATATTTCCCCTTATACACCCCTGTAGTTGTTACGTAGGCACATTCGTCTGAAATCCGGAAAAATAATCCACGTGGTGGTGTCCAATCCGCAATAAATGGGTTGTAAATTCTTAGCGGCGTTCCTTCTGAAACTCTTATAATATCAATTTTCACATTTTCAACCTCGGTTTTAACATTTCTCGAAAACTCTTTTATACTTTGAATTCCTGGTCTTTCTCTGAACATTAACAACATCTTAGATTTTTCTGGTAGCTCATAGTCTTCAATTATTTCTTTAAGCGACCCTGCTATTGCATTCAATAAGTCTGAAGATTTCGCTCTACAAGCAAATGTTATAAATTGTTTCCATGCACCTTTTTCATCAAAAATGTGGCTTACTCCATAATACTTAATGACAGGTCCTGTGCTCCCTTCCACCACTCTTTTAATGCTCCATGCAACACCTATTACTATGTTGTAATTTATTTTATAGCTGCTTGAAAGAACCCAAGGTATCCCACCGCCTTTGGCAAATATGTTTAATGCTAAATTGTTAAGTGTGAATTTATCATCTTGTTCTAGTGCATTTAGTACACGTCTACTATAACATTGTACTGCAAACGGGTTTTTCTCGTTTTTTAATCCAAGAATTTTCATTTTTGAGTATAATGCATTTCCTTGAGTAGTCCTTGCAAGTTTTGCAGGAATAAAAGTTAAAATTATACAATTTTCCTTATATTTAACCTTTGATGCGATATCCTTTTCTTTTTCAAATACTCTTTTTGATTCTGTATTTGTCAGCGATGTAATTTCATCTATTTCTAAATTTTCCCATATTATCTTCTTCATCCCTTTTTCAAAAAGATGGTTCATGTGATTTTTGAGTATTTGCTCTAGATATTCGACTTTAGTTCTAGTTAATAGTTTTTCGTCGATCCACTCTTGTGGAATTAAATGCAAAATCGTCATCTCCACAGGCTTATATGGCCCATACATTTTTAACCCAACATATGGATCGTAATGGGATTGTTCGTCACCATATAAAGTAGGTCTAAATGACAGCATTATTTCTGGTAAGCGTCCTCCATTTAAGTAGTCTTCAACACTTATCATCATTGTTCACAACTCCTCACAATACATGGTTCTTTACTTATGGTTATTTCAATGTCACCAAGCTTTACTTTCCCTTTAATAGAGGAATGTAATCTTTCAAAAAGAACTTTCGTAGCTTCAAATCTCTTATATGGAGCAGAAAGGTCTTTTTTGCCATCTTCAGTTATCTGGAAAGAAAGACGCTTAACAATAATAGTAAGTCTCTCATCACTTTTTTTCGACAATATTTGATCTATGACTTCAGGCTTTCGAAGAGGATATATTTCGTTAAGATTAAATTCATGTTCATTAAGCTTCCATTCCTCCTTCTTTCTCCCTTTCTCATATCTATATCCTAAAAATTTCCCATCAATCTCTTTTTCCAATTCCCACACGAGATATCTTTGCATCCTATAACCAATATTGTGCCATATTTTTCTCTCAACCTCTCTAAGCTCTAAAAATTTATTAAACTCACACTTGAATCCTTTCTCAATAAGTTTGCCTATGGAGATTGCTGGAATTATTGCGAGAGTGTAATCTGCCACTATTCCTATCTTAACTTTACTTTCTCCCAACACTTTGTATTTACGGAAGGCTATTGAATTTAAGGTAAGACCCTTGTATATATTCACAACAGATTTAAATGGGTCTTCTAAATCTTCAACTAGGGATTCTGAATCAAAAACAACACATTTTCCAACATCACTTAATACTGTCCACTTTTCTTCCTTACAGTTATAAGCTTGTAATAGAATAAGGTGAAGGAGACATCTTGCCATTACCTTAGCAATAAGTAGCTTCAATTCGATGCTAGCTCCAGAAAAATGATAACTACGTATTTTTTCATATGATTCGATGGCCTCCATCTCTGATAAATCTTTTATTGCACATTTAACATCAGCTTCATTGCCAATAATAACTAAATTGTCTTCAGCGATTCCTGCATAAACTTTATTTGCTAAATCTATTGATTCCCTTAAAAGTTTGACACATGAACTTAGAGATTTTTTCAATATATTGGATGGTATAACTGAGTAAAAAATCTCGGATGAAAATTGTGCCTCATAAATGTTAGTTACATAATTTAGAGAATAATATGGTTGCTGGATGAAATAAATCATCCTTGCATACCATCTTTTGTAAAATTGTTGTAAAATAAAAATTTTATGGTTAAAAATTATTCTTACCATCTTGTTCAGATTTTTGTTAATGAGGTTTGGAATGCGTGGTCTATAAAAGAGGGATCTTTGAAAGAGGGATGCTTACAGTACGCTTTACCCTAAAGAAGCATAAGGTGACAAAACATAGTTACTGTTATCATCTCATAGAGAATTTATGAGGGTTCTGAAGCAATGTTTTTCAGATTTCTTAAAAGCTGTTTAAGTTTAGTATTGTCGAAAATTTCAATTTTTAAACCGTCAGCTCGTACTTTTCTTACGCAGTCTTTTGCATCTTCTGTGAGTGAAGATGTTGTTATGAATATTCCTTCATCAGCTCGTTTTACATTCATGGCGCCTATAAATTCTCGTATCACACGAGAGCCAACAGAATTCTTCCATCTTTTGCACTGGACAATTACTTTGCTTTCTCCTTTTGTACATATTAAGTCTGCACCTTCATCACGCGGTCCATCGATGATTTTTACATTTTTATATCCTAATATCATGAGCAACCGTTTCATTATCTCCACGAATTCATAGGGATCCACTTCACTCAACTCCTTTCCGCTAAGTTTACTTAGGAGTTTACTTAGGAATTCTTCAGATACCTTTGATTTTATTTGTACTTCGATTGTTGGTGGTTTTCCTTTACCTTCACGTTCTTCATATTTATTGTCGACTGGAATGCTTACTTTCACTTTGTATTGAGAATGAGCATTAAAGTCAAACTCAGATTCGCTCTTTATTATAATTCGCCCTTCGTTATCCTCCAACTGAATAAAAGGTACGTTAAATTCCTCTGCACCCTCGCTGTTTAGAATCGCTTTAACTTGCAAAACTTTACACCCTTTAATAGGTTCATAATGAATATGAATCCTATCTTCCACTTCTTTCACTATTGGTCTATTTACAATAACGTGAAGGTGCTCATACTTTTCGCGCTTAAGCTCTATATCTCGCTCAATTAAATCTCTATTTAGATCGAGCGGTAATACTTCAGGTTCGAAATCCTTAGCTTCAATTGATATTTCGTATTTCCCAAATGGAAGCTTAAAGTTTACACTACCATTCTCATCAGTTAAGGCGCATGTTTCTACGTTTCTCTTAGTAATTTCCATACCTTTTTTGACAATGGAGAAACATCTTTTTACACTTACAGAACAGTTTGCTAATGGGCTTTTTTCGAATGTGCCATCAGGTTTCAGCTTATTTTCGAGAACTCTTAATTTAATAATTCCTCTCTTTCTTTTGAGTGCGATACGATCATTTAATAGCGTTAAGGGTGTTATTACTTCCTCATAGCCATCTTTAGAAATTACTACTTTAATGGAGGGAATATGCTTTTTCTCCCTAGGTTTTAATCCAATGTGGGCTACACCTTCCTTGTCTGTAATAAACTCGTTCAAAAGTTTGTCTTGCAACCATAACTCTACTTTAGCACCAGATAAAGGGCCGAATTCTTCACCCTCATCCACGATAGTAACTAGATATTTTACCTCTTCAGTCTCATCCTTTATTATTGCTTCAATTGATCCTTTAAGGGGTTCAATACAATCTGCTGTCTTCCTTAATATTTCGACAAAAATTTGATCGATCATTTCAGCATAATTTTCATACTTTTCCCTAAAATATTCCCAATAATTCCTAAATTCACATTTCAAATACTTTTCTAATATTCCATAATCCTTAAAATAGTTGTACTTCTTTTCATCAGAGAATATCATTCGCCTCAACTCATAAACAAATTCTTGGAAATCGGGGAAAAGTGACCAATACCTATTTAGAATCGGATTAACAATTTGGCGTAGAAAGTCAAGAGAACTTGACATATTTCATCCAATTTACAATAATATTTTTTTAAAGTAAATATTAAAATGTAATGTAAGGGTCTTTTATGCACCCCCCATTTTTTTCCCCAATGTGTAATAGATGATTTTGTTTGTGTCTTCAACCATGTTTTGAAATGTGGTTTGTTGTTGAAGGGCCTAGCCTTATGCATGTAAAATTGAGTTTACAGCTGTAGGTGATGATCATGCTCATTATTGTAGAGTTCTGACGTGAAAATTGGGGGAGTGAACTTGAAATCACGATCACCTTGAATAGAAGAATTTCATTTGATAAATCTGATGTTAAGTCTTCAAGATACTATCAACGGGAATACGGTATATATTTAGTCTTTGAGAATTGCGACTTTTCGGTGGATGTAAATGCTTGAGTTGTTGCTGATCTTTTCTAGCTTATTATGTGGGCTTTGACATGTTCTTGGTTGAAATGTATTTTACAATTTCCCTTCGATGAAGGATTTCAACTTCTCTTTTGCTTTGGTAGTGTTCCAGCAATTCTTGGTTCTGGCGAAGGGTAGTGTGCATAGGAATATTTCGAAATTGTTTGATTTTAATGTTTTCCCGCAGTCTTCCTTCACGCTATATCCATTTAGTTCGTGGAAGCTTATCATCGTTAGGGCTTTTAAAGCTGTGCTTCCTAGGATAACGATCTTCTTGACATTTTTAATTTCTGATAATAGTTTGATTTCATATTCGAAAATCTTTGAGCAATTTTCGATAACCTTTTTCGGTATGCTCCTCCCTTTCTTATTGACTCTACATTTCACTGCATCTGTTAATAGGAGGCCTCTACGTTTGAATTCGCATAAGCCTTCATAACCATTTTTATTTATTTGGAGGATGTTGAAAAGGTTCGTTCTAAGAGGGTCTTCCTTTTGGGGATTATAGAAGAATCTATCTTTTCCAGGTGGGGATTCCCCTATAAATAGACATTTTATGTTTTGTTCTGGAATCCACTCTTCATATACCTTGAATTCTAAGTATGGTTTGCTTTCCGTA
>Ga0207433_10012894_pt1 | contig 12406 bp, 11 predicted proteins | sample YelNatPaOPGAMG01_FD_187559 | JGI IMG/M metagenome (GOLD analysis project Ga0207433, IMG submission 187559) | Hot spring thermophilic microbial communities from Obsidian Pool, Yellowstone National Park, USA - OP-RAMG-01 (SPAdes) (version 3) | ecosystem: Environmental > Aquatic > Thermal springs...
TAATTCCTACTGTTAAAGGATAAATAAAAGACAAATCTTTTTTTGATAATAAAAACATCCAAGTCAAAAAACTAGTAGCATAACAAATCATTCCTAAAATATATTTCCAGTGCGCTAACAAAAAGGGGAGATTTAATAAATTTTTAATTAGCTCCCCTAAACCATGCATATTCGTCTCCATTAAACCGCTCTTCATTAAAACTAACCCTGAAACCGTTAAAACAATATATAAAACAATATAAAAAATCATAGTTTTAATTTTTTAAATTAATTTTTCAAATTTAGTAAGGCAAACATCACTATTTAAATTATTAAGAAAATATTTCAAACCATTTTCTCCCATTTGCTTTAATTTATCTTTTTCTTGATACATTTTTAATACTAATTCTTTAGCTTTATCTACATCTTGCGATAAAGTAGCATAACCGCATTGTGCTTCATTAATTATCTTTAAAGCTTCACTTTTGTCGTGTAAAAACCCTAATACAGGTAAACCACTAGCTAAATAAGTAGATATTTTCGCTGGAACAGCGGGAGCAGTATTTTTAGTAGTTAAGGTTATTAAACCAACATTACAATCTTTCAATAATTCGGGAAATTCTTCATAAGAAACGAATGGTTTAAAAATTACATTATTAAGGTTTAACTCGGATACTAATTTTTCTAAATTTGGTTTTTCTGTGCCATCGCCAACAAAAAGGAAAATAATATCTTTATTATCTTTTACCTTTTCAGCTACTCTAATAATAAAATCCAAACCTTGGGATGGCCCTAAAACTCCTCCAAACACAAAAACAAATTTATCATCTAAATTAAATAATTTTCTAAATTTGCCGGTTTTTTCTTGCTGAAGAAACATTTTGCCATCTAACCAATGATAAACTACTTCAATTTTGTTTTCGTTAATATTTTTCTTTTCTTGAAGATATTTTTTATGCTCATAAGATGGCACTATTATTAAATCAGCATTTTGATACGCTTGTTTTTCTATTCTTTCAAAAAATTTAATTAATAATTTATTTTTTAAAACACCTAAATCAATTGCATTTTGAGGAAAGAAATCGTGAAGATTAAGAATGAATTTAGCCCGATAGAATTTTTTAACATAATTAGCCGCTATGGTTAAAGGTAAAGGCGGACTATGAACAATAACAGTATCAATTTTAGTTTTAATATTTTGTCTAATCTGCCAAATAAAAATATAAGGCATAGAGACCTGAGCAATGCCCCGAATAATAAAGTTCACTTTGTGATGAGGTAGAGTTTTAATTCTTATTACTTTGATTCCATCTTCTTCAGAAATTAAAGGCCATTTTTTATTAACTAACTCTGGCGTTAAATTATATTGCGGATAAGAAGTTATTACCCAAACTTCGTGACCTTTATCTTTTAAAAATTTAGCTAAATCTTCCATTAATTGGGCAGCGGAACGAATTTCTGGCGGATAAGAATCAGCAATTATTAAAACTCGTTTTCCCATAAAGCATTTTATTTAAAATAACTCCAGAATTTTTCTTTGGCTTTGAAATAACGATCCCCCCAATTTTTCATTCGTTGTAATTTTTCTTCTAAATCTAACATTAATTTGGTTGAAACCCAAAGAGATTCTAAGGAATCACCTTCTTCATTATTAGCTATTTTTCTACTAATAGTTCGATACATATTGCGATAACTATCTGTTTTAGCAATTCTTGCTTTTCTAATAATTCGAGAGTCGTCTTCTGATAAATACAAAATATTATCAGTAATCCGAATATTATGATGAGGAACTTTTAATTCAATATGATCTCGTGGTCCAATTCTTACTGAGCCCTTTTCACTAAAAACGGTAGTAAACACAGCCCCATTTTCTAATTCAATCCAAACTTCAATGGCATTATCTTGTAATAATTTAATATCAAAATCTTTTGGTTTACTAAAATTATTTAAATATAAGAAATGGTCTATTTGGTGACAGCCATTAGCAAAAAAAGTACTGCGGGAAACAGGCCATTGATACCAAAAATATTTTGGCTGGCTAATTTCATAAACAATTGAATGATAAGAAATTGGCTCTCCGTATTCAATTCCAAAATCTTCTAAAGCCCATTTATTAAAAATAGAATATCTTTTTTGAAAACCAGTAAATAATTTTGGTCCCACTTCTTTTAATGTTTTCATTAATTCATCTAATTCACCGTAGTCCATTGCTACTGGTTTTTCTACTACAGTATAAGCGCCTTGTTTTAAGGCATGAAGAACAATAGGAACATGAGTATGATTATAGCTCGCCACGAAATAAACATCGTATTTTTCATTATCTCGAGGAAAGGGCGCTGTATCCCACAAAGATGCATCAGGCCACCAAATTTGAGTAGGATCAATTTCGTGAATAGCCACAATATCAATATGCTCTTTACTAAAAGGAATGATATTGGTTTTCGCATAATTACCAAAACCAAAAATAACTCCTTTTTTCTTAGAATTTTTTACTTCTTTAATTTCACCTTTAATTTCTTTAATTTCACTTACTGGTAAAATACTAAATGTTTGAGCAGCTGTCCAATTAGTATTTTTAATTTCTTCAATTAAACCAGATTTTAATTTATCTCTTAAATCTTCAGAAATTTCCCTTCCCGAATAAATACTCCAAGCAGTTATTTCCTCCCACCACCTATGAGAGGAATTATCTTTGGAAAGAGGAACAAAAAGAATTTTATCATCCAATAAATCAGGAGTATTATTTTTATCAATTTTAAAAATTAATTCTTCCAGTAAAGTTAATCGTTCCACTAATCGCGGATGAAAAGGCGCAATAAAAGCAACCAAATCATTTATCTTAAAACCAGTATTATCACCTGTTTCAATAATTTTCCCGATACCACAAGAAACATATTTATCGTTTCTTTTTTCTTCTCTTAAACGAGACCAAACTTTTGTCCATAAACCATAAAAACCAACTACCGGCAAATATCTTAAAATCATTTTTAAGCTTTTGGGTCTCACATAATAGGCATCTTCTATTTTTTCTAAATTTTTCCAAGCCAATACCTGAATTCGACATTCTTTTTTAATACGATAATAATCCAAATATCCGTCTTGCCATTTATTTTTGGTTAAAATCCTCATAATTTTTGAAGAAAATTAAATTAATTGTTCTCAATTAACAACTTTTTAATTATACCGCGATTGATTATTGAAATCAATTTCTATTTAACAAAGATTCAATTAACTCAAAAAATGTTTGCCAATGCAAAATTGTAATTATCAAGCTAATAAAATAGTTATTAATTTTTAATATTAAACTAATTTTTTAAATTTTTATAAAATTCGATTGTTTTTTTAATTCCTTTTTCAAAACTATACTTCGGTTGCCAGCCTAATTCATTATTAATTTTACTTATATCTAAAGCGTATCGAAAATCATGTCCAAGTCTATCTGGCACGTATTCTATATAAGATTCATCTTTATTCAATAGTTTTAATAATATTTTTGTGATTTCTAAATTAGTTTTTTCGCATTGTCCTCCTATATTGTATGCTTCACCCGATCTCCCTCGGTGAAATACTAAATCGATAGCTATAATATTATCTTCAACATATAACCAATCTCTAATATTTTGCCCTGATGCATATAAGGGAACTTTTCTATTTTCCAATAAGTTTGTAATAAATTTTGGTATTAGTTTAGAAGTATCTTGATTAGGTCCATAATTATTTGAACTTCTAGTAATAACTGTATCAAGCCCAAATGTTTTATGATAAGCATTCACTAATAATTCTGCACCTGCCTTAGAAGCACTATAAGGGCTACTTGGATCTAAATTATCTGTCTCTTTAAACTTTCCTTTCTTCGATTTTAACTGACCATATACTTCATCAGTAGAAATATAGACAAAACGTTTAATTTTATATTGTTTTGCCATCATTAAAAGATTATTAGTACCATTAATATTAGTTTCTATAAAAATAGCTGGATTTTGAATACTAAAATCTACATGTGTCTCTGCAGCAAAGTGAATAATATCGGTAGGATGATATTTTAAAAATATTTTATTCAAACTTCTTATATCCCTAATATCTATCTGCTCAAAAGCATAATTTTTTGCATTTTTGATTTTAATATTATCTAAATTTCCAGCATATGTTAAAGCATCAATATTAATAAAAAAATAATTTTTATATTTGGGAACAAATTTATTAAGGTAATTGCTACCAATAAACCCTGCCCCACCTGTTACTAAAATAATTTTTTTATATGTCATAAAATTCTTTTATTTTTTTAACAATATAAATAACATCTTCTTTTTTCAAAAAAGGATGAATTGGAAGTGATAATATTTTTTGTACTTTAGTTTCTAAAACAGGAAGTTTTAAATTATTAAATTCAGGAAAACATTTCTGTTTATGAATAGGTATTGGGTAATGAACTATGGTTGGAATATTATTTTTTTCTAAAAATTTTATTAATTCATCTCTCCTTTCTGCCTCTATGACAAAAAGGTGAAAAATATGTTTGGCATTATTTCTTATTTTTGGTAATCGTATTTGTGGTACATCTTTCAATAACTTAAAATATAGTTTTGCTATTTGTTGCCTTTTCCTGTTAAATTCGGAGAGATGTTTAAGTTTAACAGATAATATGGCAGCCTGAATTTCATCTAATCTACTATTAAGACCATAAATCTCATGCTCGTAACGATTCTTTTGCCCATAATTTCTAATCATTTTACATATCTCATATAACTCTTTTTTATTAGTCACTATTGCACCACCATCACCAAAGGCTCCTAAGTTTTTTGTGGGATAAAAACTAAAACAGCCAAAATCTCCAAAAGTACCAGCTTTTTTGCCATTATATTCTGCCCCATGTGCTTGAGCTGCATCTTCTATTAGATAAAGAGAATGCTTTTTTGCTATTTGTTGTATTGTTTCTATGTCTACCATTTGTCCATATAAATGGACTGGTAAAATAGCTTTTGTCCTAGAAGTTATTTTATTCTCTATTTTGGAAGAATCAAGATGATAATATTCATCAATATCAACAAAAATTGGCTTTGCACCTACTGCCTTAATAGCTAAGGTAGTTGCAACTGCAGAATGAGCAGTAGTAATAACTTCATCGCCTTCGCCTATTCCTAATGCCATTAACGCTATCTGTAAAGCCTCTAACCCATTTCCTACTCCAACGCAATACTTAACACCTAAATATTTAGCAAATTGACGTTCGAAATTTTCAACTTTTTTGCCTAAGATATATCTACCCGACATTAAAACTTCCTTAATAGCAGAATCGATTTCCTTTTTTAAATAGATGTATTCGGTTTTAAAATCGTTGAATAAAATCATTATTTTTGAGTTAATTTTTTAAAAGTATTATAGTCTCGAATATAATCTCTTTCTTTATAAAAATCAGATGCTAATATTAATAGAATTGTGTTTTTCTGAAAATCTTCCATTTCATGCCAAAGCATTCGCCCTAAAAAAATTCCAATATTAGGATTATTTAAAATAATACTATCTTTATGAATACCATCATCTAATTCTATTCTAATAGACCCTTGGAGACAAAATAATACCTGCTCTGTCTTTTTGTGAGCATGGCCACCTCTTTTTTGATTAACTGGCACCTTATAAATCCAATACACTCGTTTTATATTAAAAGGAATCTGTTTTTTGCTTTCACAAAAAGATAAATTTCCTCTATTTCGTTCTGCGATTAAAGGAAGTTGAACCAAATAACTATTTTTAGTTTTTAATTTTTTATTCATTCTTTTTTTGAATTTTTATTTGCATAAAATTGAGATGCAGTGAGTAAACTTTCAAAAGTACCGATATCAAACCATTCTTTTTCGAGCTTCACTGCTTTAAGTTTCCCTTCTTTGATATAGAGATTATTAATATAAGTTATTTCATATTCGCCTCTCTCTGATTTCGGTTGACCAATCATTTTATCAAAAACAGTGTTATCGTAAATATAAAGACCCGTTACAGCTAAATTAGATTTAGGATTCTGGGGTTTTTCTTCTATTTCTATTACTTTATTATTATCATCTATTACAGCTACACCAAATCTTTTTGGATCAGATACCTCTTTTAAAAAAATTGTGGCACCATTTTCAAATTGTCTTACATATTCACCAATATCATCTTCGAAAATATTATCACCTAAATACAAAACACAATTATCATTTCCAACATAATCTTTCGCAATCCATAAACCTTGAGCAATACCCGATGGTTCATTTTGAATACCATAAACAATTTGAATTTGTTTTCCTGTATTTTTAGAAATAAAATCCTGACCAGAACCTAAAAGATTAACAAAATCTTCAATAAATTGAGGATTGGTCACAATCATTATTTTGTCTATGCCAGCAGCAACTAATTTTTCAATTCCATAATAAATTACCGGTTTATTAAAAACTGGTAATAAATGTTTATTTGTGACTTTAGTAACAGGATGCAATCTCGTTCCAAAGCCACCAGCTAAAATCACTCCTTTCATATAGTTATTTTATTTTTAAAATTAGTTATTTTATTTTTGAAATTTGATTGAAAGCGATAGAAACCATAAAAATATTTTTTAAGGAAGCTGATTATTTTTTTATTTATATTTCTTTTTATTATACCATATTTAAAATTATTATCGAATGCGTTAATTTCTTTAATTATTTTTTGCAGTTCTTCAATATACGGTTTATATATTAATGTTGCCGCGTTTTTTGTTATTTTATAAGCTCCATCAGCTAATGTAAATCTATTTAATCCATTAATTTCAAAACTATGAAAATGATAAAAAACTAATTTTGTATCATCAACATAAACATTACCATTTCTAGCGCTAATGTTATATTTGTTTACATTCCAAGGAGCTAAACATAATTTAACATTTTGCAACACATGAACTTTATTAAATCTTGTTGTCCAATCATTTAAATAAATTTGATCACCACCCTGCATATTTTTACCAAATTTCCTACTATAGCATCTATCTATCGTTTTTTCACGCCACCAATTTAAAGCTCTTAATCCCTCGTCATTATTTCTAAATACCATGAATTGAACATTATATTTACCATATACTACCAATTTTTTAAATTCTGGCGCAAAATTGTGCTCAGTGATAAGAATATTATCATCACCTAACTCATGAAATATAGGAGTTGGAGAACTAAAGAAATACAAATCAGCATCTAAATAAGTAAGCATCTCTAAATTAGGATACTTTTTTAGTAAATATAATATTAAAGATGCGGTGCAAGTCCAACAATATTCAGCCCAAGTTCGAGTATTTTTTATTTTTAAAAGTTTCTCATCCTCAAATTCTTTTAAAGAAATTAATTCTACATTTTCTAAATGTTTTCTATTTAAAATATCATATGTAATATCATCCATGCATAAAATAAATAGTTTAAAATCATCGCAATTTTTTCTTAGTGAATTATAAAGAGCTAATCCTTTATATAAATAATTTTTATCAAAAAGAGTACAAAAATTATAATTCATGTTATTTAATCTTTTTGTTTAAGCAAAAATTAATACAACTAATAATAACATTAACCATTGTTTCGATATTAAATTTTTCTTCTGTTAACACTTTAGATTCTTGCCCCATTTTATTTCTTAGATTATCATCTTTTATAACTTTTATAATAGCTTCTGCCAAAGCTTTTATATTATCACTTTCTACTATATATCCATTTTTATCATTTATTACCATATCCAATTCTGTGCCATCAGCTGGAACCGTAATGATAGGCAAACCATGAATCATCGCCTGATTAATAGCTAAACCACCCTCTCCTGGCAAAACAAAAACATCAGCCATAAGAAAATATAAACTGACATCTTCTATTTTTTTACCTACAAAAATTACGTCTTCTAATTTTTTTTCCTTAACTAATTGTTCAAGTTCGTTTCTTATTTCACCATCTCCTACTAGAAGCAAAGAAACATTAATTTCTTGTTGTCTTACTAAATCGTAAGCTTCTATTAAATTTTCTATTTTCTTTTCTTCGGTAAAAGAACCAACAAATAAAATAATTTTTTTGAGCTCTAAACCCAATGCTTTTTTTGTAGTATCCACTAAATTTTTATACTCAGCTATATCAGCTTTTACTTTTTCAGTATCTACGCAATTATAAGCTACAAAAATTTTATCTTTAGATACCCCGTAAGAACTATAGAATTCCTTAGCAAAGGTACTATAAGCCAGTATTGCTGTGGCATTCCTTAACATATACCCAATTAAAGGATTAAATATTCTTCTTAAAACACTCGGCTTATTACTCCTTACTCTTCCTAACCCCCACCAAACATATGGAGTGTTAGTTAATTTAGCATATAACACTACGGCTAAATTATTTGGCAAATTACTCTCTCCTTCACAAATAATGACATCGGGTTTATCTTTTAAAAGATGAAATAAAATTGTTGGATTTAAAAAAATCGGAAATAGCTGATTTCTTAATTTAAATTGAAAATATAAAGTAAATAATTTTTTATTTTTGAACCCGTTAATATTAGTTGCATTTTGAAGTCTTTGATTTTTAGCATATTGAGAATCTCCATAATAAACAGTTAAATCTATATCATCAATATTAGCTAAACGCTCAAATAATGGCACATTATAATGAGCGCAAATCCTTTGAATTATTACAATTTTATTTTTTTTATTTTTTATCATAAATATATAGCTAATAATATTCAGAAACTTTGTATTTATAACATTTTTATAACTTTAGGATGTTTCTTGCCTTATCTTTAATAGTATTATAACCTTTAAAACCTAACAATCTAATTCCCACAGAAGATATTTCTCTTCTTAATTTCTGTTTCCAAGAAAACCATGATGCTGTAAAATAATGAATTGCGTAAGTATTATTAGTTAAATTTAAAAAATAATAATTACCTGGACTAAAATATTCACTTGGATATATTACTATATCCCCAAGGTCTTGGAAAATATCTTTAGGAATTAAATTATATTTTTTAATCGTATACTCAGTAATTCTCACTGTATTAGGAGTTAAATCAAAACTGTCATTATTTACAAAAGATAATGAATTATATAAATCTAATATACCTTTAATAAATTTATTACCTTTTTGTGCTCCTATGAGACCGCTCGATAGAGTTATTGAATCAGTATTTAATTTATAATTCGATTGAAAACTTGCAAAAGCCGGATGAGATAAAAAGGAATCTAAATTTTTTATTAATTCTACATCCGTATCCATATAAATTCCTCCATAATTATATAAAGCCCATAATCTTACGTAATCACTTACAAAAGCATATTTTTTAGCTTCATAGGCTTGTTTTACATAAAGATTACTATTAATATCAAAATTAGTCTCATCCCATCTTATTATTTGATAATCAGGACAATATTTTTGCCAACTTTTGATACATTTTTGAGCCAATTTAGGTAAAGGTTTTTTGCCAAACCAGCAATAATGAATAATTTTAGGAATTTTATTTTCCATAACTAATATTTATTTTTCTACCCAAGCGTATAATTTCTTCCAAGCATATTCTATTTTATAATTGGGATTGGCTTGAAGAATTAATTTTGTTAAAACTTCTTTATCATCGGGCAAATGATAAGTGCAAATTGCTAATTTAGGAGCATAAGTTTTTAATACCCATTGAGCGCCTTCTAGCATTAATCTTTCTGCTCCTTCAATATCAGCTTTAATAAAATTAACTTTAGGGATATTATTTTGTTTTACCCAATCATCTAAACTTATAGTCCGAATAATATTTTTGGATATATTTTCTCTATTTATTTTCATGTTTTTTGCTATTGAAGAAGCAGTTAAATAATCGTTATCTATATTTATTTCTGTACTACCAATTGTATCAGAAAGGGCAAAGGGTATTATATTAATATTAGGATTTAATTGAGCAGTTTTCTCTAAATATTTTTCTCTAATCTCTTTTACTGGTTCAAAAGCATAAACAATTCCACCTAAATGCGAAGCTAAAGCAGAAAACATACCTATATTAGCACCAGCGTCAATCACAATGTCACCTTTTTGAATTTGAACTTGATGATAGAAATAAGGGCCCTCTGTAAAATCGTCAAAATAATTATCATTAGGATGCTTATATACAAAATCAAAAAATTCAACTATAAAGACTTCTTTTAAAAGAATGCTTTTTTTAGTTAAATCCTCTATTTTGGGCAAAATAATGCCATTATAATTTATGTGATTAATATGCGGAGAAGAATAAAGTTTAATAAGCAGATCATAAAATAATTCTTTCGATTTTTTATCGCCTAAAAAATAAAGAGACAATCCAAATTTATCATAAAAATCAAATTGCCCAGAAATAATATCTCTAAAGACATAAAGTAAAGTTTTAAAAAGTACTCCCCCTGGTAATCTTGCTTTAATTTTTTCTAGCATATAGTATTTAATTTTAAATTTTTAATAACATATTTAATCCGTTAATTCTTTAATTCATTAGTGCTAATAATGAATCTGAAACAAGTTCAGAGATCCTTCGCTTCGCCCCTCACTTGGAAAACTTTAAATCTTCTTAAATTATTTCTTTTGCATTTTTAAGGAATAAACAATCTTTTATTGAAAGATTACTATTAAAAGAAAGAATTCCTTAAGATGCTTCGCATCTTAAGCTTTCCAAGTGAGGGGCTTTGCTCAGGATGACAGCAAAGACTAAATTCTAAGGACCAAGGACCAATGATCAAATAAATCCTAAATTCTAAATTCTAAACAAATCACAAATTATAAATTACAAATTACAAACTTCCATTTATTTTGCGCGATCGCTGAGAAAAAATGAAGTTTTATCAAATAATAAGAATCCTATGATACTAATTAAATAAACCAATCCTCCAACTAATACTTTTAGAAAAACATTAAGATTGTATTTGGCGCCAAAAATTAAAACAAAGCTCATTAAAATGGTGGCAACAATAATGAGTAGAAAATATTTGATGGAGGACCAGTCAATTAATTTTAAAGGAGTATTGTGTTTTACTAAGTATACCAAAACTAAAAAAGTAATAAAAGCAGTGATAACGGTAGCAATCGCAGCGCCATAAAAGCCATATTGAGGAATTAATAAAGCGTTTAGAGGAACATTTAATAAAGCACCAATTAAATAAGCCCAAAAAGATTTCTTCTGCTGATTATAAACAAATAAAGCATAGCCTAAAGAAGTTGATAAATAACTAATACCAGCCATTAATAATAAAATTCTTAAAGCTAAAACTGCGGGTAAATAATTTTCACCATAAAAATGTAAAATTAAACCATTACCTAAAATATAACCACCAAAAACAATCGGAAGAGCTAAAGCTAAAAAAGCTAAATTTTGATAATGAAAAATTGTTTGGGCTTTTTGTTTGTCGGTTTCGCTATAACGAGAAAAAGTTGGTAGAAACGCAGTAACTATTAAACTAGCCGGGAAAATAGCTAAAGCAATAATTTTTTGGGCGGCATTATAATAGCCAATTTGCTCAAATAATTTCCAAAAACCAAGCATCACCGTATCAGTATAGGTATAGATTAAGGCAAAAATACCAGATAAAGCTAAAGGCCAAGATAGATTAAAGACTCGTTTCCATTCTTTAGTATCTATTTTTAATTTTAAAATCTTACCAAAACGTTTAATAAAAAGAATAAAAATCACGATAAAACCAACTAAAGCAGAAACAGCATAAGCAAAGGATAAAGTAGTAGCATAAGGAAGTTTTAATAATAAATAAATTCCTAAAATAGTAGCAATACCATTTTCGGTAATTTCAGTAATGGTTTGGTACTGCATTTCTTCTCTACCATAAAAACAGTTGTAAAGAAAATTAGAAAGACTATTAATTACTACAAAGATTGCCATTAAAATAATGGTTTTTTGCAAAAGATTGTTATTAGGAACAAAAAATGAAGCAACAATAATTAAAAGAAAACTAAAAGTAGTTAGTAATAATTTTAAAGTAAAAATAGCCGGGATTTTTATTTCTGTTTCTTTATCTTTGGCTAAATCACGGGAAATTAAAGCACTAATACCTAAATCAGAAAACACAGCGAATAAAGCAGCAAATGACATCGCAAAATTAAAATAACCGTATTGAGTCACCCCCAGAAAACGCGCGGCATAAATAATAAGAAAATATTTAAATAGCTTGCTGAAAATAGAAGAAACAGTCAACCAAAAAGTATTCTTGACAATTGTTTGTTTGGTCGTGCGATTTTCTAAAAAAAATGATTTGAGTTGTTTAAAAGAATACATAGAAATTAAATGTAAATATTAGATTGCTTCGCTCGCCTTAAGGCTCGCTCGCAATGACAGATGTGAGAAGTCTCAAAAAACAATCATTCAAACTGTCATCACTAAAAGTTGTATTTTAATTCTGTCATTGCAAGGAGGCTGTAAGCCAGCGAAAATTCTGTCA
>Ga0207433_10012896_pt1 | contig 12403 bp, 11 predicted proteins | sample YelNatPaOPGAMG01_FD_187559 | JGI IMG/M metagenome (GOLD analysis project Ga0207433, IMG submission 187559) | Hot spring thermophilic microbial communities from Obsidian Pool, Yellowstone National Park, USA - OP-RAMG-01 (SPAdes) (version 3) | ecosystem: Environmental > Aquatic > Thermal springs...
GAGGAAAGCAGGCGGCTTTTTGTTGGAAAAGAAAAGAAAGGGCACCGCCCTTGTAAAGTAGGTTACGAGCGCCATTATAACGACGACAGCAAAAAGGCGGGTCATTGCGCTTCGCCTTCGCCCTGGGGGCCTTGCGGACTTGCCGGTACAGATTTCCTGCCATCGAGACGCGTGCGGAGCAGAGCAAGAAAGCCAATTGCACATAACAGTGCTACGAGCAGAAAATCTCGCGGTGCTGCAATGAACAGCGCAAGGGCACACGCCGCAATGGCCGCCATATATGGCTCAAATCGCCGAACTGCGCGCATCTGCTCAACCAGGAGCACAATAAAGAGCGCCGTGAGCGCAAAATCCATTCCCCTGGCATCGAATGCAAGAGCTGATCCCAGAAGGCTTCCAACTGTACACCCCACCACCCAGTACGACTGATTCAATGCAGTGACCGCGGCATAAAAACCCGCCTGTTCGATATGCGCAGGAGGCTTGACCGTCGTAAGAAGTCCATATGTTTCGTCAGTAAGCCCAAAAATCAAATATGGCTTCCATGTTCCCGCCTTCTTGAATTGCTCAAGCATCGAAAGCCCATACACCGCATGGCGGGCATTCAGGAGCAAGGTAAGCAGGGCGATTTCGAAAAGCCCCGCCCCGCCCGTGATGAGTCCTATCCCCATGAACTGCGCCGCACCTGCATAGATGAATACAGCCATTAATGGAGACATCCACCATGGCAGACCCGCAGCAACAAGCGTGAACCCGAACGCAAGCCCAAGCGTGGTATAGCCCAGAAGCACGGGAATGCTCGCCCTGAATGCAGCGGCGAGCAGAATGCGGCGTTTCCCCGATGGCGATGATTCCATGGGCTTGTCCTTTTATATTTTTGAGTGCTGTGCTTCTTTGGCTACAATGTGCCCCATCTGCTGAGTTCCGATGATATGCTGCCCATGCTGATCGAGTGGCCCTCCCTTAGTGCTCTCAACCTTGTGTAAAGCAATATCGGCTGTCCGCCATCCGGCTTTGAGCACCTGCGCGACCGCCTGCTCGACTGCCTCAGCTTCCTTATTCAGATTGAATGAATAGCGCAGCATCATGGCAACCGAAAGAATCGTGCCCAGGGGATTCGCGATATCTTTCCCCGCGATATCAGGTGCTGAACCGTGAATGGGCTCATAGAGTCCCATCGTTGGCTTGCCAGGCGCGCCCGGTTCACCGATGCTCGCCGAAGGCAGCATGCCGATCGAGCCCGTGAGCATGCTCGCTTCATCGGAAAGTATGTCGCCGAACATGTTCGAGGTGACAATGACATCGAACTGGCCGGGAGCGCGCACGAGCTGCATCGCACAGTTGTCGACATACATGGCGCTGGTCTCAACATCGGGATATTCCGCTGAAATGCGCGCATTCACTTCCCGCCACAAACGCGAAGACTCAAGTATGTTAGCCTTGTCGACAAGGCATAGCTTCGACCGGCGCTTGCGGGCTGCCTCATATCCGACGCGCAATATGCGCTCAATTTCTTTTCTGGTATAGAATTCGGTATCGAAGGCCGCCTGCCCATCCTCGGTTCTGCCACTCTTGCCAAAATAGATGCCTCCTGTGAGCTCGCGTACAATCAGAATGTCAAAGCCAGAGCCTACAATTTCGTCTCTGAGCGGACAGGCTTCGCGCAAGGGTGCAAGCAGTACAGCCGGACGCAGATTTGCATACACCCTGAGCGCTGAGCGCAATCCCAGAAGCGCCTTCTCGGGCCTCAAATGGCTGGGCAGCGCATCCCATTTCGGCCCGCCGACTGCGCCAAGAAGCACCGCATCGCAGGCCATGGCCCGCTCCACTGTTGCTTGCGGCAATGGCTCTCCACTCGCATCGATCGCACAGCCTCCAGCGAGCAATTCTTCTTTCAAGAATACATGACCAAATCGCGCTCCTACTGCATCGAGCACTCCGAGCGCGGCCCCGACCACTTCAGGCCCTATTCCATCGCCACGCACAATTCCGATTCTGTAATTCATACTGCATCCTTTGTTTGAGCCGCGGACCGCAATGCCTCGGCTTGGTTTGCCTTAGCGTGGTATGCATCAGCCTGGTGTGCCTCACCCTGCGATTCTTCAGCCTGCCCTGCCTCTGCTCTGTCATCCCTTTGCCGCGCAGCAAGCCTGCGCTTTGTGGCCTCCACAAGCCCCCCTGCCTCGATAATTTCACGGATAAAGGGCGGAAATGGCTGCGCCTTCCATATCGAGCCATCTTTGATCGATTGAATCTCGCCGCTTTCGAAATCGACTGCGACTTCATCACCGTCGGAGAGGGCGCGGGCCGCCTCCGGCGACTCCAGGATTGCAAGCCCTATATTGATGGCATTGCGATAGAAAATACGCGCAAAGCTTGCAGCAATCACGCAGGAAATGCCAGCGGCCTTTATGGCGAGCGGCGCATGCTCCCTGCTCGAACCGCAGCCGAAATTCTCTCCCGCCACCATGATATCGCCAGACTTCACTTTTTTGAGAAATTCTCTGTCGATATCTTCCATGCAGTGAGCCGCAAGCTCGGCGGGATCCGACGTTGTAAGATACCGCGCAGGAATGATGACATCGGTATCGACATTATCGCCATATTTGTGTACGGTGCCGCGCAGGATTTGTGTGCCCGGTTTCGCCGAGACTGATCTCTGGCCGCTCTTTCCTTGCTGATTTTCGTTCTCGTGCATATATCCGCTCCCTTTTCGACTTTACTGCGTTTAGAATTCCATCCGGTAGAGCCATGTGCGATCTGGCACTGCATCGCTCACTTTTTCTGGTGCAGCGAGCTTCCCTGCAACCGCCGAAGCCGCTGCAACGGCAGGGCCTGCAAGAATAACTTCGGACTGCGTATGCCCCATGCGCCCCACAAAATTGCGATTTGTGGTGCTGACCGCCCGTTCGCCTTTGGCCAATATGCCCATGTGTCCCCCAAGGCAGGGTCCACAGGTCGGTGTCGATACTACCGCGCCCGCTTCGATAAAAGTCTCGATCAGCCCTTCACGCAGAGCCTCGAGGTAAATGCGCTGGGTTGCGGGGAATATGATACAGCGCAGTCCATTTGCCACCTTGCGCCCCTTCAAAATCTGAGCAGCAACGCGAAGGTCCGAAATTCGGCCATTGGTGCACGAACCGATGACCACCTGGTCGATCGGCATGCCCTCGACTTCCTCTATCGCCCTGGTGTTCGATGGCAGATGCGGCAAAGAAACCGTGAGCGGAACTGTTCCGAGGTCTATCCTGACAATATCATCGTAGAACGCCCCCGAATCCTGAGCATATACCACAGGCTCTTTTGCCCCGACATAAGCGAGGTATGCCCGCGTGCGCTCATCCACCGGGAAAATGCCGTTCTTCCCGCCTGCCTCGATCGCCATGTTCGCGATAGTGAATCGCTCATCCATAGACAGCTCGCCAACGCCGGCGCCCGCAAACTCGAGCGACTTGTAGCGTGCTCCGTCAACGCCGATTTTCCCGATTAGATGAAGCACGACATCCTTGCCCGAAACCCAGCCGCGTGGTGTACCGGACAACTCGACGCGGATCGCAGAAGGCACCTTGAACCACGTCGTGCCCGTTGCCATTGCACAGGCAAGATCGGTAGAGCCCACACCCGTTGCAAATGCACCTACCGCACCATATGTGCAGGTATGGCTGTCCGCTCCGATAATGCAATCGCCCGCGGTAACCAGGCCCTGCTCAGGCAAAAGCGCGTGTTCGATGCCCATCTGTCCAACTTCGAAATAGTGCGCAACATTCTGTGCACGTGCAAACTGGCGCATTTTCAAGGTCTGTTCGGCAGTTTTGATATCCTTGTTCGGGGTAAAGTGGTCAGGCACGAGCGCAACTTTTTCAGGATCGAACACATGGGCACAACCCAGTCTTTCGAACTCGCCGATCGCAGGCGGCGCAGTGACATCATTGCCCAGCATGAGGTCGAGCTTTGCCTCGATGAGCTGGCCTGCTTCAACAGCCTTGAGGCCCGCCTTTGCGGCGAGAATCTTTTGAGTCATTGTCATTGGTTTTTCGCTGTGAACAGTATCATTCATAGACTGCCATCTCCCATTCCATCGTGTTGATTGCGGCAAGGTATGCCTTTATCGATGCTTCCAGAATATCAGTGGATACGCCATGTCCATTCCATGTTCGCCCTTCGAATTTCACTTTGACAGTTGCTTCGCCCTGCGCATCTTCACCCGAGGTGACCGAGCTCAGCCTGAAATCTTCAAGCTCGAGGGAGCGCCCGACAATCTCGTCGATCGCCTTGAAGGCTGCATCGACAGGGCCGTCACCCACGGCTGCTTTTTCATACACGCTGCCGTCCTTGCGCGCAAGCCGTATGGTGCAGGTCGCCGCAAGCTGCGTACCGGATTGCACTGCAAAGCGCTCCAGCTTGTACGTTTCGGGGATGGTGCCTGAGGCACCGCGTGCGAGCGCTTCGATATCGCGATCGGTCACGGTTTTCTTTTTGTCAGCGAGAATCTTGAACTGTGCAAAAAGCTCGTCGATTCGGGCCGAATCGAGCGTAAAGCCGAGGTACTTGAGCCGTTCCTCGAAGGCATGCCTGCCTGAGTGCTTGCCGAGGACGAGAGAATTCTGCGGCAGGCCAATCGATTCTGGCGTCATGATTTCGTAGGTCTGCCGGTTCGCCAGTACTCCATGCTGATGTATGCCAGCCTCGTGCGCAAATGCATTTTCGCCGACAATCGCCTTGTTGATTTGTACGCTCACCCCCGTCACCTTGGAAACAAGACGGCTTGTGCTGAAAATCTGCGCAGTGTCGAGACCCGTCGCGAGGTCGAAAAAGTCGCGGCGTGTCCGCAGAGCCATTACGATCTCTTCGAGCGCCGCATTGCCGGCTCTTTCGCCAAGACCATTTATAGTGCACTCGACCTGGTCAGCCCCGGCACGCAGCGCTGCAAGGCTGTTTGCGACCGCAAGCCCAAGGTCGTTGTGGCAATGCACTGAAATCATTGCCCTATCGATATTTGGAGTGTTGGCCTTTATGTAGGCAATAAGACGCGAGAATTCCTCGGGAATCGCATAGCCTACGGTATCAGGGATATTGATGACTGTCGCGCCTGCATCGATCGCTGCCGAAAAAATCCTGCAAAGGAAATCCGGTTCGCTGCGGGATGCATCTTCTGCGGAAAACTCAATATCGTTGCAGAAATGCTTTGCATAGTGCACAGCCGCTGCAGCAGCCTCTATGACCTGTTCCGGAGCCATGCGGAGTTTGTATTCCATATGGATGGGCGACGTTGCGATGAAAGTGTGAATGCGCGGGCTTTCAGCCTTGCGGAGCGCTTCCCATGCGGTATCGATGTCCTTTTCGAGTGCTCGGGCAAGAGCGGCGACCCGCACATGTTTCACAGTTCGGGCAATTTCTCTCACTGCGGATGCATCGCCAGGGCTCGCTGCCGGGAAGCCAGCCTCTATGATGTCGACCCCAAGCGTTTCGAGCTGACGCGCAACCTCGAGCTTCTCAGCCAAGTTCATGCTGCAGCGGGGCGCCTGCTCACCATCTCTCAAGGTCGTGTCAAAAATGTATATCTTCCTGGCCATGTATACTCCTCCTTTGATTTTGGAATCCCATGCTCACGCAGCAAAGGATTCAAAGTCTCGAATTATCGGGGGGTCGGAATTGGCGGGTCTTTGCTGATTACCGGGGGAAAACCACCCCGCCTCATCAGGTCAAAGACCCTTTCGCAGGGAGAGTAGGAGCGGAGAAAAGAACTTGAGTATAGATTTGCATGAAACAAGCTGTCTCATGCATAGGTATACTAGTGTGGCTGAAGGAGAGTGTCAAGGATTTGGGGCGCCAGGTTTACAATACTCGCCAGCCCTAAATGCCAGAATTGACGCCGCTATCCCCGGGAGACTAAAATGGAGCGCAGGGCTATGGCACATTATCTCATTGCCCTGTTCGCGGCTTGGAGGAAAATCATGAGAAAAATGCGATATTTGTGCTTCGCTACAGCGCTTTTCTTGATTGTTGGCTTCGGCGCTTTTGCACAGTCAGGAACAACGCCGGCTACCATCAGCATGTGGAACAGGGGTGTTTTCAATCTCTACCAGAGCGACGGGAATACGAGCGTTGGACCGAATTGGATGGGCTACAGCATTCCGCAAGGCGCTTATAATGGCCTTACTCTCTATTACGCAATCAAAGACGTAAGCTGGACCATGACGGCTGAATGGGAAGGCGACTGGACGGTTGTCGATTTTACAAAGACAACGCTGAGTGAATTCAGCGGTTCTTATCGAATGTTCAATGGCTTTGCACGGCTCACCGCAGGCAAGGTTCGTTCCGATGGCGGCTACCGCTTCATCAATTTCGATACCGCAGGCTTTTCCACGCGCATCGCGAACGCGGAGACCGGCGTTCTGCTCACCATTCAGCCGGTTCGAGGCCTCTCTATCGGAACATTTCTTCCAGTTCCCGTTGCAGCCCAGGCAGCCTCAACAACGTACCAGCATATGAATTTCGGTGCTTCGTATGATATCCCGAAGCTGGTGACTTTCAAGACTTCCTATCGAATGGAGCCTATCAGCGCGGCTTCAAGCGATCCTCGATACAAGAGCAGGGAATTCGCAATCGGTGCCCAGCTTATTGCGGTTCCGAATTTTCTGCTCACCATTGGTTATCGATGGTTAGATTTGGCCACAGAGCATGATTTTTTCCTCGATACTTCCTATCGCTTCCCGAGCACACACCTAAGTGCCTTTGCCTATGTGAGCCTGCAGAATGCTGTCGACCAGGGATTCAAGGTGAATATCGAGCAGCTGATAGGAAAGTCGCCATTCGTGATCGGCGCTTCGGTTTCATGGGGCACTAAGCCGGATCTCTGGTGGCTCGATGGGTGGGATGGGAATCCCTATATCCGCTATGATTTTGGCGGCTCATCGGTGCAGCTTGGAATGGATTTCACTTATACAACCGCATTTGCGTACAAGGTCCAGCTCGCCTACACGATTGGATTTTAGTCTGTAGCGTCCAACTTCTTCGCGCACCATTCGATTTTTGAAGCAAATTGCTGCTTTTGCGCGTCTATCTATATGAGAGAGCTTTGTTGTTCAATTTTTTCTTGACGAGTCAAATAAGGCATTATAGACTTACAGAAAAATTGAATAATGAGGTGCCTCTCAAATAAAGTTATTCTTTATAAACAATTGAATTTTCTCAAAGGAGAACATGATGGGCAGAAGTGTGTCTGGGCACTCGCGCTGGATTGTCGCCATCAGTGCAATCCTTGCGATTCTTGCCGTACTGAGCGCTGCAGCCTGCAAGCCGCTCTTTCATGAGGGCGCGGCAAAGCTGGAAATTCGGCTTGCATATGACCGCGGGGCAAAAACGCTCAAACCTGAAATAAATCTCGATATTGTCGCGTATGACATCCATGGGACAGGGCCGAACGGTACTCGATTCGATGCGAGCAATGTGAGTACCGCGAGCTATGTGCAAGCCGGCCTTGTTCCGGGCGAATGGACAATTTATGCAGAAGGTAAAAACACCGAAGGTGGAGTGGTTGTCCGTTCTCAAACCGAAATTGTGTCGCTTTCGGTTGGCGAAACGAAATCTCTCTCACTGCTCTGCGTTCCCCTGGAAGGAACTGGAATGCTATCGTTTCATCTCAGCTGGCCTGCCGATATCGTAATCCAGCCTGAAATCGAGGCAGCATTGAGCGCGTCCGGCAAGGAAACGCTGAATCTCACATTTGGAATAGATGGAAACAATGCAAGTTACTCGAGCACAGGGGGAATCGCGACCGGCTGCTATACCCTCGTAATAAAGCTGAAGGATGCCGGGCGTGGAGGCTATGTCGTATGGTCGAAAGTCGAAACAGTGATGATATACAAGGATAAAACAACCAGCGCTGACTGGCTGTTGACTGTCGATGATACCGATAGTTCTGGCTACCCGGTTCTTGTTCTTGGTCTGCGATCGGATACAAAGGCCCCGCTCATGGTAGATTTGGCTAGCAGCTCGACAGAACTGAGCGCGGGCTCGGCAATGACTGTCTCGGGGTCTGGCACCCCAGCGCCGACAAGCTGGCAATGGTTTTTGGATGGCAGTATCTTGACCGGAGCAACGAGCGCTTCCTTGACCTTGGGTGAGGAACTTGCACCGGGAAGTGCTCATACGGTCGCAGCCATTGGGATGCGCGGTGACATTGCAGGTTCGGCTGAAATGCGGTTTCGGATCCGGATGGTCTGGGTCGCCACTTTGGCGGGCTCGGGAAGCCCGGGGGCGACGGATGGGGTTGGGGCAGCAGCCTCGTTTAATTCGCCGCTGGGGGCCGCGGTGGACGGGCAAGGGAATGTGTATGTGGCGGATACCGGAAATCATAAAATTCGAAAGATAAGTTCCAGCGGAGTTGTCAGCACGGTGGCAGGGACAGGGTATCCAGGAACAACAGATAGTACGGTCTTGTCTTCGAAATTTAATTTTCCCAATGACCTTGCCCTCGACGCTGCCGGCAACATCTATGTGGCCGACACCGCCAACAACAAAATCCGCAAAATTACCCCACAGGGCATGGTAAGCACGTTTGCGGGTTCCGGTAGCGCTGGCAGCATAGACGGCACAGGCACATCAGCATCATTCAATGCGCCAAGCGGAGTCGCAGTCGATGTTCTCGGGAATATCTATGTCGCCGACACAGGAAACAATAAAATCAGAAAAGTGACGCCTTCTGGAGTAGTCACTACGATTGCAGGCATAAATGCCGGTGGCTTTGCGGACGGACCGGTTTCCACGGCACTCTTCAGCCAGCCAAGCGATATCGCAATCGACGAGGCCGGGAACATATTTGTCGCAGACACAGGAAACAACCGAATACGCAAAATCAGCAGCGGACAGGTCAGCACGGTTGCAGGTTCGGGATCATTAGGCTCTATCGATGGTCTTGCTGCGGAAGCAGCTTTCAATTACCCAACAGGCATCGCAGTCGATTCGCAAGGCTATCTCTATGTCGGCGATTCAGACAACAACAAGATACGCAAGATAACACCAACAGGCCACGTCATCACCCTTGCAGGAGGCCAAGGTGCCGGCTATGCCGACGGGCTCTACAATACAGCTGTCTTCAATTATCCTTCGCGGATTGCTCTCGATGCCCAAGGCATGGTCTATGTTCCCGATGCAAATAACCATGTAATCCGCAAAGTGGCGCAATAAAATAACGAAAGGCGGAAACTTCGGGCAGAAAAAGATATAACAGGCGCAGAGGAGCATGGAACCTATACATCTTTGATGCTAGAATCCGGAACCAAGGAGGCTGTCTATGCGTCCAAAGATCATAGCTGTTTTGGTTGCCCTCTGCGCTCTGTTTCTTCTTTCTTCCTGCCTGCCTGGCGACGGGAAAAATACGGTAGATAGGCCGGCAAACTTCCTCACAGGGATCTGGCATGGCTGGATTGCTCCGATATCTCTGATTGTCAGCATTTTCAATGGCAAAATCAGAATCTACGAAGTGAACAATACCGGGTGGTGGTACGATGCGGGCTTCTATATGGCAGTCATATCTGGCTTTGGCGGCCTGGCTGTCTCGCGCCGCAGAAGAAGGCGTGAAGAATAGCTAATAGAAAAAGCCCGGCAGAGCGAGCCGCTTTGCACAGGGGAGCGCCCGCAAGCTCGATCAGCCGTTCTTTGTCTCGCCCTTGCCGGATGGCGCTTGTGCAGCGGAGGACTCACGGGTATTCGGCTGGCTTTGTGCCTTTGAAGGTCCGCGCCTCTGTGCAATCGCCAAGAGCCGCTCGGCAGCCAGGCTCCGCAGGCTTGCTTCCACAGCCAGCTTGAGCGCGAGCTCGCGAATTTTCGATTCGCTGATATTCGCGCTATTCATGTTTTCTCCAGCTTCTCCATGCTGTGCGTGTTCGCCTTTTTCAATGCCGAGCCCTGCGATTATTTCTTCCGCAGTCGAAGCCTCACACTCGATAAGCGCTTTCCGAAACAGTTCATAAAACTCACGGTAAGAACCAGCTTCCGGCTTTCCGTTCAGCAGCGCTGCAAGGTCCTGCACCGACAACGCCCGTTTCAGCGTGAACACCGAAAGCAAAAGCGCAATATGCTCCTGATTGTATTTCTTGCTCTCGGCGCGCGGCACGATTTTTGCTTTTACATAATTATTTATCATTGATGGAGTTATTGCCCGCTCATCTTCTATCGCAAAAAGGCCGCCAAGCTGCCGCTCGAGATAGCTCACTACTTGATCCATATACAGATTGATATCAGGCAGCTGCTCCCACGCAGGCGGCTTTCCTGCCAGAAGCGCATCAAGATACGCTTTCACCGCTTCATACGCGTTCTCATTCATTTTGGTCCCTCTCTTGAAGCCCTCTCCCTATCGAGAGCCAGAATAACATATGATTTTCAATACTACAACATATAATAAAATATCTTGACGAATTGAATACTATGCTATATGTTATAGTTAACCTTATTTCATGGTAATTGATATCATGTGAGTCTAAAGAATGCTCTTGAAAATTCGTACGCGGTATCAGAATCCATGAGATAAAAACTGGAGAAAACGATGTACGCCAACGAAGTATGTCTATTCGGAGATTCAATTGCCAGAGGCGTCATCCTCGATGCAAGCGGCTCGTATAAGCCGATCAGAGAGAATTTCGCTTTCCTTGCCGCCACCCAACTCGGCTTCAGCCTCATCAACAAAGCCCGCTTCGGCTGTACCATTGCAAAAGGCCGCGAAATCATAGAACGCTTCCTGGGCAGGGGCGCCGCAAACATGCCATGCTCAACGAACGCGGCAGCCTCAGCAGGCTCAAGAGGCGCACCAGAAACCCTAAAAACGCCCGCAGATATCATGTCCGAGAATGCCTCGCTCGATGCCGCTATCCATATTCGCACAGACAACAGCCGCACTGCCGGCTCGAGTCAGTCTCGTCTCGCCTTCCTCGAGTTCGGAGGCAATGACTGCGACTTTCGCTGGGATGAAATTTCGGCAAATCCTCACCGGGAGCATCTCCCTGCAACCACGCCGGAGCGTTTTTCCCACATGTACGGCGAAGTCCTGCAAATGCTGAAGCAGAATGGTTTCAAGCCTGTGCTTATGACCCTGCCCCCGCTCGATGCCGAGCGCTACTTCGCCTGGTTCACGCGCACAGGCCTCGATCAAGCCGCAATCCTCTCCTGGCTGGGCGATGTCCAATTCATTTACCGCTGGCACGAACGCTACTCGAGCGCCATCTGGGAAATCGGCGAGGCCCACAATGTCCCTGTCGTCGACATCCGCAAGGCATTTCTCGAACAGCGCAACTATTCCCGCTTTCTGTGCAAAGACGGCATTCATCCCAATACCGAAGGACACCGCCTTATCACATCGGAGATAATCAAGTTTGCGCAGGAGCATATGAGTGTCTGAGAGCATGCGGCTTTCGTAAAAGAAAAAACCGGTGGGCGGCCAGGGAGCAGTACCAATTATGCCAGACATATCGAACCCCCTTTCATTCACTTATAAAAAGCCTGTATAAATTACTTGAGGGGAGATAAAGAACCATGGTTCCGACGAACGACATGCTCGACAAGATTGCGAAGGAAGAAGCTGAACTCGTATTGGACCAATTCACTGAGGAAGATGCATGGGAATTGGGCTGCCTCATGGTTGAGGAAGCAAAGAAACGCCAGGCTAGGATCGCCATCGACATCAGGCGTCCAGGACAGATCCTGTTCCATGCAGCGCTTGCGGGAGCTGTCCCAGATAACGAAGAATGGATACGCCGCAAATCCAATGTCGTATTCCGTTTCGGAAAAGCATCATTGGCTGTGGGCGTGAGTCTGGCCCTTGCCGAAGCCACCATCGAGCAGAAATACTTTGTAAGCCCACTGGAATTCAGCCCTCATGGAGGCGCATTTCCCATCCGTGTACGCGGCTGCGGACTTGTCGCATGTGCCACCGTGTCCGGCCTTCCCCAAGAGGAAGATCACGCGCTCGTGGTAGCCTGCGTAAGAAAATTCAAAGAAAGAAAAACCTTGCGATAGCTTTGTTCTAAGCATTGCTTTGTTCTGAGAGATGGAACAAAGCCTCGCCCTGACGATTTTGTTGTCTCAGCAAGAAATCCTATCAACCCGCTTTTAGAGAAATGCCTGAGAAGTAATCCAGCTTCGCGGCTCTTCGGAAAAAGTCGGCAAAAAATCGGCGCCTGGTTGTAGAATCTGGCCGCGCATATCGGAGTCGCTGATATCTCATATCGATGTCACCGGCGATCTCCTCGTCGATCATAAGGCGCGCTAAAGAAACGGAATCAAAGAACTGGCCAATATGGCTAGTCCCTTCGGTGGCAAGATCGAGCCAAGCCCGCTTTCAGGCAGTAAGCATTGTTGGGATAAATGCGCACGACACCAACAAGTCCCCTCTCGAGGTTGAGCGCAC
>Ga0207433_10012903_pt1 | contig 12396 bp, 18 predicted proteins | sample YelNatPaOPGAMG01_FD_187559 | JGI IMG/M metagenome (GOLD analysis project Ga0207433, IMG submission 187559) | Hot spring thermophilic microbial communities from Obsidian Pool, Yellowstone National Park, USA - OP-RAMG-01 (SPAdes) (version 3) | ecosystem: Environmental > Aquatic > Thermal springs...
TAGAACCTTTAACACCTATGAGCAAAGTGTCAAAATGGGGGGGGTGTATTCGTAACCTTCTACGCTTTCCAACCATTTTCTTTGTGGTATCTTATCCCTTACAAACATGGGCATATAATTTTCTCTAGAGGGTAGTTCATCCACTTTTAACCCAGATTTTTCTGAGTTCAGATCCTTCAAAATTTTTCCAACTTCTCCAGCTTCTGTAAAGTACAAGCTAGAAAGATAGTTGCTCCATTTTCCAAGCTCTCTACCTAAAGGAATTTGCATTATCTCTTCAGTTTTAGTCGCTAATGGCAGTATGTACCTTGCATCCTCAAGCTCGTAGCCAGCTTTTGCTAACTCCTCGTAAAGCCTGAAAGCATTTTCACAAAGTTCTTTAATGTTCTTTTCACCTTTGTCTACAAAATCTTTTGCCTTAACACGCCTTAAAGATTTTTCTGTACCAACACCTTGAACGCCACGAGGAGCACCTATAGGCATCCAGCCAACAAAAGTAAAAAGTCTGGAAACTCCTTTTAGATAAATGCCTTCTCTTGAAAGTTCTCCTATACTAGAGTGCTTCTGTGTGTACACTCTGTCAACAAGGCCTTTGGATTCAGAAGGGTTCTTGTTGAAATAACTTATTGCATCCTCGATACTAGCCTTTTCTTTTTTGATTTTACCAGTAGACATCACGCATCTTAGAGCAGGTATTTCCCACGGTTCTTCAGCTTCTAGCCAATAGATTTCACCGCCGTAGGAAGTCTTGCCTAGTAGATACTTTTCTATCATACTTAAAAAGAGAAGGTAAAAAGTATTTATACTTTTGATGTTGCATACGTCTAGAAAAGCTTTTAAAGGCTTAAAACCTCTCTATAAGTATGAGCATGCATTATCTATTAAAGGATAAAGGTAGGAAGGCACAAGTATCCTATCAATCTCTTTGTGCAGGGATTGAAAGCGTTTACAAAGAGTACTTGGACTTGATAACAAAATATTTTGAAGAGAGTAAGAAAAAGGAAGAAGAGCTTTACAGAGAAGGGAGGACAGTTTTGTTCGGGATTGCTGCACTACTTCACAGAGAAGGTCTAGAAAGGGCTTTCTTGAGCGCTGCAGAAGGTGGAATAGATTTTTCCAGGGCTGATAGCGAAACAAAGCATCAAGCTATAAGACTGAATGAAATGAGGTTTTTGGACTATCGTGACGGGAAGTTTGTTATCAGGAAACTCCGACCAAAAGAGTTTTGTGATTGGCTCTCAGGGATAGGATCTTACTATTCGAGAAAATACAGGATGGAAGGTAAACCTTCTCCTCTCTTGGACAAAGCAGTAAGCATTCTAAACAGAGCTGCAATAGAAAAACTCGTCAAAGATGGCTAAACAATCAAAAACAGTTCATTCCTTTAGCCAGGTTTTGCCATCCTTGAAGTTCAAAACACCTTTCTTTACCAAGTCCTGAATAATCATGCAGGCTTTATGTTTTTTCTCACTTTTCATACCTTTAACTATTTCTGAAAACTCTAGCGGGGCATTAGCCTTTTTGTGTATCTCTAGGATAAAATTTTCATCTATAGACATGTTTTCATAGTATGCTACAACTTCAGAAGGCTTTTCACGTTTTAGGGTCGTTGTTTGTGCAACCTTAGGGTTGCTAACTTCGACATATCCTGCCTTACGAGACAATGCTCCTAGCTTTAAAAGTTTTAGGGTGAATTCTGTTCTTTTAAACCTGTAATCGTAACTGTTGAAGCGTTGTAGGCTTGGTATTCTTTCTAGCAGACCGTCATCATAGAGTTGATAACACCAGTCAAATGCCTTATCGTGCATGAATAACTTTCTACCTATTTTTGTCACTTCTTCCTTCTCTTTGGCTTTAATCGCTTCATCCAGCTGCTTTCTGAGCTCTTGTCTACGTTCTAGCCAGAGTTTGTATGCATTGTCAGAAGTAAACCAGCCAGGAAACTTTTGATAGGCCTTAAGCCCGATCTCGTAAGCTTCTCTAGAGCCTCTTAAAACAAGCCTGTAAGGTTTAGATTCAGGAGATAACCTATCTTTGGCTATTTTATTCATTCGTGCTTTTAGTTTTTCCAAATCGTTTTTATAGCTTTCTAATATTTCCTTAAAGGCTCCGTCTACTTCTGGTAGTACCTTATCCACAGCTTTGAGAATGTTGGAGATTTGCTCAGACAAACTATCACAAAAAAGAAATGTTTTCAAAAATTTAAATAAGCTTATTTTAAGGTTTTATCGAAAGCCCCGAGCGGGATTTGAACCCGCGACCCCCTCTAAGTAAGAGTTTATTACCAGTGAGGTGCTCTACCAACTGAGCTATCGGGGCTTGTTTCAATAAATAATTTATCTGAGCAAATTTATTACTATGAGTTCGTGGAGAAATTTGAAGAAGGGAGTTTTTCTTGTAAACCTCTTAGCTATAGTCTACGACCCAAAAACCAAAATGATTTTGATAGGAAGAAGAGAAAAGGACCCATACATAAAAAGGCTTACATGGTCTTTTCCTGGTGGAAGACCAGGATATAGAAAAGACTTAGAAGCGTACTTGAAGTATGAGGTGAAAAAGAAGACAAACCTTGATGTAGATGTTGAGAAGATAGTCTTTGCTAAAACCTATCCTGAAAAGAGAAGTTTCCTTTCGATATACTATCTTACAATACCAAAGAATGTTGGTAAGGAAAAGGCTGGAGAAAAGTTCAAAGAGATAAGATGGGTAAAAGCCAACTAAAGTGAAAAGGTACTTTACTACCTCTTTACACCCAGAGCTATTTAAAATCTTGAAGAAATTAGAAAAAGGTAGAATTTAAGCTTACTCGATTATCTTGTAGACCAAGTCTCCTTCTCGGACTTTATCTACAGTCTTTAGACCTATGGACGTTTTGTTAGCTGACTGGACTTTCTGATGTTCTATTTCCATGCTTTCTACTGTTTGTTGCAAGTTTGTAGTTTTACCTTCTATCGAGATTTTATCTCCTACTTTCAGCTCGTCTTCCAAGTCTATTACTGCTACGCCTATTTTTCCATAGTAGTGAGTGACTTTACCTACAAGCTTTTTCTCTGCCATAATTATCGTATAGTAAAAGGATATTAAAAGCTTATTGTTTTAGTTCAACCGGAAGTGAACCAGAGAAAAGTTTATATACAAGTGTCATACGTATGACATTTTAACGGCGATTCAAAGATGAGTTTCATTTTAACTTTTGACATACCAAGAGAGAAGCAGGTTTTGGAAAAGAGAATCAACAGAGAGCTAAGAAAGATTGATGCTGAAATGTTACAATTTTCCCTCTGGAAGTCTGAAAAGCTGGACGAATTGCTGAAAATAGCTTTAACCATAAGAAACTTTGGCGGCTCAGCAAGAATTCTAGAAGAAAAGTTCATCTTCTAACTTTAAACTTATAGCAATTCATACAAATAATTCTTCCGTTAGAAGTTCTTTTCGAATGCACTTCACAAACAGGAATACCACAAATGCTGCACGTACCTACAGCTTTATTCGTGCAGCCCGAGAATACACAATCCTTGATTTTCTCTTTCACGAATAAAAATTAGACTTTTATACTTATTTATTTAATTAGAAAAGTATGATAGTCCCAACAAAGGTGTTGAAGAAAAACGAGTATGAAATTTCTCTGATGCTTTTCCCAATTTTTGGCAAGCAAACCCTTTACGAGTTCCATTTGGTCAAACTTTCAGATGCTGGGAATGAAGTTTTAAAGAAGAAAACATACAAATCCTTAGACAATTTGCAAGAAATAGCAAGAGAATTTGGTGTAAAACCTGAAGATATAAAAGAGCTTGTAGAAAAATTGTATTCCAAGTAAGCTTCTATTCATATCTTAAAGCTTCAACAGGCTCAAGCTGAGCAGCTTTTCTAGCAGGTAGCAAACCTGAAACAGCACCTATTAAAACAGAAAATGCCAAAGCGAATAAAACAAGTTCAGGTGTTATTACTGTGAGGCTTGTGCTTCTTATACCCGTTCCTATTATTCTAATGCCAAGCTCAGATATCAGTCCAGAAGCTATAAAGCCCAGAAAAACGCCAATTAATCCTCCTATTAAACCAATTAATGAAGATTCTAGCAAAAACATCTTCATCACTTCAAAATTGGTTGCTCCCAATGCTTTTAAAGTACCTATTTGTCTTGTCCTTTCCATCACAGACATGTACATTGTATTAGCTATGCCTATTGCTCCAACAAGCAATGATATGGCAGCAATTCCTCCTAAAAACATGTTCAAAGTATTCATAACATTTGAAATGGTTTCTTGCATGGACTTTGCTGTTATGATTGTAAAATCCTTTGTATCTTCAGTTACATGCCTAGAAAGCATCAACCTTCTTTCAACTTCATTCGTCACATCATCCAACTTTTGCAAATCTTCTACCTTAAACTGAATGACAGAAAATTCGTTTGAGCCTATATTGCCTAAAACAGTTCTTGCTGCACTTGTTGTCATGAATACTGCATTATCATAAATAATACCACCAACCATACCACCAAACTTTTCTAAAATTCCTACAACTCTAAATGTTTTGCCTTCTATGTTAATCTGCGAATTTATGGTTATTGGCTTCTTGAACATTTCGTTTGCTACCCTATAGCCAACAACTACAACGTTTCCGTCTCCTGGAATCAAAAACCTGCCATATTCTACGTTCACACTTGAAATTTCTTGGGAAGCTATAGGGTCAACACCATAAGCCTGAACAGAAATGTTTTCTCCATAGTACTGAATGTTTACTCTACCTGCCACAACTCCGTTTATTATTTTAACTCCTGGTGTAGACCTAACAACTTGAAGATCCTTATCTGTTAATGTTATAGTCACACTACCTATTCTTGGAGTTATCATCATTCCTTGTCCAGCTCTTGTTGCTCTTTGAAATCCTGGCATGATATAACCAACATCACTTCCTAAGCCACTAAGCTGAGCAGAAATAGTTTGTTGCATGCCAGTACCTATGGAGAGTATGCTAACTACTGCTGCTACTCCTATGACTATTCCTAGTATTGTGAGCCAACTTCTCAAGCCACGTTGCGAGAGGTTGCTTACAGAAAACCTTAATGTATCTATGAATTTCATATTCTAGCCCTTTAAGCTTCAGCTTATCTTTTTCTTATTCTTTTACCCAACTTGACGATTGCTAGTATGCATAGTATGCCTACTACACCAATTATTATGTAAGTTATGCTGTTGCTTCCAAGAAAAGGCTGACTTATAGTCTTGGGTCTGAAAGGTACAGTTGTATTGAAAGCAGTAAACAAAACTTCTTTCTGAACACTCCTTCTTACTCCTAGCAAGTCTGTATAGGATACTTCTACTAGAAGCTTTTCTGTAGCATTTGCTCTTGTTGGTACTAATTGAAAGCTTGTGAGAGTGTAATCGCCAGCATTCAAGTTTCCTAAGACACTAGAGGAAGCACCTATTGTTCTGAAAGCTTGTTGTGGAGGAATTCTTACTACAGTAGAATAGGCAGTAGTAGAGCCTATATTTGCTATTGCCAATGTTGCTGTTCCTGAAGAATAATCTTGCAAGCTTACGTCAAAATCTGTTTCACTGCTCACTTCAATCCCTGTAACAGAAGTTACTGTTTGATTCATTCCAGATTTATCTAAGTATTGGATGGAAATGCTTATAGGATGAATGCCTGGCACTGATGTTGGGCTTACAACAACTTCTGAACGAACCTCATAGTAAGAGTTTGTGTTTATTACAGGTATTACAACTCTGTTTGTAGAGCCTATGGGCAGCAACGCACCATCAGTGCTAACCCATGTAAAGATTACATTTGTAATAGAACTTCCTCTGTTCAGTATGGTGAAACTCATGTTAGCTTTTTCCCCAAGCTTTAGGCTTGAAGGCTTTACAGAAGTAATTTCCAACGCTGCTGGTGACTGAACATTAATCAGTGCTGTTGGATATATTGTTTTGCAAATAGAATCTTGGCAATAGTCTATGGTAAAAGTTAAAGAGTAAAGCCCAGGTGAAACATTCTCTAGAACAGAAAACTTGAAGATTGCTGTAGTAGAGTCGCCTGCGTTCAAAGACCCTAGCTCAGTATTCCAACTATACTTTATTGGCGCATCTGTTGTTATGCTTGAAATTGATATCCTATTTGCTGCTGCAGTTCCTGAATTCCTTAAAGTAATCTGAATGTAGCCATCATTTCCTGGAGCTATTGCAGTAGGATATACGGCAAGAGTTGCTTGAATAAGTGGTTCTCCTACAGCTGCAACATTGTAGCTAGCACATACTAGCACTAGAATAGCCAACAAGGTTATTCCTATACACTTTTTCATGAATACACCTCCTTTATTATTTGCCCGTCCTTTAAATAAACAATTCTCTCAGCCCATTTTGCTATATGCTCTTCGTGCGTTACCATAACAACAGTTTTATTCTCCTTCTCTTGCAAATTTTTCAAAATTTTTAAAATTTCTTTACCAGCTTCAGAATCCAAATTGCCCGTAGGTTCATCAGCTAAAATTATTGGAGGATCGTTTGCTAATGCTCTTGCAATTGCTACTCTTTGCCTTTCTCCTCCAGACAGCTGAGAAGGCAAATGATTAGCCCTATTTTCCATGTTAACAATTTTTAACAATTCTAAAGCTCTTTCTCTTCTCTTTTTCTTATTCTCTTCAGCAATAACCATTGGAAGCTCTATGTTTTCTAAAGCAGTCAGAGTAGGATAAAGGTTGAAAAACTGGAAGACAAATCCTATCTTTCTACCCCTAAGCCTAGCAAGCTCTGTATCGTTCAAGCCTGAAACATTTATACCGTCTAGAATTACCTTACCTCTTGTCGGCCTGTCCAAACAACCAATTATGTGAAGGAGCGTTGATTTTCCTGAACCACTTGGTCCTTTAATTGCTAAAAATTCATTTTTCCTAACTTTAAGGCTAACGTTTCTCAGCGCATGAACCTCTACTTCATCCATCCTGTAAACCTTTTCAACATTTTGCAACTCTATCACGCTTTTCATTCTTTCACACCCTAACGAATATTTTTACTAACTGCAAGTATTCAGGAAGTAGCTTGAAAGCACATACAAGAGGATTTGTATAAGCGAGAATAATTCCTTCTATTGCTAAAATCAGTAAGAATGTTGCTATTTTCATTCTTCCACCATAATTTCATTTATATGAAACCGTATATAAAGAGTTGGTGAAACCATTTTTCTGAGGTTTCATTCAGACGAAACTTTATAAAGAACGAGGACGATTTAACTAATATGAACCCGAAAAGGAAGAAAATTTTATTGATAGTTTCTGTGGTTGCAATAGCACTTTTCATTCTCACAATTTTCTTTAGCATTTTCGAGTCTGTCAAGCTTGATCAGCTTCCAAGAAGTCCACCAGCTGAATTCATCAGGCTTAGGCCTTTGATTCCTGTTTACAGCTTGTTCATTTCCTTGACCTTATTGACGTTTGCTGTCATTCCAATTTCCTATTATTTCATCTCTAAAAAGTTTGAGGAAAACTTGGACAAAAGACTTAGCATAATATCAAAGCTTTTAGAAAAGAATTCAAAAAAGTTTTCTGAAAAAGATGGTAAAGAAATAGTCTTGAAGTTTTTAAACCCGAGCGAAAAGAAGGTTGTAGAAAAATTGATAGAGAAAAATGGCGAGGCACTGCAGTCAGAAATAAGTCGAGAAGAAGGAATGACAAAGCTAAAAACTCATAGGGCTGTAACAAACTTGGAAGCAAAAGGGATAGTGAAAAGATACTTACACGGGAAAACTTATAGGGTAGTTCTTTCTAAGGATGTGAAAGAGCTTTTGTTAGAATAGCTAAAGGTTCTTTCGTTTCATTTATGAAAAATGATTAAACAGTTATTTACAGTTGAACGAGAAGTTGATAATGTTTGAGGTGCAAAAGTTTAGAAAGAAGTTATATACAAAATTAGTATAGGATAAACCCAAACTAAGAAAAGTAAAATTATAGCAGCTGCCAATTCACCTTTGGTTAAAGCTTCTTTTTTAACTACAGTTTTATAAAAACAATAAGATAGACCAAATAGATAAAGAACGGTTGCAATAATAGAACCCTTCCACGATAAAAGTAAACTAATTATAATTGCTACAACACTTATAAGACTTATCCATCCTATTATTTTATCCTTTGTCTGTGCTTTTCGTGGTACTTTTTGCATAAGTTAATGTACTACTTTCAAGTATTTATTTTTTACTCAATTTAGTTGGTGAAAAGAGAAAAATGTATTATTTTCTCGAAGATTTTCGTATTCTTAAATACCAATTGCCAGTGAAGTAAACAACTTGCCTTTTATCCTCATATTTATTGATATAATAACCTTCGGCAAGCTTTGCTATTTCGTCTAAGCTTTTTACTTCGATCATATTCTGGAGGTCTGGTAAATTCTTTACTTTAATTATTCTTTTTGAAGGCAAGTCTTCTTCTCTTAACGGAGGTCCTAAAGTTTCTGGAAGTTCTGAAAGGATTTTTACCTCAGTAATTTCACCTACTCTAACTATTCCAGATGGGTCTGTATTCACAACTACAAGCTTGGCTTCTGCAGGCATTGGTGTGAAGAAAAAGTCAAAGTCGCTTTCAAAATCTATACCAAAAAATTCTTCAAAGACACTATGTCCTTTTCCTTTCCTTTTCATTATTGACAAAGGTACAATTATATCACCTTTTGTGACAGGCCTTTTGTAAATGTTTTGCTTGACTATATTTGGAGAAATTTGAATCATCACCCCTTTTTGAGCTGGAGCAAGTGTAACGCTTCTCGCTTCTTTTACGTCAGCCTTTCTTACTTTCACGTATTCTCCGACGCCAGAACCTGCATTTCTTCTTGTTATTCCATCCATTCTTATGATGTTTAAACCAACATCAGCAGGATAAGAGCGTAAAGCAATTGCTGCAGTTTTCTTTTTTCCGATTATTTCTACTACGTCCCCCTCTTTTACTCCTAATCTTTTTAACAGGGTTTCATCTATTCTGATTATACCTCTATTTACCTCTTCCCCTACTAATTCACTAACTTTTAAATTTAATTCAGAAACTCTTTCTGTTGTTTCGTAATCAGGTTTTTTCTCTACTTCTTTCGGTTTTTTATCTTCTTTCTGTTTTTTGAATAGTGGAAACCTTAACTTCATAAGACATTTTTTGTTTTAAGATTAAATATAGTTGGTTTTGTGTTGGTTGAATTTTCTCAGAAGATAGCAATACCATATATAGTTTTTGATGTAGGCTGAAAATGAACTTTTGTATCAACGCCCAGGCAGGGATTTGAACCCTGAAGGTCTTTCGACCACCAGCTCTCCAGGCTGGCGCCCTACCAGATTAGGCGACCTGGGCACTAATTTAACTTTTTAACTTTCTCTTAAAAAGCTTGAGTCTGTTAGTTTGTGTGCAAACAAGTTGAAAAGGGTACATGATAAGAGGAATTCTATCAAATAATTCAGTAAATTTAAAAAGCTTAAGCTAGATGATGAATTAATGTTATTAAGAAGGGCCTATGAGGTAACCAGGATAGCCTGCGAAAATGCAGAAGGCTTCGGAGGAAAGAAGTTACCTCGTCGTCTGGGTTCGAATCCCAGTAGGCCCATTATTTATAGCTCACACTCCTCCGGCAACTTATCTTCTCTCAGTCTAACAAAAACAGGAGCTCTCATCACTAAATCTTTTGACAAGTTCATGAACTTTGCTTCACAAACCAGCTTAGGCTCAACCCAAACAGGTTCTCTTCCTGGTGGTAATTTTAGGTCTGGTATTTTTTCAAAAGGACACTTTTCTGTCCTTATTTTTTCCAGCTTTTTCAGAATTTCTGCTAGCTGTTCTTCAGAAAAACCAGTACCAATCTTTCCAACATACTTCAATTTTCCTTCATGATAGCAAGCTGTTATCAAGCTTCCTAAGAGTTCGCCTCTCTTCCCAGTTCCAGTAGTATAACCAACTATTATCACGTCTAAAGTTTCCAACGCTTTTATCTTTAACCAGAGCTTGCTCCTTTCACCAATTAGATAAGGAGAATCAAGCTTTTTAGCCATTATTCCTTCCAAGCCTCTTTTCTTTACTTCTTCGAAAAACTTTATTCCTTTTCCAATAACATACTGAGAAATCACTACGCGTGAGCTTTCTGTTACAGTCTCTTCTAAGATTTTCTTCCTTTCTATCAAGGGTAATTGAGTCAAGTCCTTTCCATCTTTATACAGAATATCAAAAACTACGTAAGTTGCAGGAATTAGCTTAGATAGAAATTCTATTCTTGTCTTACTTTCTACATGCTCCCTTTCAGCAAGCTTGTAAAAATCTGGCTTGCCTTGATGAAAGACAACAACTTCTCCATCCAGTATAACTTTCTCTCCTTTCACATCCTTCCACATTTCTTGCAATTCTGGGTAGCGATTTTCAAAAAATATCATCCTCCTATTCAGCATTTTTACACTCTTTTCTTTTGTGTTTATGTAGCTTATGCATCTTGTTCCATCAAACTTCAGCTCAAAGCACCATTCTTCGCTATCAAAAGGTTGGGAAGAAAAAGCTAGCATTGGTTTAATCTTCTCTTCAAACAAGTCCACAAAATCGCCGGCTATTTCTTCTCTTTTCCTTTCTTCTTCTCTACAACTTCTACAGATGCCTTCAAAGCTTCCATCAAGCTTTTAGCTTCTTCAGCAGGCTTTTCTTCTTTCACTTCAAACTCTTTCCCTTCAGCCTTTGCTTTAATTAGCTTCTTTAACGCTTCTGTATAGTTGTCTTTAAACTCTTCTATCCTAAACTCTTCTCTAGTTAGCTTGCTTATAAGTAGCTTAGCTAACTCAAGCTCTTCTTTGCTAACAACAACCAGCTTCTTAAGCTCAGGAAGATCTTCTATGTTCCTTACTTCTCCCAAGTAGAAAAGTATGTGCATGACCAAACCTTTCTTAAAGGCTCTCAAAACTACCAAGTATTCTTTATCTTTCATCACAACTTTTCCTACTGCAGCCTTGTTTGCTAAGCGCAAAGCTTCTACTAGCAAAGAATAAGCTTTTTCCCCTCCCTCATCTGGCACAACATAATAAGATTTTTCAAAATAGATTGGATCTATTTGCGAAACATCTATGAACTCTTGAATGTCTATGGTTTTAGTAGTTGGAAGTCTTATTTTTTCCAACTCCTCCTTTTCAAGTACAACCCATTTTTCTTTTGTAAGCTTATACCCCTTTACAATATCTTTCCATTCAACCTCCTTTTCACACTTAGGACACCATCTTTTATATTTCAAGGGTGTCATGCAAATAGGGCAGAGATTATGAAATTGAATTTCCTTTGGTTCAGTTGCGCTATATATTTTTATTGGTATGGAGACTAGACCAAATGAGATATTCCCTTTAAAAATTGCACGAGGCATTTCCCATCTAATAAGATATTAAGTTTTTAAAACTAATATTTACCTTATATGAGGATTTTACATTATTTATCTAAGCTTGAAGAAAAAATGAAACTATCTCCTTACGAAAACAATTCTTTACTTCCGTCTTCAAAATTATTCAAGAGGATGGCTGTAGAAAACCTTTTAATTTCTACTGGAATAAGTGTGTACTATAACTTAACCAACGATGTAGTGGGGAGTGGAATAGCGATAATTTTACAAATCTACAACCTATATAGATGGAGTAATTTACCTAAGAGCGAGAAAGGCTCAACTCTACCAACAAATAATTCTCTCATTAAGTAATAATCGATACGAGTTATCAGAATGAACTCAAGATATTCAACAATGCTGTACACTTTAATAAAGCTAGTGTATGTGTACAAGATTTGAACGTTACTTAAAGATGTAGAAGTGTTATGCCGTAAGAGTAAATAAAAAACATAGAATGCCCCCAACGGGAATTTCAGGCTTGAGCCATTTGAACCCGTGTATCTCGTCAGAAGATCTCGAGCTCGAGAGGCTCGCATCCTTGTCCGGACTAGACGATGGGGGCATAAATCTTAGTTGTCCTAAGAATTTAAAAAAGATTTTTGCCTAAACTTTTAAGTATAGCTTCTCCCCTTTCATAATCTTTCTCATCGTTAAAAGGAAGCCAAGCTTCTGGTTCTATAGGAAAGCCTGCTAATTCGCCTCGAGATGCAAGCTCTTTTACTACAGTCCTTTCAAAATCTACTGGTCTTTTTCTTAAATCTATAAGTTCGTCGACGATCCTGTAGACTTTTGGATTCAGCGCATATATTCCAACATTCACATTTATAGGAAACCAAGCCTTTTCTTCAAAGCTCTTGACTAAACCTTCTTCATCAATTATCATGCTTCCATATCTTAACCTAATTCTAGGCGTATAAACAACAGTTGCTAGTTTACCTTTCCTTTCATGGTACTCTACAAGCTCAACCGGTAAGCTTTGCTTGACTATAACATCGTCAGGATAACAAATTATGCATGGTCTTCTTCTGTC
>Ga0207433_10012908_pt1 | contig 12392 bp, 10 predicted proteins | sample YelNatPaOPGAMG01_FD_187559 | JGI IMG/M metagenome (GOLD analysis project Ga0207433, IMG submission 187559) | Hot spring thermophilic microbial communities from Obsidian Pool, Yellowstone National Park, USA - OP-RAMG-01 (SPAdes) (version 3) | ecosystem: Environmental > Aquatic > Thermal springs...
AAAATTCCAGCACCCTTAATTTCTTTGTACTTTTTGTCTAAATTCGCTTTAAAGGGCAAATAAAATTCTCTTAAAGTTTTGACCCAATCTTTTTCTCCGTTTGCAATTTTATCTAAATCATCTTCCATTTTTGCAGTAAAGTTTATATCAACAATTTCAGGAAAATGCTTTACCAAAAGATCATTAACCGCAAAACCCAAAGGAGTTGGATAAAATCTCTTTTTCTCATCCTTTTTTACATAATTTCTTTCTTGAATTGTTGTTAAAATTGGAGCATAAGTTGAAGGTCTTCCAATTCCATATTTTTCAAGTTCTTTTATTAAAGTTGCTTCAGTATATCTTGATGGGGGTTGGGTAAAGTGTTGCAAAGGTAAAATTTTTAAAACTTCCAAAATCTCTCCTTTTTCCAATTCTGGTAATTCTTCTTCTTCAAATTTCATTGGATAAACTTTTAAAAATCCATCAAACTTTAAAATTTGTCCAGTTGCCAAAAATCCATAATTTTTTGCCAAGATTTCAACCTCAGTTTTATCAAAAACTGCATTTTTCATCTGTGAAGCAACAAATCTTCTCCAAATTAGATCATAAAGCTTCAGTTGTTGTTGGTTTAATCTTGGAGATAAAATTTCTGGAGTTCTTTTAACATCAGTTGGTCTTATTGCTTCGTGAGCCTCTTGAGCAACTTTAGATTTTGTTTTATAAACTCTCTTTTCGTAATAATTTTTTCCAAAATTTTCCAAGATAAATTCCTCTGCCATTTTTAAAGCTAATTCTGACAAATTTAAAGAATCGGTTCGCATGTAAGTAATATAACCCATTTCATAGAGTTCTTGAGCAATTTGCATTGTCTTTTCTGCAGGCCAGGAAAATCTTTGCCAAGAAGCTTGCTGCATCGTTGAAGTTGTGAAAGGTTCTGGCGGGTTCCTTTTTGTTTCCTTTTTTTCAATCTTTGAGACCTTAAACTCTACACCTTTTAATTCTTCAACAATCTTTTTTGCTTCCTTTTCATTCTTTATTGCAAATTGATCTAATTTTTTTCCATCTTTTTTCACCAAAACCGCCGTAAATTCTTCGGTTTTGACTTTTGACTTTTGGCTTTTAAGTTTTGCCTCTATCGTCCAGTATTCTTTGGGTTTAAAATTTTGAATTTCTCTTTCCCTTTCAACAATCAACCTCAAAGCAACAGATTGTACCCTTCCTGCAGAAAGCCCTTTAGCAATTTTTCTCCAAAGTAGAGGAGAAAGTTTGTAACCTACAATTCTATCTAAAATTCTTCTTGCTTGCTGAGCATTGACCAAATTCATGTCAATCTTTCTTGGATTCTTTAGAGCTTCCCTTATTGCTTGTTCTGTAATTTCATGAAAAACAATTCTCCAATATGGCTTTTTCTTTCCGAGTTTTAAAAGATAAGCTAAATGATAAGCAATTGCCTCACCTTCTCTATCAGGATCTGTAGACAAAATGACCAACTTTGCTTTTTTTACTTCTTTTTCAATTTCTTTTATTCTTTCTCTTGCCTTTGGAATTAAAACATAAGTTGGTTTAAAATCGTTTTCAATATCAACCCCAAACTTTCTCTCTGGCAAATCTCTGACATGACCAAAAGAAGCAACAATCTTAAAATCCTTGCCCAAAAATTTTGAAATAGTTCTTGCCTTAGTTGGACTTTCAACGATCACTAATTGCATAAATTTGTCCTCCTAGATTTTTTATTTTACCCTTAATTTCTAAAATTGAAAGAATGGCCAAAACTTTTGAGGCAGGAAAATTTGTTTTTTCAATGATTTTTTCAACACTTAAGGCCCCTTCTTTTAAAGCCTCCAATATTGTAGTTTCTTCTTTATTTTCTCCTTCGACTTCCCTCCTTTTTGCTCTAATTTTTAAACCAAGATCTTCTAAAATATCATTTCCATTCTCTACTAATTTTGCACCATTTTTTATTAAAAAATGGCATCCTTTTGAGGTTTGAGAAAAAATTGAACCTGGAATTGCAAAAACCTTTCTTTTCTGTTCAAATGCATAATTTGCAGTAATTAAAGCTCCAGATTTTAATTTAGCTTCCACAACTAATACTCCAAGAGAAAGTCCAGAAATTATTCTATTTCGTAAAGGAAAAGTATATTTTGTTCCATGGGTGGCTGGAGGAAGTTCAGAAATTAATGCCCCCCCACATTCCAAAATTTTTTTTGCTAATTTCAAATTTGATTTTGGATAGATTGATTTTTCATTAAGTCCTGTTCCCAAAACCGCAATTGTTCTTTTTTTGTTTTCGATAGCTCCAAGATGAGCCATTGTGTCAATACCAGGTGCAAAGCCTGAAACTACAGTTATACCAGCATTCGCTAATTCAGAAGCAATTTGGTAAGCAACCTCTTTTCCATAATTTGTACATCTCCTAGCTCCCACAATTGCAATGCAATTTTCTTTATCCTTTATTTCACCTACATAGTATAAAACTTTTGGTGGATTTTTAATTTCTTTCAAAAGAGTAGGATAATTTTTGTCTTCAATAGTTAAAGATTTAATTTCCCACATTTTCTTAATCATTATATAATATAAGTAGCATGGTTGAAAAACTTTCAAGAGAAGAAGCCAAAGAAAGAATTGAAAAACTAAAAAAATTGATTGAAAAATATAGATACTCAAGACACGTTTTGGATAAAGAGTTAGTGCCAATTGAGGTTGAAGACTCTTTAAAGAGAGAACTTTTTGAATTAGAACAACAATTTCCAGAATTTATAACTCCAGATTCTCCAACCCAAAGAGTTGGAGGAAAAGTTTTAGAAAAGTTTGAAAAAGTAAAGCATCCTACGCCCATGCTTTCTCTAAACGATGCTTTTTCTGAAAAGGAGATGGAAGATTGGATAGAGAGAATTGCAAAGCTTTTAACAGAAGAGGAATTTAAAAAATTAGATTTTTTCTGTGAACCAAAACTTGATGGTCTTGCCATTGAGTTAATTTATAAAGATGGAATTTTTGCCATCGGTGCTACAAGAGGAGATGGAGTTTTTGGTGAAAACGTAACTGAAAATCTAAAAACAATTGAATCGGTTCCTTTAAGGTTAAGGGATATTGAAGAAGTAGTTGCAGATCTTGAGAAAGAAGGAGAAAAAGAAATCGCAGATTATATAAGAAAAAACGGATTAAAAGAGGTAGTAGTTAGGGGAGAGGCAGTGATTACAAAGAAAAATTTTGAACTAGTAAATGAAGAACAAAGAAAATTGGGATTGCCAACCTTTGCAAATCCAAGAAATTTAGCAGCAGGTTCAATTCGTCAATTAGATCCAAAAATTACTGCCAAAAGAAGATTGGATGTGAATGCTTATGACTTGGTAACTTATTTGGGTCAAAAAACACATGAGCAAGAGCACAAAATTTTGCACGCTCTAGGTTTTAAAACAAACAATAAATATTGCAAATACTGCAAAAATTTACAAGAAGTTTTTGAATATAGAAATTTCTGGTTACATCATAGAGAAAAACTGCCCTATGAAATTGATGGTACCGTTGTTCAGGTAAACGATAATAAAATATTTCAAAAACTCGGAGTGGTGGGAAAAGCTCCAAGAGGAGCAATTGCTTTTAAATTTCCATTAAAACAGGCAACGACAATTTTAAAAGATGTTAGATTTCAAGTTGGAAGAACAGGTGCAGTAACTCCAGTTGCAATTTTAGAGCCAGTAGAAGTCGGGGGAGTAACAATTACAAGAGCGACCTTACACAATGAAGATATGATTAAAAAATTGGGAGTTAAAATTGGAGACACTGTTGTTGTTGGAAGAGCAGGAGATGTAATTCCAGAGGTTGTTCAGGCATTGCCAGAATTGAGAACTGGAAAAGAAAAGGAAATTCAATTTCCAAGAGAGTGTCCTGTTTGTGGAACAAAACTTGAAAAACCAATTGGGGAAGCAATTTGGAGATGCAAAAATCCAAAATGTCCGGCAAAAGAAAGAAGATATTTTTATCATTTTGTTAAAGCATTTGATATCATAGGTTTGGGACCGAAAATAATTGATAGATTATTAGATGAAGGATTAATTGAGGACCCAGCTGATTTATTTACTTTAAAAGAAGGAGATCTTTTACCATTAGAAAGGTTTGCTGAAAAATCTGCAAAAAATTTAGTTAATGCTATTCAATCCAAAAAAGAAATTCCTCTGGCAAGATTCATTTATGCTTTAGGAATTAGAAATGTTGGCGAAGAAACCGCAGAAGATCTTGCAAACTACTTTAAAACCCTAGAAAGATTAAAAAGTGCGACTATTCCTCAACTCCAAATGGTTAGCGATATTGGTCCTACAGTTGCCCTTTCAATTTATAGATTTTTCAGAGATCAAAGAAATTTGGAATTTATCGAAAAATTAAAAAGAGTTGGGGTCAAAATTATTGAAGGAGAGGAGAAAAAACCAGAAAAGCAACCTTTAAAAGGACTAGTTTTTGTTTTTACTGGAGGATTGAGTTCAATGACTAGAGAGGAGGCAAAAAGGAAAGTAAAGGAATTGGGAGGAGATGTAACAGAATCTGTTTCAAAAAGAGTAAATTATGTTGTCGTTGGAAAAGATCCAGGTTCAAAACTTGAAAAAGCTAAGAAATTGGGAATAAAAACCATTTCTGAAAATGAATTTTTAAAGATGATCCAATAAAAATTTTTAATAAGTTCTTTTCAATCTCTCTATCGCTTCAGTTAACATTTGACAATATAAATTTAAACCAACTTTATTTACATTTCCAGATTGTTCTTTTCCTAAAATATTTCCAGCCCCTCTTAATTCCAAATCTTTTAAAGCAATTTTATATCCAGAACCTAATTCTTCAGCCTCTTTTAATGCCTTCAACCTTTCTTTTGCTAAGGGAGTCAATTTTTTTGGATACAAAAAATAAGCAAAGGATTTTAAATGAGACCTCCCAACTCTTCCTCTAATTTGATATGCCTGAGAAAGTCCAAGCCTAGTAGCATCTGCAACAATTAAAGTATTTACATTCGGGAGGTCAATTCCAGCTTCAATTATTGTTGTTGCAATTAAAACATCAATTCTTTTTTCTTGAAAATCTTCCATTATTTTTACTAACTCCCTTTCTTTTAATCTTCCATGAGCTATCCCAAATCTCAAATTTGGCAAAAGATTTTCCAAAAACTTTTTTACTGAATTTATTGTTTCTATTCTATTGTGCAAATAATAAACCTGCCCCCCTCTTTTAATCTCATTTTCTATTGCTTCTTTAATAACTTTTTCTGAAAATGGTAAAATAAATGTTTTTATTTTTTGTCTTCCTAAAGGAGGAGTTTGAATTAAAGAAATTTCTCTAAGCCCTGCAAGAGAGAAATACAAAGTCCTAGGAATTGGGGTAGCAGAAAGAGAAAGGACATCAATTTTCGGTCTTAATTTTTTTAATTTTTCTTTTTGTCTTACACCAAATTTGTGCTCATCATCAATAACTAAAATTCCCAATTTTTTAAATTCAACATCATCTGATAAGATTCTATGAGTTCCAACCAAAATATCTATTTTACCCTCTTTCAATTTTTTAATTGTCTCTTTTTGCTCTTTTTTTGTTTGAATCCTTGTTAAAATTCCAACTTCAATTGGCAAGTTTTTTAATCTTTCTTTAAAATTTTTATAGTGTTGGTTTGCTAAAATTGTTGTTGGGCAAAGCATTACAGCTTGATAGCCAGATTCAACAACCCTAACCATTGCTCTTAAAGCAACCTCAGTTTTTCCAAATCCAACATCTCCACAAAGCAATCTATCCATTGGCTTTTCTTTTTCTAAATCCTTTTCAATATCTTGCAAGGCTTTAATTTGATCTGGGGTTTCCTCAAAAGGAAAGGTTTCTTTTAAATATTTTTCCATCTCACTTTTTAAATAAGGCTCCCTTTTTACTATTTCTCTTTTTGCATAAATTTTTAACAATTCTTTAGCAAATTTTTCAACCTCTTCTTTTACTTTTCTTTTTGTTTTTATCCAAGTTAGAGTTCCTAATCTTGAAATTTTAGGTTCGGAAAATCCAATATAACGAGAAATTTTTCTTTCCAGGCCAAAAGGAACATACAATTTATCTCCTCTTTCATATTCAATCACATAATAATCTGTAATTTTCCCCCCAATATTTAATTTACAAAAAGAGACAAACCTTCCTATTCCATGATCTAAATGCACCAAATAATCTCCAGGTTTTAGCCCTTTTAAGTCAGAAAAAATTTTTTGAGATTTTAACTTCTTTTCTAAAACCCTTTTTTGAGATTGAATATCTTTTAATTCAATTTGTAATCTTTCAAGGCCTTCTATTTTGTTTCCCAAAAATTCAATCCTTACTGGAAAACTTAAATTTAAAGGAAAAACATCAACTCTCCCTCCAAGGTGAGAGAATTCTCCAATTTGAGAGACCTCCCAAACCTTTTCATATCCCATTTCTTCAAGTTTTCTTAAAAGGTCGCTTAGTTTTAATTTCTGGTCCTTTTCCAAAAATAAAGTATTCTCTTGCCAAAAACTTTGAATTTTTCTTGCTTCTAAAATTTTCTTTAAATTTTCTTCAAACCAACTTGGCTCTCTTTCTAAAAAATAGGGGATAATAGCTACAATTAAAACGTTTTCAATATATCTTGACAAATTCATTTAAATTTGGTATTATCTTAATAGCCTCTCTCTTTTTTGCTCGCAAGTGGTATAATGGGTTTCACCTCCTTACCATTATACCTTAAATGCGGGAGGGGTTTTATACCCAACTCCTGCGGCTTGCGAGTAAAAAAGAGGGAGGCTATTGATTGTACTTTTGCATTGCTTTTTCTAAACCAAATTTTAAAGAAAATTCTATTGCTTCAACAACCATTTTTATTACCTTTTTAACAATTTTTTCTTCCTCTTTATCAAAATTTTGAAGAACAAATTCTTTGATTTGAACTGAAAAGTTTTGAGGTTTGATTCCCAAGCGAAACCTCACAAAATCTTTGGTTTTTATTTCTTCGATTATTGATTCCACTCCTTTATGTCCTCCAGGTCCTTTATTTTTTGAGATTTTGATCCTTCCCAAAGAAAGCGAAACATCATCGTGAATAACCCACAAATTAGAAGTTTGTAACTTTAAATCTTTAATTAATTCCCTTATAGCTATTCCAGATGAATTCATAAAGGTTTGGGGTTTGGCTAAAATTATTTTTTTCTCAAAAATATTTTTTTGTGTAATTTGGGCTTGAAATTTTTTAACTAACTTAAAATTTGGGAATTTTTTCTCCTTCGCAAATTCATCAATTACTCGAAACCCAAAATTGTGGCGAGTTTTTTGATATTTTTTTCCTGGATTTCCCAAACCAACTATTAAAATCATGTTTTATTTAATTATACAATGGCTTGCAAAAAATTTGAGCTTTGCTAAAATATTTCTAATATGGTGAAAAAATTTTTTATTTTTCTTTGGGAAATAATTCAGACAGTTTTAATCGCCTTTTTAATAGTTTTGCCAATTCGCTATTTTATTTTTCAACCATTTTTGGTTCAAGGTCATTCAATGGAACCGAATTTTAACCAAGGAGATTACTTATTGGTGGACGAGCTTTCTTTTAGATTTCGTGAACCAAAGAGGGGAGAGGTTATTGTTTTTAAATATCCTCTAAGACCTCAACTTCGTTATATAAAAAGAATTATTGGATTGCCAGGAGATGAAGTGGTTATTAAAAATGGTTTAGTTTTGATAAATGGAAAGATTTTGGATGAGTCAAAATATTTACCTCCAAATACCAAAACTGAAGGATATGTTGAAATAAAACTAAAGGAGAATGAATATTTTGTTTTAGGCGACAATAGAGGTGCATCTTCAGATTCAAGGTTTTGGGGTCCTTTAAGAAAAGAAAATATTGTTGGTAGAGTTTTCTTTAGGGCTTGGCCAGTTTCTGCCTTAGCAAAAATTGAAGCTCCAACTTACTAAAATGAGAAAAAAGATTTTGCTTCAAACTCCAACTGGAATGCATGATATTTTACCAGAGGAGCAAAAATATTATCAAAAAATTTTTGATATTGTTTCAGAAATTGCCAAATTTTATAACTTCCAAAGAATTGAAACCCCTATTTTAGAAAGAACTGAACTTTTTTCAACGAGCATTGGATTGGCTACAGATATTGTTCAAAAAGAAATGTTTTCTTTTAGGACAAAGGGTGGAGATTCGTTGACCCTGAGACCAGAAGGCACAGCTCCGATTGCCAGAGCTTTTATACAACATGGAATGCAAAACCTTCCCCAACCAGTTAAACTTTGGTATTTTGGACCTTTTTTCCGTTATGAACATCCTCAGGCAGGAAGATATCGACAGTTTTGGCAATTTGGATTTGAAGTTTTGGGAGCAAAAAATCCAGTAATTGATGCCCAAATCGTTCAGATATTTTTTAACATTTTCCAGGAATTAAAATTGAAAAATGTTTTAGTAAAAGTAAATAGTATTGGAGATAAAACCTGCAGACCTTATTATAAAAAACTTTTGAGTCACTATTTAAAATATAGAATAGAAGAACTTTGCGAAAATTGCAGGAGAAGATTAAAAGAAAATCCTTTAAGAGTTTTAGATTGTAAAGAAGAAAAGTGTCAAAGGGTAATTCATGGCGCACCCCAAATAATTGATCATTTGTGCGAAGAATGCCGAGCTCACTTTAAAGAATTTTTGGAATATTTAGAGGAGCTGGGTTTGCCATATCAATTGGATACTAAATTAGTGAGGGGTTTAGATTATTATACAAGAACTGTTTTTGAATTTTTTGAAGAAAGCGAAAAAGGAAAAGAAGTTGGGGCAATAGCTGGTGGGGGAAGGTACGATAATTTAATAAAAATGTTGGGAAAACAAGATGTCCCAGGAATGGGAGGAGCAGGAGGGGTTGAAAGGATTATTTCTTTGATTAAAGAAAAGGCAATAAAATGGCCAAAAGAAAAAAAGGTCGAAGTTTTCTTGGCCCAATTGGGAAATTTAGCAAAAAGAAAAAGTTTAGTCTTGATTGAAAATTTTAGAAAAGAGGGAATTCCAGTTTTTGAATCTTTGGATCGAGATTCTTTAAAGGCTCAATTAAGATTGGCAGATAAGTTTGGAGTGAAATATACTTTAATTTTGGGCCAAAAAGAGGTTTTAGAAGGAACAATCCTTTTAAGAGACATGGTTTCAGGCCAACAAGAGATAATCAAATTAGACAAAATTTTGCCTGAAATCAAAAAAAGACTTAAAAAAAGCTAACATGGCATTAGAGATAAAAAGAAGAGAAAAAGAAAGTGTTCAAAGTTTAGTTAGAAGATTTAGCCGAGCTGTTCAACAAAGCGGAATTTTAGTAAGAGCTCGAGAAAAAATGTATCGAGATAGAGAAAAATCAGAGGATCTAAAAAGGGAAGCTGCTTTGAGAAGAGAGGAACTTAGAAAAAAATACGAAAAACTTAAAAAATTGGGGAAAATATAAATGCTAAAAGAAAAAATTGAAAAAGATTTTAAAGAAGCTCTGCTAAAAAGAAATGAAAGAGAAATCTCAACACTGAGAATGTTAAAAGCTGCGATTGTAGAGCAAGAAAAGGAAAAGAGATATAAAAAAAGTCAAGAAAAAGGGACTGAAGCTGATTTGGAAAAAGAAAGTGCGCTTTCAGATGAAGAAATAATTAAATTAATTTTAAGAGAAATTAAAAAAAGAAAAGAGGCAATTTTAGAGTTTGAAAAAGGAAAAAGAAAAGATTTGGTGGAAAAAGAAACTCAAGAAATTGAAATTTTGAAAAGATATTTACCAGAAATGCTTTCTGAAGAGGAAATTAAAAAGATGGCAAAAGAGACAATAGAAAAAGTTAGAGCCAAGAATATAAAGGATATGGGAAGGGTAATGAAAGAATTAATGCCAAAAATTCAAGGAAAAGCTGAGCCTTCTTTGGTCAGTCAAATTGTTAAAAGTCTTCTTCAAAACAATTAACATGATTTGTGGTTTAGATCTAGGAAGCTCGAAAATCAAGGTTTTATTAGTGGAACAAAACAAAGATGGAAATTTAGAGTTGGTAGAAAAGGTAGAAAAGGATTCAGAGGGAATAAGAAGGGGGATAATAATAAATAAAGAAAGAGTTTCAAATATTTTGAGCGAAATTTTCGATCAGCTTTCTTTAACCACAAAGAAAAAAATCTCTTCAGTTTATACTGCCTTAAACGGCAGTCATATTTTTTTAGTTTCTTCTCGAGGATTAGTTTCGGTTTCTCGAGCAGATCAAAAAATTACCGAAGATGACATCCAAAGAGTAGTTCAGGCAGCCCAATCTGTTAATTTACAATCAAATCGCGAAGTTTTCGATTTTTTTGTAAAAGAATTTTCAATTGATGGACAAATAAAAACAAAAGAACCAATTGGTTTGAAAGGAGTAAGGTTAGAGGCTGAAGTTCTAATTTTAACAGCCTTTTCTCCTTATTTGGAGAGACAAAAAAAATGTATCTTAGATGCAGGTTTAGAAATTTCAGATATAATAGCAGCCCCCTTAGCTTCTGCAAGATCTGTTTTAACCCAAAAGCAAAGAGAATTGGGAGCAGGAGTAATAGATATTGGAGCTGGAACTACAGGGTTAGCAGTTTTTGAAGAAGAATCATTAATCCATTTAACAATTCTTCCTGTAGGTTCTATAAATCTTACTAACGATATTGCAATTGGTTTAAAAATAGATCCTGATCTTGCTGAAACCATTAAAAAAGAATACGGAACCTGTGTTTTAAAAGGAAAAGATGAACGCATAAAAGTTAATCTTTCAGATGGCACAACCTTAACTTTTTCAAAAAAATTTTTAACAAAAATTATTAACGCAAGAATGAGCGAAATTTTTGATCAAATAAATCAAGAGCTAAAAAAAGTAGGAAAAGAAAAAGGGCTACCTGGAGGCCTTGTTCTTTGTGGTGGAGGAGCAAAATTAAATAACATTTTGGATTTGGCTAAAGAAAAATTTCATCTTCCAGTAAAAATTGCAAAGCCTCAAGGAATTTTAGGACTTGAAGACGACCCCAGTTTAGCTTTGGTTTCTGGATTAGTACTTTTGGGAGCAGATTTTGAAGCTGAAACAAAAAAACCAATTTCCCAAAGGTTTTGGTCAAAAATAAAAAAATTTTTAAAAATTTTTATCCCATGATAAAAATTAAAGTTATTGGAATTGGAGGTTCTGGAGGAAATGCAATTTCTCGAATGAAGATGGCGAAAATAGAAGGTGTTGAACTTGTGGCAGTAAATACTGATTATCAAGACTTAGAAAAAGTAAAAGCAGATTTCAAATTGAGAATCGGAAAAAAGATAACTCAGGGATTAGGAACGGGGATGAGACCTGAAATAGGGGAAATGGCAGCAAGGGAAAGCTTGGAAGAAATCAGAGAAGTTTTAAAAGGAACTAATATGGTTTTTATTACCTATGGGGCGGGAGGGGGAACTGGGACTGGTGCAGGTCCGGTAGTAGCTCAGATTTCAAAAGAAATGGGAATTTTAACGATAGCTATCGTCACTCTTCCTTTTTCTTTTGAAGGTTTTACAAGGATGAAAATTGCAAAAGAAGGGATACTTAAACTTAAAGAAAATGTAGATACTCTTTTAGTAATTAAAAATGACAAACTTTTAGAATTGATAGATCCCAAAACACCAATTTCTTCAGCTTTTTGGTTTTGCGATGAGATTTTGAGAGAAGGGGTTATTGCGATTTCCAATTTAATTAACTCTCCTGGAACAATTAATGTTAGCTTTGGAGATATAAAATCAGTTTTAAAAAATTCTGGTAATGCAATTTTGAGCACCTCTAAAGCTTCTGGCCCAAAAAGAGCAGAAATTGTGAGCAATTTAGCTTTAAAATCTCCACTTTTAGATTTAGATCCAAGAGGAGCAAGATCAATTCTTTTTAATGTTTCTGGAGAAGATATTTCTTTGGGAGAGATTGAAGAGATTGGAAAAATTTTGACAAAAGAAATTAATCCTCAAGCTAAAATTATTTTTGGAACAGTAAAGGACAAAACCTTGAAAAAGGGAGAAATAAAACTTACTTTAATTATTGGAGGACTTCCACAAAAAATTGAAGAAATAATCAATTCAAGTTTGAATCAAAAGGTAGAAAATAAATAAAATTAAATCTATGAAAAACAAAATTGAAAAAGTTCAAAAAAGAGATGGTTCAATAGTTCCTTTTGATCAGAGAAGAATCGAAGAAGCTATTTTTAAAGCCTTAACAGCCTCTGGAGAAGGCAATGGGAAAAGAGCAAAAAGGCTTTCTAATAAAGTAGTTCAAATTTTAAATAGGAGGTTTAAAAAAGGAGAAATACCTCATGTTGAGCAAATTCAAGATATTGTTGAAGAGGTTTTGATTTTGGAAGGGTTGGTAAAAACAGCAAAAGCTTACATTCTTTATAGAGAGCAAAGAAGAAGAATTAGAGAGGC
>Ga0207433_10012913_pt1 | contig 12389 bp, 6 predicted proteins | sample YelNatPaOPGAMG01_FD_187559 | JGI IMG/M metagenome (GOLD analysis project Ga0207433, IMG submission 187559) | Hot spring thermophilic microbial communities from Obsidian Pool, Yellowstone National Park, USA - OP-RAMG-01 (SPAdes) (version 3) | ecosystem: Environmental > Aquatic > Thermal springs >...
AACCAAGAAGGAAGATGGGCTACACGGCTACATCAGCTTTGACCATGAACAAATTCCTGGCGAATACGGAGCGGGAATTGGGTTTTATGTAGCTGTTTGGCCATTAATTGATGAGCCTCTGGCGGGTTTTCAGATAGGGTTACCCAGCACCTGGATTCTGCCTGATAATTCTGATAACAAGACAACGCCGCTCTGCCCTGAAGGGACCCTGGCCAGGAAATGGAAACCGCGCGGTCCGACCTGGGATTCTGTTTTTCAAACCATTGAAGGCGGAGTGGGTTATTGGGCCGGGAATCATTTTCGCTACGGGCCGCCCAAGTTCAGTATGAACGGCACGCCGCAGTGTTATGATTATGAGGTTGGCTCACCGGGCTGGTCTTTCTTTTACAGCGATGAAGCTCTGCCCGAGGACAGGCTGGGCATTGCTCAGCTCAGCAACCGGTTGCTAATACCTCCGGATGGCCTTAATTTTGAAGGCTATCCCAACGGCGAATTTATCGGTTATACCTGGATGGCGCTGCCGTTTACAGATCCGGAGACTGGCGAGCTTCCGACGGGAGAGCAGAGCTGGACCTGCTTTTTAAGCGCGGCGAATTTTAAGGGGCCGATAGCCTTTTTTATCCCGGAGACCTGGAGCAAGATTGCCAGAATATTTAATTATCCTTTTCTTTATGGACGGGGGCTTGATAGCCGGCCGGGCATTGCTGGCGGTGGAGCCATTGAAATAAACACCGTGCCCCGGTTTGAAGCAAAAGATACAAACGGCAGGATTTATGCCAAATTGCCCAAATTGCAATTTCCGGTAGATGAGCAAGGAAGAACCATCATGGTTGAGGATGTTACTTATTATTCTAAGGCTGCTCTTTATGAAGCTTTCAAAGCCTGGCGGGATAAAGGTGTTTATTGTTCTGGTCAGTTTGAGGACCGAGGAGCTGTAAAGCCTGTGCTTACAGCTAGACGGACTCGGTATGATATGGCTGGAAAAGAAATTGCCGGAGTGGAAGAAGATGAAAGCGGATTTTTTGAAACCAGAATTTTTGAAGGCAACCGCTGGGGACTTCAGTGGAAATCAAACATTAAAGGGAAAATGGGAGTTTTCCCTCAGTATTATGCTTATGATGGGAAAAAGTATCTGGCTATCCAGGAGGCAAAAGTTCCTTCTGAAACTGGACTGGTTCAGCAGAAGTTCAAGCTGGCCGAGCCAGGCAATCCTTATACTTCCCCCTCAAAAGGGGCGTGGACAAACCCTGGTCCCAAAGCTGGGCCGTTTAAAGCCAGGCTGGCTGATGGTTCAATTGTAACTTATTACTGGTATAGGTTTATTGATCAACCGGCTTTCCAGCAATACCACTGGTCCGCCGAGAAAAAAGAGAAGCTGCAGTGCCTGGTAGAAAAAATCCAGGCCACTTGGCCCATTGACCGTGATTACATGGCCCCACCGTCTTCTGGTAAACTGGTAAAAATTGACCCGGCTCTAATTGTGACTCCACCGCCAGGCCTGGAAGTCGGCTATGTGCCGATTGTTGTTCGGCAAGAACCGGCTGAGAAATGAGAACTATGCTCTAAAAATTTACTCTTATTTAAAAACAGCAATTTCAGCCAGGCCGGCATTTCTGGTCTCCTTAGAGACAGAATCGATGATGAAGGCCAGCCAGGTAACCTTTTTCGGCCGGAAAGAAATTTCTCTGGCTGATTTGGCATCGTTTGGTAGCTCGCCAACTCGGAGAGAGCTTCCGTCGCTGAACACCAGCAGGCCTGATAAAACCTGGTCTTTTAAATCGGGCAGGTCAAAAAGCCAGATTCGGCTGATAGTTTCAGGTTGACCCCAGCTCAGGCGGATCACTGCCGTTGACTTTTCCTGACTAACCCATTCGTGCTGATTTGTTTCCTCCCGATATTCAACGACTCCGTCCACAGCTCCTTCGCCGAAAAATTGGGGTACCTCGGTCATAGGTTTGCTTTTTTCCTGAACTGAAGAAACGCTAACGTTGGCCCGGAGAGCAATATTATTTTCGCTCTGAAGGGGATCCTTTTGTTTCAGGTTGAGGATTGAATTCAAATTCTGTTCATCCAGAAGCTTGACTTCTTGCAGGCACCAGGCATAACGGCTTCCAAGGGGATTGGCGATGGCCCGGTTGGCAAAGTAATCTTTATGAAAATTAGCTGAATAAGAAAGATAAAGTGTTCGGCCATCGGCTCCGATGAATTTTGAAGGGAAATTAAGAAAATAGCCCTGGGGACCAAAATTCCTCATGTAGGTAATTAACCTGTAAGGCCCGGTGAGCTGATCGGCTTCAAGAATGTATGAATTCATGTTGGCCACGCCCGGCCAGCCATCAGTAATGCACATTAAATATTTATGTAATGGAGCGTTATAGGTGATGGTTGTGCATCCCATATGATCGTCCCAGACCAGCAGGGGCTTTATGTCAGCAAAGTTATTACTCCAGACAGGTTTTTGGGCGGAATCAAACCCGGCAAAAAATTCATAAGCTTTGGGGTCGTTGATGTTTTTTGGGCTCGGAGTCACCCGGGCTAAGTAAACAGCATCACCGGCGATCCAGCTATTATTGGCCACTCGGGGGGTTGGGTCGTTGTCCAGGGCTCCATGACCTACGAGGTAAGCTTTCCCATCCGGGGAGTATTCCAGATTGCGGCCAAAATCAACAAAGTGGGGAGTGCCCATCTTTACCTGATGGCCGTTCTTGCCCGATTCCGGGAAAAGCGGATTTTCTGGCGATAGAGGGCTGGGAATCCAGGTTTTACCGTAGTCAGTTGAAATCCGGAAACCAGGGACCGGCCCGCAAATGGCCCAGCTGTACTGATCAGGATACTGAGGCCTGGAAAAGTCAAAATCTATGGCATAAGTTCCGTAATACCAAACTCCGTTATGGACGAGGTTGGCGCTCGGATACCGGCCGCCATAAGGCAGGGCAGAAGCCGGCTGCGTGCCCAGAGATTGGATAATCAAATTCAAAGGATCATCGCCGATGATTTTCGCGTTGCCGGTATGAGCTTTTGCTCCTCCGGAAGAATGGCAACTTTCTTTTCCAATTTCTCCGTCGGTCCAGCCGCTGTACATGTTTCCATCATCGGCCCAGGATGGATACCAGGTGTCAGCGTCAGTGTAAGTAGCATGCCTTCCTGTAAAAGCAATTCCTCTTATATCTTTTGAAGGTTCAAACGGGCAGCCCTCGTCTGGCTCGGATTTCCAGACCAGGGGAACCAGGTCCTCGACTCTGTAAGGAACAACTGTCTGTTTGGGCTTCGGGCTGCAGCTGTCAAACCAGGCCAATAAAAACCCGGAAATTATAACTGACATCAAAATTAACGCAGATCTTTTCTCCAAACACTTCAGGCCGGATCTTGTTAATTTTTCCATTTTTTTCTCCCTTTTTTTCTTTTTTTTTCTTCTTTTTAGGCTTTAAATAAATGATGCCTGAGCTTATTTTAACCTCAGCTACTCATTATTTTTAATGGGCATTTTTTAATCTTGTGACTTGGCTCATTTGGTCGGAATTATTTCAATTTTTATCTCAGATTCCTTGGTCAGGGGAAGAAACACAACCAGGTCTGTGCTGGTCAGAGTTTTATTTGTGCCCATTCTGATTCCTTTTAATTCTTGACCGTTTACCAGTATTGAAGCAGCCTGCCCATTCCAATTCTTTATGTAGATAGCTGGATTAATGACTGGCGAATCTTTTGAACCCTTAAGGATGAACGTTAGAGCTTCAGGTTTTAGGGTTAGATGGTTAATTTTATAGCATCTTTCACTCCGGTCATAACCTTCGGATTTAAAATTGTTGTTCGTAAGGATAAGTTCGGCTGGATAGGCCCAGGACCGGCCAAATTTTATTACTTCTTCAAAAGACAGGTCATTCATACCATAAAGACCAGACCAGTATTCCCGGGTGTCTGTTTCATGAACAACCGGGTCAGAAATAGGAAAGCCCATGGTGTGAGAAGGTCGGTCAATCATTGCTCCTTTTCCTCTATCACAGCGACCATCACATCTGGCCTGTCCAACTGGCCAGTGGTTACAGCCGGTATGGAGACAATATCCGTTCAGGTTTTCGTAGCGCAGCCACATCTTGTTGCCAGGTTCAAAGCAGATGAAGGGTTTGTTTTGGGCCTTAAAATTGAACTGCTGAACGGTGTAGTCAAAAGACTTATCCCAGTTAAAGGGCCCGTAAGGAGGTTTGCTCGGGTCTTCCACAAAAGAAACTTTTTTCTTGTTCCCTTTATAATCGGCTACGGTGGCAAAATCCTTTTCCACCATCTCACACACTTTTTGCTCCGGCTGTAGCAGCGCTTCTGATTCCTGAAATTGTCTGGGGACCCCCAGGGTGTCCTTTTTCCAGGAAACCTTTCTGATGGCGGTCTGGTCTGGATAAACGTAGTAATATTCGTCAATCCAGACTTCCCACCCGGTTTTCGGGTCCCTTCTCCAGGTATGTTCGTAGGCACTGACCGGCGCATATCTCCAGTGAACCACTACCCGGGCTTCGTTGTTTTCAATTATCCTGACGCTTGATAAGCGGCAGTGTCTGTCTTGCATGTGTTCAAAGCATCCCTCTTCATCATTCCAGGCCTCTACACTCTGGTCGGCCATCCAGAGTTCGTTCTCTGAAACCCAGGCCGGGCTGTAACGCGTACCGCGCCAGAAAACGAGCTTAACCGGTGATTTATCAAAAGTAACCACTACATCCGCATGTTCGCCCACCGGCCAGAGATTGTCCCAGGCAGGGTAGTATTTCAACGTGGTGTAAAAAGCCCCAAATTCCCCTGGATTGTGTTCTAGGCGAGGTAGCCTCTTGGGCTGAAGGTCTGGAGACGTCACTTTAACCTGCCGGAAGTTTGCTTTTACCTGATCTGCGCTCAGAGCCAGGTCATATACCTTAACTTCATCTATTATTCCTTCCAACCCAAAATAATCGGGCAGGGTCCCGTATTCACTGACAATATCAGAGGGCTTGGCCGGCGCAGCGACCATTCCCACCAGGAAAGTTCCTTTTGGATTTTTCATCTGGCCGATGACCGGTGAGCTGGCCCGCAGTTCTCCGTTCACGTAGAGCTTAAGCTCAGAATTTGCTTTATAAGTGCCTACAATATGCATCCATTTTCTCAGGGGAATGGTTTCTCTTTCGGTCGTGGCTGAACGCCACTGACCATCAACCGCTACTTCCATAGAGACCTGGCCATAGGGACCAATAAGCAAGCGGTAACCATCAACCTGAGTGGTTTCTGTGGTAAGAACCGGACACCAGTTTAAAGGATATTCTCCCAGTGCCACCCAGGCCTCTACGGTTAATTCATTATTTATATTAAGCGGAGAAGTCTCAGCGGCTCTCACCGCGGTGGTGAAACCATCAAGCCTCAGGCCCTGGCCACTTACTCCAGGAGCAACAGAAAAGTTTCCTTCCAGCGAATCCCATTTTCCGGTTATCACTTCCAGAGTTCTTCCCTTGATCACGTAAGCCACAGGCGGGCTCATCTCCGGGTTGAAGTTTGCTTTTAAAGTTTGCTCAGCTTTAACTTTTTCTACTTTTTCAAAATTCCAGTGGAGTTTAGGTTGCTGGGCAAAGCAAGGAGCCAGAAGGAAAGTTAATGAAAACATAAAGACAATCTTCTTAAACATGTTAGGTCTCCTTTTAATAATAAGTATATTATCGCCTTGTTAATCGTTCAGCCTAAAATATGCTTTGGCATTACAGCCTTCATTTCTTAATTTACGTAATTTTCTACTAAAATCAAGCACTTTTAACTAACTGTTCTATTTTGGGAGAAATTTAGTCAGGGGGCAGCAAATAGTTCTTTCCCCTTGAATAGTGATTGACACCAAATCACAAAAGAAACGAGCAAGAGCCCATAAAAATAGAACTCAGTTGAAGGCATCAACTTACTCCCAGTAGCTGGGGCCAAGGGATAGAGCTTTTAGGAACTCAGCCTGAAAATCTTTTTTTCGGGCGAGAGAAACAAATTCAACTTTGTCTGGCAATTCTTCCGCTTTCTGTCTGGCTTCTCGGCTCAGAAGCATCATCGTGGCTCCGGAGAGCGAGGCATTACCCACGAAAAATATCTTCTTTGGGGGCAGAGGCGGAAGCAAGCCCAGAGAAACACACTGCTTGAGGTTAATAAAATTGCCAAAAGCTCCGGCTAAATAAAGTCCGTTAAGCTCTGGCCATTTTAAGCCCGAATTTTTTAACAAAAGCTTTAGTCCGCTCTTAATGGCGGCCATGGCTAACTGCAGCTTTCTGACATCTTCTTGGGTAAGGACGATATTGCTCGTTATCTTGATCTCGGATTTAGGTTTCATTATTTTGCCTGATTTATCCAGAAGGCCCACTTTTAAGGATTCCGCCAGTATTCCTACTAAACCTGAACCGCAGACCCCGGCTGCTTTGGTTTTGCCTATGGTATTGTATTTGAATTTCCCTTCATGCCATTTTACTTCCTCTATAGCTCCAGGAATGGCCTGAAGCCCACACGAAATCCCCATGCCCTCAAAAGCTGGGCCGGCAGCCGCAGAGGTTACCAGAATTGTCTCTCCGTTTTTCAACACAATTTCTCCGTTAGTCCCCAGGTCCAGAAACAGGTATTTACCTGTTTTGTCAATCAAGCCAGTGTGAACTAAGCCGGCGGCTACATCCCCACCGACAAAACTGGCCAGGTTGGGGCAAAAATAAACCATAGCCCTGGGATTGAGGCTTAAACCAGCTTCGGAGGCTGTCAATGGGGCGTGGAAGATAAATTTTGGTTGAAAAGGAGAGTGGCCAAGAGACTTTACCGAGGCTCCAAGAAATAGATGGTTCATAACTGTATTTCCGGCCAGGCTGACTGCATAAATCTTGGATTTTTGGACTCTGGTTTCTGACAAAAGCTGGCCAGCCACTTTGTTCACCGAATCCAGAGCAGCTTTTTGGAGATTCTTAAGGTTTTCGGTTGAAGCACTGGCGTAGCTTATCCTGGAAATCAGGTCTGAGCCAAAGACAGCTTGAAGATTGGCTGTTGATCTCGAAGCTAGAATTTCACCGGTGATCAGGTTCACCAGTCGGGCAGCCACTGTGGTCGTCCCCAGGTCTACGGCTAAGCCTAAAGTGGAAGAGACCGTATCCTGGGCTTCAAAATCCAGTACTGACTTGTCATCATAAACCAGGACCGAAGCTATGTTAGTTTTCCTACTAATAACGGCCAATTTCTTCAGGGTTAGCTGGTTAAAAGCCAGCTGCTTAAGATGCAACATGGCTTTTATCTTTTCTTCAAGTCTTGTGTCTACTTTTTCTATTCTTTTATCTATTAAATCTGAGAGGTTGATGACGTATTTTTTTACCAGAGGATTAAAATCCGCAAGGCTGGGTGGCTTTTGCCGGCCAGGTTCTGGCTGCCGAAACAATTCTTTACTGAATAAAACGCCGGGAGGCAATTCAACTACGAGTGGTCCAGAAATTCGGAGCTGGCAGGCCAGACGATAATTGGCAGGAAGTTTTTTCCTTTTTCTCAACTCCTTTTCAGTCTGGGTTTCTTCGGGCAATTGGCCAGCTACTATGCTGACAAAACACTGACCGCAAACTCCACGGCCCTGACAGTATAAGCGCAACGGGATCCCACCCTTGAGCAGGGCTTCAGCAAGTAGCTCTCCTCTACCTGCTTTGATCCGGATAATTCTTTTCGCTGCTTTTATTTGTAGAGTAAACTCAGTCATGCTTTTTGTCTTTTCTATGGCCAATTGTTAACATTAGTAATTTTAATAAATCAGGAGTTTTAACAAAACAAAAAATTTTTTTGCTCAAGACCTGACGGGGTTAAATCTTAATCTCGTAAGGGAAAAACTCAAGATAAAGTTTCTGACGCTTGTTGAGACAGGTTACTTCCTTTCCTAAATAATTTATTACCAAGGCCTTATTGCCTTATCTGGGCGTTGTTTCCACCACGATGGTGACGCATGAGCCGTTTTGGTGTTGACTGAGACTAACATTTTATTTTAGGATACTAATTCAAACAATATTATCTTTGGAAAAGTGAGGATTCATAAATGCCTAAAGAAAGCATGTCCGCAAGAGAACGCTGGTTAGCGGTAATCAAGCGTCAAAAACCTGACAGGATACCTATGGACTATTGGGGAACGGATGAGGCTACCTTAAAACTTATGAAACATTTGGGGTGTAATAGTAAGCTTGAAACATTGCAAAAGCTACACCTTGACTTTGCCTTCAAAGTTGAACCCCTTATGATGAGATCACCTGTTCCCCCCGGGGCAATGCTTTCCTCTACAGATTTTTTGTTACTTCCTTACCTCGGGCCCAGTCTTCCAAAAGGCTTTGATGTTTTCGGTAGAAAATTCCAGTATGTAGATTATGGGACTGGAGTTTATGAAGAATGCGTCAACAATCCCCTGGCCCAATTTCAGACGGTGGAAGAGATTGAAAAGAATTATACCTGGCCCAGCCCAGATTGGTGGGACTATTCTGTACTACCAAAGCAAATAAAGGGGTATGAAGCCTATCCTATCCAGGGAGGGGGATCTGAACCTTTTCTAATATATAAAGATCTGCGTGGTCAGGAACAAGCTTTTATAGACTTGAAAGAAAACCCCGAGATGGTTCATTATTGCCTTGATAAGCTTTTTGACCTTGCTTACGAAAACACGAAACGCATTCTGGAAACGCTTCCTGGACAGGTGATGTTAACCTACGTCGCTGAAGATCTGGGCGGACAGAACGACCTGATGATTTCTAAAGCTGACATTGAGGAATTCTTAATTCCCAGGATGAAGCGAATAATGGATCTTTCTCACGAGGCAGGGGCTTATGTTTTTCATCATGACGACGGAGCTATTCGCCGCATCTTGCCATCATTGATCGAGGCCGGTATTGACATTCTTAACCCAATTCAGTGGCGTTGCCCGGGGATGGAGCGAGAGGGATTGAAAAAAGATTTCGGCGACAAAGTTATATTTCATGGGGGTGTAGACAATCAATATACCCTGCCTTTTGGGACAGTTGAAGAAGTACGAAAAGAGGTTGAAGACAACATCCGGATTTTAGGTGAGGGAGGCGGGTATATTCTTGGCCCCTGTCATAATATTCAGCCTGTTACTCCGGTTGAGAATATATTAACACTTTACAAAACAGGTTATGAGCTGGGCTGGCAATAGTTTTTAATCTTTGTAAGATGAGTCTCGGAACCAGGGGATTTCTGGCTAAATAATAGGGTTAAAGGGGAGGAAGTCCTGAAACTTGGTGGAGAAATAGACTCTTCGTATAGGGAAATGCCTTTGATTAGTTCAGAAAAAGGTTTAAGGACAGAATAAAATCCTTATTTCGATCAATCAGTCCAATTACCCAAGTCCTTATTTTTAGACTCATATAAATACTGACTGCTGGTACTATATTTGTCCTCTTTTACCTGTCTTCATAAAAGCTTCTATGTTTTCCAGGGGTGTTCCTACTGGTAAGTCGCATCCTGAGCTTAAGATAAAATTCTTGATTCCTTTCATATCACTCGATAAATCCCTCGTGGCTTTAGCTACCTCCTCAGGAGTTGATTGTAAAAATATTCCTACCGGGTCAAGGTTTCCTATGAGGACTACGCTGTTAGGGATAATCTTTGAAGCTTCCCTTAAGTTTACCTGGTTATCTAAACTTAAACCAAAAGCTCCTATGTTTGACATCTTTTTTAACAGGTGAGTACTGTTGCCACATATGTGTAAAATTAGTGGTGCCTTTAAGTCTTCAGCCAGAAAAGAAAAATATCTTCCCGAAAATTCCTCAAATTGAGCGGGAGAAAGCATGACAGCACTGGGTTCAAGAATGGCTACTGTTTCTGCCCCGGCATCCAAAAGTGCTTTTACATAATCTTTTATTACATAAGTGGAAAATTCAACAAAACTATGGACTAATTCTGAATTTAATATGACGTTCAGACACAGCTCGCTCACCCCCATAAGTTCCCCGGCTAGCGTAAATGGTCCTATAGCATAGGCCCCTTTAATTACATGAAAATTCTTAGCTATATTTTCTACAACCTTTATGAAGACAGGCATTCTTCCAGAAAGGCCTTTATACCTGGACCTAAGAGCTTTTAAATCTACCTCTGTTTTCAGGCAGTGGTTCTTAACAGAAGGGTTTTCAAATTCAGGAAAGTTTATCTCTAAACCTAAGGCCTCAGCCTCTACGGTTAAGTCCATAAATGGAAATATGCCATCTGGCTGAAACTGATCAATAAGAAGTCTGATAGTGTTAAATTGAACTTCCCAGTCTGTTAGATTTTCTCTTAAAGTAGTATTAGAAAGTTGAATACCAGGCGCACCCAATAACGGGATAACTAAGGTTCTGTCTTCAGGTAACTTGAGACTCATATTATCTATTAATTCCGGCCGATCAATTGTTTTGCCTTTTCTACGGCACTGGCTGCGTCTGGAGCATAACCATCTGCCCCAATTTCATCTGCGTATCTTTGGGTGACCGGTGCGCCTCCTATCATTACTTTGACTTTCTCTCTCAGGCCAGCCTCCTTTAAGGCATGGATTACATCTCGCATAGCAACCATAGTGGTAGTAAGCAGTGCCGACATAGCCACGATATCAACACTTTCATCCTTCGCGGTCTGTACAAATTTTTCTGGAGTGACATTTGCCCCTAAATCTATTATTTGAAAACCGGCTCCCTCTAACATTATGGCGACCAGATTCTTACCGATATCGTGGATGTCACCCCTTACTGTCCCGATGCCGACCTTACCTGCATAGGCGGTTCGGGTTTGAGTGAGCAAGGGCTTTATGAGATCCATGCCTGCGTTCATGGCGCGGGCAGCTACCAAGACCTCTGGGATAAAGTATTCACCATTCTTAAACTTATCACCAACTACCATCATCCCTGGGATAAGAGCTTTATTCAAGATTTCTTTAGGATCTACTCTTTCCTTTAGCGCCTGGTCTACGAGGGTTTTCACCTTTTTGGCATTTCCGATAACCAGAGCTTCAGATATTTCCTGTAAATTTATCATTCTATCTACCTCCAAGAACTTTTGTTTATTTTATTCATAAACTAATTAGACTTCAACTGGCTTGGTTTCTTTTTGTTTCTTGTCCTTTTGATAATCAAATGAAATTCAGTTTTGGTAAACGGAGTGATAAACTCACTAGCTTATTTGATGTTTTAAGCAGGTCTGGTTTTCACGTCTTCTATGCCGGGGCTGTGGCCATAAATTTCTTAAGCCCCACTGCTGAAAATTCCACGGCAGGAATATTTTCACCCTCCAAGGTCGGTTCCCCCGACTTGAATACAGTAAAAAATAATTTTATTTTTTTCTTAAGTTTCTTATAATAAGTAAAAAAGAAGGCGATCATGAGCAGAAAAAAAATTACTCGCAGGCATTTTATGAGCGCCGCAGGAGCTGGCGTTGCCTCTTTAATAATTCCAGGTGTGCTGCCAGGTTCGAACTGGCGGACAACGGCACGGGCAAAATCTAAGCCCAATGTCATTTTGATTATTACTGATGACCAGGGTTATGGGGATATGTCTTGCCATGGGAATCCCGTTCTGAGAACGCCAAATCTTGATAAACTTTATGCAGAATCAGTTCGCTTAACTAATTTCCACGTTGACCCCACTTGTTCTCCGACCCGAGCGTCACTTCTTACTGGACGTTATTCAAGTCGGGTTGGAGTCTGGCATACCATCATGGGCAGGAGCCTTCTGCGGCGGGATGAAGTAACTATGGCTGACATCTTTTCTAATAATGGTTACCGGACAGGAATTTTTGGCAAATGGCACCTTGGAGATAGTTGTTATTACCATCCTTGGGATAGAGGTTTTGAGGAAAATATCATCATTGGCGGAGGGGCCATCGGTAATGCTCCAGATTATTGGGGCAATGATTATTTGGATGATACCTACTGTCATAACGGGAAATGGGAAAAGTATCAAGGATATTGTACTGACGTCTTTTTTAATGCGGCCATAGAATTTATGAAGAGGGTAAAAGAGCCATTTTTTGCCTATATTCCAACTAATGTGCCTCATTGGCCTCACCATGTAGATGAAAAATACGTTAATCCCTACCGTGGTAAAGTACCTGACGTCAGAGCAACTTTTTACGGCATGATTAGTAATCTTGATGAGAATGTAGGAAGGCTCTTGAACTTCTTGAAGGAAAACAGGTTGGGAGAGAACACCATAGTCATTTTCCTTACTGATAATGGAACATCATTCGGAGCAGATTTTGACGAAAAAAGTGGTTTTGTTAAAGATGGCTTTAATGCCGGTATGAGAGGTAGCAAAGGAACAGTTTATGAGGGTGGACATCGCGTTCCCTGTTTCATCCGCTGGCCGGGCGGCGGTATTTCGGGCGGTAAAGATATCCGGTATCTTTCTGCCCACCTTGATCTT
>Ga0207433_10012916_pt1 | contig 12388 bp, 7 predicted proteins | sample YelNatPaOPGAMG01_FD_187559 | JGI IMG/M metagenome (GOLD analysis project Ga0207433, IMG submission 187559) | Hot spring thermophilic microbial communities from Obsidian Pool, Yellowstone National Park, USA - OP-RAMG-01 (SPAdes) (version 3) | ecosystem: Environmental > Aquatic > Thermal springs >...
TCCAACACCTATTGCCAGAAGGATGTAAAATCCATAAGTTGGATTTGGAAGACCATGGCTTGAGGGCCTCCTGAACCTTACTATGAGGGATTCTGGAAGAATTGATATTAAAGCTATTCCCGATATAACGCCTATAACCGATCCCATGAGATCCATTATGAATCCCGGCACCATGTCGTGGGAAAGGTTTGTCTTTGTGAGCCCCCCAAGAAGGTATGAAGCAGAAAAAACCAGCACTATAATGCCCAGTACCACCACTATTATCTTGAAAATTAGAGGTATTATTTTTGAAAAACTGAAATTGATTCTCATATCAACCAGATACCAGGAGGCCAGCCTCCTTAAGGTTTCCAGATGCCTGCCTCAGCATGTAGAATGCCGAAACCAGCATAAGGATGGATATTAGAAAATCCACGATTATTATTATGTCGAAGAATCCGATTGAGTTAGAATAGGTTATTATGAAGTTTTTGAAATAGTCCACTATCCTTGATGGGTCTGCCACTGAGAATATTGAGGGAATAAGTAGATTCAATCCAATGAGAAGAAGTAGGGCTGAAAAAACTATCTCCCCAACTGCCATGAAGAAAAGATTCCTGAATTCAATGACCTTCCCCTTCTGTATAAGTTCCCTGAAATTTGCGACGTCTTCGTCATAAGAATCAAAGATCCTCCTTCTCATGTCGTTCTGAACCTGCGGATCGTTCCTTCCAAGAATCATTATTGACTTTATGTCAAGAAATAGCCTCTCCATGATCGGGTCCAGGGATTCTTCTTTATCAGCCATATAAATTTCTCTATTGGCTATTTTCACAACCCTATATATCTCTTTTTGTTGCTTAAAGGTTAAAGAGGCCTGTTTGAAATCCGTAATTCACCAGATGGGGATTTGCCTATTCAGGGAATGAAATGCACTTCGCATATATGTCAGGTAATTCTTAATAAACACCAATGCATAGCCAGATGATGGCACAGGGTGATATGCACGAAGGTGTGGAGTATGCCAGAACTCTTTACTATGCCTTGACCGATCTTCTTGACGCTATTTCATATTCGGACAGGGCCATGGAGGACCAGAAGGACCTCGATGAGTTCAACAATCAGATAAAGGCCAGAATGGATAGAGTTGACAGGATAAAAGACGATATATCCAAACTTCTCAAAGCGTTTCAGGAGGAATCTGGTTCAACCGGTTTCCAGGAATATGCTGACCAGCTGCTGGAATTCACAGGAGTACTTCTGGGAAGATACAAGGACAAAGTTTCACGGGACATTGCGTCAAATCAGCAGGATATACTAAATAGTGTAGAATCAGACAGATCAAAAGCCACAAAAAGCGCTGAGGCGTTCTTTGCAAGGGACCCTATACCAGTAAACGAGAGAAACTTTTCAGTGAAGTTCACTGAGGGTGCATACGATGCAAGGATAAAGAACAGATGCCCAAAGGACGTTTATTACGAATTTGCGGCAAACACCAAGAATTCTGAACTCCTGAAATCCCAGCTTTATTTCTCATCTCTGTCAAAGGGATACAAGATTCCTGTCAGGACTGCGGAAACCTGGATAAGCAAAGATCCTGCAGTTGATTATGAGAAGCTTGACAGATATTTCATGGAATCGGCAGAGTTGACAAAACAGAATCTATCAGTTGTTTTCGTAGATCCAGAAAAAGAATCGCAGTTCAGAATTGTTCTATCAAGGGCAGATTCAAGCATTTTCCTTGATGTGGAATACAGTGACAAAATCCAGAAGGTGGATGTTACATCCCAACCTGCACTGAATAACAAGCTTGAATCCGGTGAACTTACAAGCATCATGGACAGGATAACCAGAAGCATTTCAGATCTCCAGGAAAAGAAACTTAAACTAATTAAGCTAAGCCTCAGGGACAGTGATGTACTCACAAAGATGAACTATTTCGATCTCATAATTACAATATTCAGCATAATAGAGGATGAGTTATCAAATGTAATTTCAAAGATACTTTCAGGCGACAAAATAGTTATTTCAGGCAGTGACGTCCTGGATGCTGAATTCATGAAGGGAAAACTTGCACTGTTTGAGGAGAGGGCAAGGGAGGTTGCAGCAGCCATTGGAATGAGCGGAATAATGGACAGGATAAATCCTTCATAATTGCTTTGCCGACTTCTTTCTTTTACATTCGTACAGCGTTCACATAAAGCAATTATACTCAAATATAGGTTTTGAGTTTAATGAGAAAATGCCGAGTTTGGCACTTTACAAGAATCCCTGTTATTTTGAGAAGAACCTTATAAATTTTAATTGGATTGAGTATCAGTTAAAACCTGAACTCTCGCTTATTAACACATATTTTTTGTTCAAATGAACCTCTGTTGTAAGCCCTCTGTTAGAATAAAGGAATAAACGAAAGAGATTGTGAGAGGCCTTGACATATCAAGCATTATTGCCATTAGGATGTTCAAACAAAAAGGCTGGGTGCCTATGAATAGGGATAAATGATTAGAAAGCGTCCTTTTTAAAACAGGCGAAAGAAGACTATAAACCAGTTGAATAATAAATAAATGGTCGTTTCATAAAAGGTTATTAGGATATTTTTCCAGATCATTGAACAAAAAGTTTGCTGAACAGGCTAAAACCCAATGTTTATACGAGATATTATTTGAGCGTTAGAGTTTAATTGCGCAACTGAGAACTACTCTGACATATCATCACTATTTTTAAAAAGAAAAGTGCATAGGACAAAAATAATCACGGGATTGATAAAATGTTATAAAAATATTTTAGTTAATTTAAATAGTTAACCAATTAATTGGTTTAAAAAATAAAAAAATAACTATATCAACTGTTGTTGTAAGTTATATAGTTATACATCAGCTCCTGTCCACCACCAATCATGACATTTTCCTGATATTTCTGTAAACCAGTCAAATTTACGATTGAACTCTGTTGCCATATCTGATCAGCCTGACCAAGATAAACTTCCATTGTCAGATTTACCCCAATTTCGTTGGCTTTCTGGAACCAAACTCCGGCTCTGGAGGAATTTGTCTCGTTTGCAACTCCATTGTTGTATGCCTTAGTCAAGTTGTTAAGTTCCATTGACTCGCTTGTGCTATAAACCAATGCTGTTCCGTAAATTGGAGTTGTTTTGCCAGCAACGAATGAAGAGTTCCAGCTGTTAGCATTCTGATATGTTGACGATGGGGAAGGCAGGAACATAGCAGAGAGGTAGTCTGTTGGGTATGGGTAATCCGGAGCCCATCCTCCCCAGCTTATAGGCATAGGATCAGCCTGAGGAATAGCATATGTTTCAAATATGTTAACTTCCGAAGTTTGTATTACGTCCTGATGTCCGCCATCAAGTCCGGGAATGAATGTTTGCAACATTTGAACCCATGTGCTAGCACCAGCCTCGTCTGCTAGGTCTTCAGCAAGTACGAATATTGGTACATCCAGAGGGGCCCCGTTGTACGTTGGATCAGCAGCAGTCCCTTTAATACCCATTGCACTTGCCCCGTCAGTACTTGTGCTGTTGAAGAAGTCATTCCAATATGCAGCTGCTTTGGCCAGATCAGTGTATGGGACATTAGCTCCAGAGTTATTAAGAGCAGTTATGTTCTGTGAATCCGGTAATCCCGGTACAAGCATACCCGCATATGGAACCTGGAATGTAGCATTGTAAGCTTTGTTGCCAATCTGTTCTGCAAAATAGTAAGAGTAGTTGTATGCATAGGCAAATGCCAGTCTCACATCATGGTTAAGGAAGAAATTCGCTGGCAAGTTTGCACTTTTATCAACAGTATGAAGCAATGTTGTATCTATGTTTATGTTAAAGTTATAAAAGTATATAGATAGTGTTGGGAACGATGATATTATTGCTTTGCCTGATTTCTCAAGTGCTAATGTCTGATTCCAGTAAGTTGGAGGTAACCCTTCAACATCCTGAGCCTGCCCAGATGAGAATTCCAGCCATGCAGTTGAGTCTGATGAAGTGTACTGCATTTCAACTGTTTTTGCACTCTGAGCGGCAGGATATCCGGGTAGACCATGGAAATTCGGATTTGCTACCAGTATAACGAACTGTGCTGGTGACACCAATGATATCTCATATGGTCCATCTGCGGCAATATGATTCTGTACATACGTGTTATAATCTGTTCCGCTCCCCTCTGCAGTATAGTTTTGGAAACCTGAAGGGGTGAATGTTATACCAGAACCATGTTGTGTTAGCCAAGCAGCACTTTCAACATACGTTCCAGAAGCTGCAAATAGCTGGTAAACAAGCGTTGTTGGCATTGGCCTGAAGAAGTGTATTGTAAAGTTGTCTGTTGAGTTGTTATAAGAAAGGTAAGGCATTATTCCCTGGTATGTTGGCTCAAAAGTACTGCTCGTATAGTTTTTGAAGAAATAGCCGGCGATAAGATATCCACCTGTACCTGGGGAAGAAACTGAGAATAACATATCCCTTACAATTTCAAAATAAACATCGTAAGCCGATATAGTATTACCAAACTGATCAATAATCCCACTCCTGATATGGTAAGTAAAATTCTCGCCTGGAGAAACATTTACCTCCTGATGTACATAACTATTATTGTACCAGTAAGTATAGCTATTAGTGTTAACTCCACCGTTTGACGTAGTTGGTAGATATTGAGCAAGTTCCGGAATAAATGATGTTGTACTCGTGCCATTATACTGATCGAGTTGTAGCAAGGTATTGAGTAATATTTCATTACTTGCTGTGTAGAACGAAATTGCTGGGTCAAGTGTGGTATACCCACCAACTGCATTAGGTAATGCATCGAAGAATAGGGAACTTGCGCTGTTTGAATAAGGTGACACTTTGCTATAAATAGGTATATCAGTGTATGAAACGGTTGTTTGGTTTGCAACACTGTTCACAACTGCAGTTCCAGTATTCACAGATGTGCTGGCCATAATAGTAGTTGAAACCTTTACTTTTCCTTTATTTTCATAAGTTACGTAATTTGTCTTGTTGTTGTAGATCATAGAGGCATTAGCATTGTAAGTAGTCTTTGTGCTATTCAAGTACTCAAAGGACTGCCCTGCAGCATAGTTAACATACGTACTATTGGAAATTCCTATCATTGTTGCATTAAGAACTGTTATATTTGTTGCATTCAAGAATTTTGTTTCGTTGCCGGCACTTACTTCGTAGGTTTTGCCTCCAGTTAACTCATAAACCGTATTGTTTGCGGCTAATGAAACATTTGTATTGGTTTCCGGAGTTATATTTGTATTCCTTCCGAATTTAAGTATTGTACCATTTGAAAGCCCAAGGAATGTGTTGTTATTGTATGAAAAGTTTACGCCGGGAGAATATGATACATTCGCAGCCGTATTATATGTTAAGTTAGTTCCCATATAGTTCATAAGTTTTGAACCAGTTTGAAGTGATTCTGTTGGAAAAACAGGAACAGTGGAACCATTTGGAAGAGTGTAGTCAGTTTCATTGTAGAATGCCTTTTGGCCTGTGTTGTATGAGTATGTGGTTGTATTTGTAACAGGAACCGATACAGTTGCCGTGGCAAGGGATCCTACTGTAACATAACTCTGAATGGTATAGAAACCAGTTGCAAGATTGTTAAGGTAAAGGTCTATTACACCCTGTGGAAGGACAAAACTTCCTCCGCCTGAACTTGAATATACTAAAGGATAAGCATTGGAACTAATAAGGGATGTCCCCTGGTAAACGTTAACAGTTAGGTTAACAACCATAAAAGACGGGTTACTTGGTGTTGAATAACTAACCTGATAGGTAAGACTTGCCCCTGGCCCAAACAGAGCTGGGTTTGTTGACACTGGCGCTGTTGAATTTGCAACAAGTTGACTGAATGCGTATGAAAGATTTACAAAATTAGTGCTGCTTGAGGGATATCCTACACTTAAAGGAATTAAACCATTTGTTGTAGTTGAACCATAATTTATCTGGTACAGAATATAATACTCACCCTGACTGTTGTACTGGTGGGATACTTTAACACTTGTTGAATTATCGTATTTTAGAAAAGTTGTAGTTCCGTCTCCCCACCATACTGTAATATTGTCAAATGTCCCAGTTGCCTTAATGGTGAAATTATAATATTGCCCCACTGAAAGGGTCTGAGTTATATTTCCCAACGTAGCACTCTCATTAACACTCGAAGACGAAGTAGAAGGGGCTTTTGTTGCGTATAAAAAGCCAAATGCACCCGCGATCACTATAAGAGCAATGATGACCGCAAGATACTTCGCCCCGGTATTCGTTTTCTTGGGCGGTACAATGCTTCCTGCATTCCCGCCAATTGGTTTATCTTTATCCATTTTTTGATCCTCAATAGTGTAAGTCAAAAACATCTATTTAAATTTAGTTATTACAAATTTTTCGAAGTCTTTTAGACCCGAAAAAAGCTTCAGAAATGATAGGATTAGCTGATAAAGCATTACTAAAAAGAAACAAGAAGTGCATCAATGGAAATGTTGTTTAGAATAATATGCTTAATATTGTAAGGTGTCCAGAAAATAATTAAATGTTAGATGAACGTCAGGCTTTATGAATCAGAAAATATTATTTGGATACGGACACAAAACATACCACATTTATAGTGTAAAAACTGGATAAGATCGTTTATGAAGACATGGCCAGGAAGTTATTCAACGGTTTAATTGTGAAGAACATTTTGAATTTTTTAATTTACCGCATTTTATGCAGATCTTCAAGAAAATTCTTCAACAGAAATCCTGAACTCATGAACAATGTTGGAACACATGATATGCCAGAATTCCGCGCCCTTACATACAGAGTCCTGAGAGAGGACTAACATTAGATCAATTCTGATTTCATTAAACTCATGGAAACCTGAAGAAAGAATGCTGCCTTTGGCACCTTCATTGTGAAGGAATGAAATAATACAAAAGCAAAAAGAAAATGCATAACAGGAAAGTAAAAGGATCCAGAAAGTTCATGGATTTATTATATAAAGAGCTTTCAATACTGAATGAAACCGGATGAAGCACAGGTTGTTGATTCCACTCCAATAGTTGAATGTAATATGATAATAGCATCCACACATAACAATATAATGGCATCTGAAATCATAGATTCCATTTGTAATAGCGGGTAGTATATTCTCATGGATGTAGCATGGTATTTCTCGGAAATATTTGATCATGTTATGGAAAAACATATTCAATTCCTCTAATAGATACAAAAGAAGAAGGGCAATATTGATGAACGACTAGCATTCGACAGGAAGAATAGAATAATAATGAAAGGAGAGAGGTCAAGATATAATTTGAGATAGGAAATCGAGAGAACATTTTCCATTCTTGAGCATATAATTCATTGTGAACACATTCGGTATGTTCACAACGGGAACCATAGTAGTTTTACTTGGAAGAGGATTGTGGCATACAACCCATTAGTCATGTTCAATCATATGGAACATAGCCTAAGGAGGGAAATACTGTAAATATTTTTTATGAATATTTGGAAATTCCCTACTATTGGAAATAAAGTCTAGAAAAAAATATGAGATAACTTTGAATAGATATTCATCAGTGTTGATAAACCTATGAGCAATCCTATCTCCTTGATGGAAACTAGAGTGATATTGGACAGGTTTTAAATCGCATATGGTCCATGGCCGAAGACAAGGATCGTAATTGGAAGTTTCTGAAGCTTCTTAATTTATTTCATTAGAAAAAGAGACTGTTCTCGGGATATAAACGTTAAAATGAAATACATTGTTGCAGAAATAGGAATAGAGAACAGTCTGAGTATTTCTCTTACAAAAACACTAGTCCGCTTAAATGAGTCGTTAAGCATGACATTTGTTAATATTTCCCGTGCTGTATAATCACTTACCACAACTACAGATTTTCCGCAAAAACTTATAAACTACGTTTTATTACGAACGTATAGAGCTGTGGAATTATGGAACTGAGGTACTTCATAATAAGACGTTTGCTGTTATTGATTCCGACTTTAATAGGTCTCACAGTTATTGTTTTTGTTTTGATGTGGTCTTTACCCCATGCGTTCCTAGCCTCAGCGTTTGTAAATCCAAAGGCCCCAAATAGAGCGCAACAACTTCAGGACGCATATGCACAACTTGGATTAAATCAAGGCATCGTTCTGGGGTATTTGCATTATCTCGTGAATACATTTACTGGTCATTGGGGTTACATGACGTTATCCAATCCGATCCACTATGATGGTCCGGTATTGAGCGGAATTAGCCTTTTTTTCCCTAACACCATACAGCTCGTAATATTCGCGGCAATCCTTTCAATATTGATTTCTATACCTCTTGGTACTTACATAGGATCAAGACCTAACTCAGCAGCTGATCATATTGGTAGGATTTTTTCCCTCTCCTTCTACGCCATACCTGTTTTTGTATTAGGAGTTATTCTTCAAGTCCTATTTGGAAAGGGCGTTATTGGAGGAAATCCACTTGGTCTCTTTCCGATATCGGGCACTTTTTCAACATCAGCTGTAAATCTTCTAAATCCACCCAGCTGGCTTGTTTCTGGGGCTGGAGGAATTGTATTATCTGAACCAACTCACCTCATAATATTCGATTCCCTCATTCACGGCGATTTTCCACTCGCCGCAAACGCCTTGATGCATGTCGTTCTGCCTGTTATAACCTTAACTTTGAGTCTTCTTGCAGGAATCCTTAGATTTCTCAGGTCAAGCATGGTCGATGCTTCAAATTCTGAATATATAAAAACAGCTAGAGCAAAAGGGGTGCCGGAAAAAACGGTTATTAAACTTCACATGAGAAGAAATGCTTTAATACCCACTGTTACAGTGCTAGGACTTCTTTTTGCTTTTTTGCTTGGGGGAGTTGTGCTTGTGGAAGATATTTTTGGTTACCCAGGCATAGGTTTGCTTGCTCTTAGCGCAATACTTTCCGGATCAATATATGGGGTTCTTGGAACCACATTTTTGTTTGGGATTATATTGGTTGTAGCAAACCTTTTTGTAGATGTTGTTTACTCTATACTTGACCCGAGGATAAGGTATTAGGTGAGAAAAAATGGTAGAAGAAATAGGTAGTGCCGGATATGAGAAAACACTCCCGAGAAGACGTGCAAAGAGATTAGACAACGCTAAAAGCACTTTTAGATTATTTATAAAAAACAGGACAGCCCTGATTGGGATGATAATTACTATAGCTTATTTTGTTATAGCCGTCATCGATTATATTGACCCAAGATGGCTCGGAGTTGAAAATTTAAGCACTGCACTCTTATTTGTACCCGGACATTTAGCTAACAGTGAATTGCCAACTCCCCCCAATTTCTCTGGTTCCTGGTGGTATTATTTTGGCACAACATATTCCAGAATACCTATCCTCCCTGTTATGTTGGGTGCATTAAAATATGATTTAACATATACCGTAATTATAGTCTTTATTGGTATGAGTGTCGGTGTTATAATTGGATCAATGGCCGGATTTTACGGTGGAATACTTGACGAAGTTGTCATGAGAATCACTGACATTTTTTTTAGCCTTCCTTTTTTTGTTTTTGCACTTGCAATCGTATATGTTTTGGGATTTTCATTCCAGAATGTTGTAATTGCGCTGATCATAGTTTGGTGGCCAACTTATGCCAGACTGACCAGGGGATTAGCTTTGGAGACAAAGTCGCTTAAATATATTGAGGCAGCAAAAGCCAGCGGTGCCTCTGGGGTTAAAACACTCTTCAGCCACATAATACCCAATGTACTATCACCTGTTTACGTTCAAATATCACTTGACCTTGGTTCAGTAATTCAGATATTTGCAGGTATATTTTTCCTGATAGGTGCTTTGGGAAGTTCAAGCTTCCCCCTTGAGATAGGTTACCTGCTTTCTGCGGGACTTCCCTATCTTTCAATCGGTATTTGGTGGCCAGTTATTGTTCCTGCCTTGTTTCTGCTGTTATTCACAGTGTCTGTTAATTTAATGGGAGATGGTCTTAGAGATGTACTCGATCCAAAACTCAGAAGATAAACCGAAAGAAAATGAAAAAAAAGAAACGTACTTGAAAGTGGAAAATCTTGTAACAAATTTTTACACTTCCAGAGGAATAGTTAAAGCACTTGATAAAGTGTCATTCTCTATTAATAAAGGGGAAATTTTTGGATTGGTAGGCGAGAGTGGCTGTGGAAAAAGTGTTACAGCCCTTTCGATTATGGATCTTGTTACTGACCCTCCAGGAAGGGTTGTATCTGGAAAAGTCATTATTGATGGTTTTAACATTTTTAGCGATGTAAAGGATTTGGCAAGGATTAAAGTTAAGAGCGAGACCGATGTAAAAATTAAAAAAAATAAAAGAGCTATCAAAAGACACAATCTCATGCTTTCGAAGATAAGAGGCAAAAAGATTGGGATGGTATTCCAGGAGCCATCTCTCGCATTAAACCCGGTTCTCCGCGCTGGTGACCAGATTATTGAGAATATTATGCTTCATAATAGGGTGGCTATTGCTGACTCCCTCATAAATAGGGCCAATTTATCCATGAATGATGTTGATGAATTAATAAAAGACATACAGGCAAATAGAAATGAGATGGGAACAATATTGAATGCATGGTGCAAAAAAAATGCGTTAGCTGATATTGAAGCGCAACTTCTTTCAATATTTAGGAATTATAATGATACTAAAGACATTGAAACAGAAATAGTTACTCTGATTAAGGAAGGACTTGAAACCGTGGATACAAATGCATTAATTGAGGCCAGGAACTACTATGAATACATAGAAGAGCTTCAGTCCCTTAACCTTAGCCGTTACAACAGTTCAGAGAATATTACAGAAGAGACTCTAAGAGACATAGAAGGGCGTATTAAATCCCTGCAAAATACAGAGGGATCAAAATACAGATCTTACAAGATCAAAAAGATTTTTACAGGGAAACGTGTTGAAAAAATTTTCCGTCAAGAGGCAAGACGCAGGGCGAAAGAAATTCTTACCCTGGTTAATCTTTCAGATCCAGAGAGAATTCTGAGCGCATATCCACATGAATTAAGTGGAGGTATGCAACAAAGAGTCATGATAGCAATAGCACTGGCTTCAGATCCTAAACTTCTCATAGCGGATGAAGCTACAACTGCACTCGACGTTACAACACAGGCTCAGATTTTAAAATTGATAAAGAATTTAAACCAGTATGTCGGTGCCTCTATTCTCTTCATTACACATGATCTGGCGGTAATAGCTGAAATGTGCAACAAGGTGGCAGTTATGTATGCGGGAAATATAGTAGAAGAAGGATTTGTTTTAGAAATTTTTGATAAGCCAAAACATCCATACACAGTAGGTCTCTTAGGGGCTATCCCTTCGCCTCAGGTCAAGTCTTCGGAAGGTTTGAAGCTAAAAACAATTAAAGGTTCAGTCCCAAATCTAATAACTCCTCCAACAGGTTGCAGATTTCATCCGAGATGCGACTTTGCTATGCCAATTTGTTCCCAGTCCAAACCAAAGTTAATTAATATCAACGATAACAGGAAGGTTGCGTGCTTCCTTTATTCAACAGAGGTTGATGCCTGATGGCCAATGAGAATGAAGCCCCTCTTCTTTATGTATCTCACTTGAAGAAATATTTTGATATTTCTTCCCTTCTTAGAACTATTGGTAAGGTTAAAGCAGTCGATGATGTCACCTTTACCCTCAACCGTGGAGAAACCCTTGGAATTGTCGGTGAAACGGGATGCGGAAAAACAACTCTGGGAAGAACTATACTCCAGTTAACTAAAGCGACTGAAGGCAATATCTATTTTGACATTGAACCTAAGATTATGAATCGAATAATTGAACTGGAAGAAGCCGCATATAAATTAAAAATTAAGCCTGATGGCCCCTCTGGATCCAAAGAGGATTTAAGCTCTTTGCTAAATGAGTTGGAACCTCTGAGAGAAAAGTATTCACTTACAAGAATAGGTAGAAAGGAGTTAAAGGACACAAGACTTAAGATGCAGCCAGTTTTTCAGGACCCTTTCAGTTCATTGGACCCTAGGAAAATGGTTAAAGATTTGATCTCTGAACCCATGCGAGAACTTACAGATATGAGTGAGGATCAGATCGATGACCGTTTGTATGAGCTCATAGACATAATAGGCCTGAATGAAGACCATCTCTTCAGGTTCCCCCATGAATTTAGTGGCGGGCAGAGACAAAGAATTGGTATTGCAAGAGCAATTAGTATAAAACCAAAGCTTTTGGTACTTGACGAACCGACTTCCGCTTTGGACGTTTCAGTTCAGGCCCAGATTCTAAATATGCTAAGCGACGTTAGGAGAGAGATGAATATTGCTTCATTGTTTATATCTCATCACCTAAATGTGGTTGAGATAATGTCTGATAGGGTGGCAGTAATGTACCTGGGAAAGATAGTAGAAATGACAGA
>Ga0207433_10012918_pt1 | contig 12387 bp, 10 predicted proteins | sample YelNatPaOPGAMG01_FD_187559 | JGI IMG/M metagenome (GOLD analysis project Ga0207433, IMG submission 187559) | Hot spring thermophilic microbial communities from Obsidian Pool, Yellowstone National Park, USA - OP-RAMG-01 (SPAdes) (version 3) | ecosystem: Environmental > Aquatic > Thermal springs...
CCCCCCACAAACAACGGATCCGAGCAGGATGTCCGCAAAGGCAAGATCCAGCAGAACGTGTCTCATTGTTTCAGGACCAAAGAGGGTGCCAGCCTCTACTTCGATATCATGAGCTATATCGTCACGCTCCGGAAAAACGACGTCAACATCTTCTCCGGCATCGTCTCCGCCATGAAGGGCAAGCCTGTCATCCCCTTCTCCCGCGACGACTGATCCTCCAATCCCTTCCGGAAAGCCGAACCTCTTACCTTCTCCTCCCTCGGGCCAAGACCTCTGCGCGAGTTCCTTCCTCCCGATCTCCCAGGACCAAGGACGATCTGCGCCCTCCCATCCGCCCTGGGAATGTCGCTCGGGGGGGACCTGAGCAGTTACATTTTACGAAATTGTCTTGAAGGCGTACGCCGAGAGCCCTGTACCAAAATGTCAAAGCCCATCTGCGTGGAGAACAGCCTTTTTCCAATTTCATCCTTCAGGGTGAGCCCTGCTAATGACGACTCATCCGAATTTTATGGAGATGAAGCTAGAGAATGGCTTAAGTAGTGGGGTGAGTGAGGGGTTTCGAACCCCCAACCCCTGGAGCCACAGTCCAGTGCTCTGCCCTTGAGCTACACTCACCATGAGAAGATGGAAAAAGGAGGGATGAATCAGAGGGTTATTCTACCCTGTGACGAAGGAAAAAAACAACCCCTGCCGCATTCCCGGCCACGGCCGGAAAAGACGGAAGGGGTTGAGCCTTGGTGGAGAGTGCGTCTCTGGCGGATTTAACCGCTCCTTTCCGATCAGGGCGTCGTGTTCCCCTTGCCGGAAGAGGCCTTGCCCGATTTTGGCTTCAAAGAGTAGACCTTTTCCTTCCCGTCCTTCCGGGCCGGGGGGGCCGTCATATCTTGACTCTGAGAACCGTTCTGCCATCCGCCCACCGGAACGGCGACGCCCTTGAGCTCGGTGACAGAGTCGTTCTTCGTGTTTGTCACCCAGACGTTTCCGGCCCCATCGATGGCGATACCGCTGGGTCCGGCGAGCTTGTAGCTTCCACCCTGGAAGACGACGGCGTTACGGTTGCTCGATGCGCATCCTCCCAGAAAGAGTGCGGTGGCGGCGATTCCTGCGACAATCAGCATCTTTTGCGACTTCATGGTGTTGGATCCTTCCATTGTGGATTTTGACTAAAAAAAGCGGGCCAATGGTCCGCTTTCCTGTTTCACGGATTACTGTTCCTTCCGTTCTGTCGACTGGGGAGGATTGACGGTCCGGACGAGAAGATACTGTCCGGCAGTCACGGTGATCTTCTCTTTCAGGACCCCGCCGAGCCCCACGCCGGTCCTGGTGTGGATCATGAGATCATAGGATCCGGGAGGGAGGTCGACCATCGCGGCGTCGATGGTTGCCGGGAGAAGTCGCCAGCTTCGGATGTCGGCCTGGTCCGATACCGCGGTAAAGATCATGCCTCCGATCATCGCTCCGAGTTCGGCAAGTCCCCCTCCCGCCTGATTAGCTGCCTTCTGGGCGGCGACCTGCTCGATGGTCTTGAGTGTCGCCCGGATCGCCTCCCGCAGGAGGAGACGGCTCAGGTGGTCCTTGAAGTTGGTGGTTCCGATGGCCATGAGATCATCGCCCGTCTCGGAGGTCACGTTGGCTACGGCCGCTCCGCCGGGGCCGGTGACGGTTACCTCGTGGGAGATGACATCCGTTCCTCCCCCGACGACCTTGGGATAGGAGAAGGAGACGAGCGAGAGGGTACCCGTTCCGGGGACAGGCAAGGGAAATGCGAATTTCTCCTGCCCCAGATGAAAGATCTTTCCGTTGAAGCCCACAAAGAGGATGTGTCCCATCTTCTCGTAGTCGGACGCCGGGATGTAGTGTGTCTTGGGAAACTGCTGCCTCCACTTCCGGAACTCGTTCGTCCGTTCCGCCGCCTCGGATGTCCGGAGCAGGGCCGGGACGAGGAAGGTGGGAATAGGTGTGTGGTAGAGTTGCCCATACTTCTGGTAGGTGGCATAGGCCTTCTTGTAGGAGAGATAGGCCGACTGGTAGCTGCTGGCCCCGCTTGCCACCTGGGCCTCCTCGTAGATGCCCGAAAGGTACCGGGCGAAGGCGTCGTCGGTGTAGTGGTTGAGCTGGGAGGGGTTGAAGCTGAGATTGTGCTTGGCGAGGAGGTTTCTGGCGCCTCCCTCGGCGCTGGCATATTTGCCCGGGGTTCCCGCGGCCTTGGGATACATCCGGTTGTATTCCACGAGCTTGGTCCGGATCTTCCGGGCCTCGACCAGGGCGCCGTTCCAGTCGCTGGTCGCGGCGTAGTTGAGCGAGTTGACGAGGTTGATCATCACGCGCTCGTAGGGCATGCCCTTGTAGGGGAGGGAGTAGTCGTTGAGCTGGTAGGCCATGAGAATGTCGGTGAAGGACTTGGTGAAGAGCTCCTCGGCCAGGCGGTCGGACTTCCGGAAGACCTCCTCCGAGGCGCGGTAGTGGGCAGAGACATGATTAGCCATGCCGAGATCCATCCCGAGGAGGAGCTGCTCCTTTTTTCCGTAGACATTTTCAGTTTCAGCCTTTTTGATTTCGGCCAGAGCCTGGTCTGCGGCGGGGTTTTTTTGCTCGCCGATCATTCCCCCGGGAGCATGGGAGAGGTCGTTGAAGTAGACCTTGTCCTGGACGAAGGAGGGAGCGCAGGCGGCGACGAGAAGGAAGGTGAAGGCAGAGAGGGGAAGCCTGAATTTGTTCATTATGCCTCCGATGCGAAATCTGGGTTGACGCCACTCGGGAACAAATTTAAGGGAGAGAGCCGGACATTCACTGTCCGGCCCTCTTTTCTCGTCTTTTCTAGAATCCCATGGAGGACTGGTTGGCGATTTTCTTGACCTGGTACTGGCTTCCCCAGAGGATCTCGTTTGAGGTCAGATTGATTGCCTTCAGGTGCGTTTCGTAGAAACGGACGGTCTTGCCGTCGCGGGAGGCGGTATAGGAGTTGATCGAGCCGGTGATCATCACGTCGGCCCCCGTCTGCTGTCCGGGCCCGTGGATCGTGGAGGATCTGGCGTGCTTCATCTGGTATTCGCGCTCGGCGGCGGCGGCGTTCCTGTGGCCCTCCGAGGCGGTGACGAAGCGGACCTTCCCGGAGTTGATGAGTTCGTCCTGGAAGTGGTTCAGGAAGAGACGCGTGTTGATGTGCTGGTCGGAGCGGTTGACGATCTGGCCAAGCTCGACGACGGGACGACGGCCGTTTTTCGCCTGGAAGCGAGAGAGCCAGGGGGCGTTGAGAGCTTTTCTGATCATTGTCTTGGCGGTGAGCCGGGCATCGGTGTCGGTCCAGCGGCTGGTGACGCCTCCGGCGGTGTCGACTCCCACGCGCTGGACGCTGTATCCTGAGCACCCCGCCAGGGCAAGAACAAGTGCCGCTCCCGCAAGAACGCTTCCCGATCGCAAGAATCTCCGCATGAACAACTCCTTTGGAAAGGGCGAACCTTCAGAATGTCCGCCGAGTTTAAATAAATGCAATAAAAATGATGAATAGTTAAGGAAATCAGGTGCGCAAGTGAACCGGGAAGATTATAATAAAGTTCTATGAAAAAAAATAGCCGTATCATTCTTTCGAATTTAGAATCGAAGATTCTCCCCGACGGATCGCAATCCCTTTACTCTCCCGCCTTCGATCCGGTCGCCCTTCTGGCTCGGCTGCGGGAGCGCGATCCTCTCCGTCCCCTTCTCCATATCGACCGGGAACGCTCGAGCGGCTGGAGCCATGTTCCCGTCGACCTCTCCCGCGTGGTTTCTGACAGGGTCGGGGAGAGCTTTGCCGACCATCCCCTTCTCTCCTGCCCGGCGAGAGAGAAGGAGGGGACAAGTCTCCGGATTCGTCAAGACGGGATCTGGCCCCCTTTTTCGTCAGGAGTGGTTCTTCTCCTTCCCTTTGAGATGGCCGAGCTCTGGGAGCCCTCCGGGGGTCCTTTCCTCGGGCCCCAGGTTCCGGCTGTCCGATGCGACTGCCGGACGGTCGTCTCCTTTCATGCCCCGACCGGCCGTCTCTTTCTGCCTCCGGGCTTCGACCACTCCCTCCTCGATCCGGTCGCGCTCCCTCCGGTCTCCCTTCCCGCGTTCTCCTCCTCCGACTCCCCGGAGGTATTCGCCGGCCACCTCGACAGGATCCGGAGCGGCCTTTCGGACGGCCGGTACTTTCAAGTCAACCTGGCCCGTCGTTTCGAGGCGCCGCTTCCCGAGGGCTTCGACCCCCTGGCGGCCTATGCCCGGATGAGGAAGCTCGGGCCCTCACCCTTCGGGGGTTTTTTCTCCCATCGGGGACGCTTCCTCCTGTCGCGCTCGCCCGAGCAGTTTCTCTCGGGCGACGGGGACCGCCTCGTGACCCGGCCAATCGCGGGGACCTTGGCCGGTCCTCCTCCCTCCGGGGGAGAGGAGCCCCTCCTTCGAGATCCCAAACTTCTGGCCGAGCACATCATGACGGTGGATCTCCTCCGAAACGACCTGGGCCGGGTCTGCCGTCCGGGTTCTGTCCGGGTCTCCCGCCTCCTCGCCGTCGAGACCCTTCCCCACCTCCGCCATCTTGTCTCCGACGTCGAGGGCCGGCTTGCTCCCCATCTGTCCCGAAAGGATCTCATTTGCTCCCTCTTCCCCGGAGGGTCGGTGACGGGGGCCCCCCGGATCGCAGTTCGCCGGGAGATCGGACGTCTCGAGGGGCGCCCCCGGAACGACTATTGCGGGATCTTCGGGTATGTGTCCGAGACCGGGCAAATGGATTTTTCGCTCCTGATCCGAACGATTGAAGGCCTCATGGAGCCCTCCGGTGGCCGGATCTCCTTCGGGGCCGGGGCCGGGATCGTGGCCGATTCGGTCGCGGAGGAAGAGATCCGGGAGATTGCTCTCAAGGCGCGCACGATGGAGGAGGTTTTCAGATGAGGGACGGGGAGCGGGTTGTCGTCGACGGAGCCGTGGTCAACGCGGGGGATCCGGCCCTCTCGGCGCTCGATATGGGTTTTTTGCACGGAGACAGCCTCTTTACGACGATGGCGGTCGCTTCCGGCCTCCCGGTCTTCTGGGAGGATCATCTGGCAAGACTTGCCAAGAGCGCCCGGTTCTTCGGATATCCCCCCCTTCCCGGCGGCGGGGTGCTCCTTTCGGACTGCGTCCTGGCCATCGGGGCGGGCCTGACCCCGCCGACGGCTCTCCGGATGACCCTGTCGCGGGGCCGTGCGACTGTTCCCGGGATCGACGGAGTCTCCGAGTCGGTCGTTCGCGTCGTCGTCCCGCTCTCGCGCCCCCCCCGCACATTGGCCGCATTCAGGGAGGGGGTCGCAGCCGAGCTGTTCCGCCTTCCCTGGGATCCGGCCGGGGACATCCGATTCTCCCACAAGACGGGGAACCTTCTGTGGGTCAAGTGGATCCGTCAGCAAAAGATCTCTCCCTCCTCCTTCGAGCAGATTCTTGTCAACAGCCGGGGGGAGATCCTCGAGGGAACCGTCAGCTCCGTCTTTGCCATCGACCGGGAGGGGGTATTGAGGACGGCCCCCCTTGAGTCAGGGATCCTGCCCGGAGTGGTCCGGGGGCGGATCCTGGCCTGGGCCCGCCGGGAGGGGATCCCGGTTCGCGAAGAGGCTCTCCGTCTTTCCGAGATATCCTCCCTCCGGGAGCTCTTTCTCTCCTCGGCGACCCTTCCGGTCCTTCCCGTTCGTTCCCTTTCCGCCTTTGGGGAGGAGCTTTCATTTTTGGGAGAGGCCGCGACGGCCGGACTCTTTCTTGGGAGGTATCCCGAGGAGCTTCCCTCCCCCTCCTGACGCAGGAAGGGGGAGTCTCCGGCCGGAACTCCCGACCGAAAACTCCCCCTTCCCGTTATTTCATGAGCCTTAAGAATATAGACTAACTCATTTGTTTAAATAAGTAATTATTTCCTAGCACTGGCTCCAGCCGCAACTTCCGCCGGTCTTTTTTGACCCCATACATTTGAGGCATCCTTCGAGGAAGGCAACCTGACCGCCGCAGGTGGGACAGGCCACCTCGATGACCATTCCGGACTCCCCGGTCAGCCCTTCTTTCGAAAGGATGGTTCCGATCGCCTTGGCGATGGCATAGGGGTCTGATCCGAGCTTCCCGGCCTCTTCGTGGCTCTTGATGAACTGGCCGACGACCTCCTCGATCGGAGCTCCGAACTGGAGGGCGAGAGATCCCAGACGGCCAAAGAGGATGGCCGACTCGCGTTCCCGATGGTCTGCGGCCGGCGTCACGAAGATTTCAATGGGTCGCGTCTCTTCGTCGAAATAGAGATGGACGTAGGACTTTCCTGACTTTCCGGTGATCTTGACCCGCACGCCCCGGGAGAGGTCTCCGGGAGAGTGGCGCTGGCCCCATCCGGGAAGGGTCTTCTCTTTCTTCTGGTTGCCGAGGTTCAGCACCTGGTTCGATCGGCTTCCGTCCCGGTAGACGGTGATCCCCTTGCATCCGAGCTGGTAGGCCAGCATATAGGAGTTCTCGACATCGGCGATGGTCGCTGTCTCCGGCAGGTTGATCGTCTTCGAGACGGCCGCGTCGATATGCTTCTGGAAGGCCGCCTGCATCCGGACGTGCCACTCGGGGGCGATGTCGTGGGCGGTGGCGAAGGTCTTCTGCCACCGTTCGGGGACCTGTGAGAGCCCCCGGCAGGATCCGTGGTTTTCCACGATCAGGGCCGGCAGTTCGTCGCTCCAGAACCCCTCTTTTCTTGCGACCCGCTCGAACATCTCGAGGGTGTAGGGAAGATGGGTCCCGTCCATGACGTTCTTGTACCAGATGATCGAGAACTCTGGCTCGCAGCCCGAGGAGGTATCGGCGATCATGCTGATCGTTCCCGTGGGGGCGATCGTCAGGAGATGGCTGTTTCTCTTGGGGGAGCCGATTCCCTCGAAGTAGGGAAAGGGGCCGTGGACCTTGGCCAGGTCGAGAGAGGTTTTTTCGGCCTCTTCCCGGACAAATCCCATGACCTTCTCCGCGATCTCGAGACCCTCTTCCGAGTCGTAGGCGATGCCCAGAAGCATGAGAAGGCGGGCAAATCCCATGATTCCAAGCCCGATTCTCCGCGCGCCCTGGTTGATCTCCGAGAGCTCCTGGATGGGGAAGCGGTTGGCATCGACCACGTTGTCGAGAAATCGGACGGCGAGGTAGACCGAGCGGGCGAGCTTGTCCCAGTCGATAACGGTTTCTCCGCGGCTGTCGACCATCGTGTGGCGTTCCAGGTTGATCGAACCAAGGTTGCAGGATTCGTAAGGTCCAAGAACCTGTTCGCCGCAGGGGTTCGTGGCCTCGTAGGTCCAGCGCGAGGGAGTGGGGTTGTAGCGGTTGGCCGTGTCGATGAAGAAGAGGCCCGGCTCTCCGTTGGCCCAGGCGTTCTTGGCGATCCTGTCAAAGACCATCCGGGCGGAAATGCTGGACACGACCTCTCCGGTATTGGGGGCGACAAGGTCGTAGTCCCGCCCTTCGCGCACGGCGGCCATGAATTCGTCGGTCAAAGCCACCGAGATATTGAAATTTGTGATCTGGGTCTGGTCGAGCTTGCAGTCGATGAACTCAAGAACATCGGGATGGTCGACACGAAGGATGCCCATGTTCGCCCCTCTTCGCGTTCCCCCCTGGCTGACGGCCCCCGTCGAGGCGTTGAAGACGCCCATGAAGGAGACGGGGCCGGAGGCCTGCCCCCCGGTGGACCGGACGATTGCCCCCTTGTGACGGAGCCGCGAGAAGGAAAAGCCTGTTCCGCCTCCGGTCTGGTGGATGAGCGCCGTCGCCTTGACGGTATCGAAGATCTCCGGCATGGAATCCCCGACCGGCAGAACGAAGCAGGCCGAGAGCTGTCCCAGCGGCCGGCCTGCGTTCATGAGGGTCGGGGAGTTGGGCAGGAAGTCGAGAGAGGAGATGAAGCGGTAGTATTCTTCCGAGAGAAACTCCCGTTCGGAGGGGTTGGCGTTGACGGAGGCGATCGCGTTGGCCACCCTCCGAAACATCGTTTCGGGGGTTTCTGTTACGACGCCGTCAGCGTCCTTGCCGAGGTAGCGCTTTTCGAGAACCTTGAGGGCGTTGGCCGAAAGGGCAGACTCAGTTCTTGGTTCCATGGGGATCTCCTTGAAGAGCGTTTTGGGACCGAAAAACACGAAGGCGGTGGACAGGATAAGAGTTCGCCAACCGAAAGAGGTCGAAAGACGCGAAAAAATAGCATATATTGTATTGTCGCGTATGTAGGCCACTACATATTGTGGTCGGGAACGGTTTCGTAGTGTAGTCCCGTGGGTCAAAAAGGTCAAGGGGTGACTCTAAAGGAGAAGAAGTGTCGGGGAGGAAAGGATTCCGGATTTCCAAAGGGCCTTTTTCAAGGGGGGAGACGGAGTTTTTAGGTGAGCCCCTCCTTGTCGCCCCGCTCCTGTTCGAGAGCCCACGAGCCTGGAGACTCCTGGTTCGAATACGGTGACCCTTGAGACCCTGTCTATCCTGCAAGGTAAGCCCTTATCATAGCGAGATAAATTATATTTTGTATTTATATCGATGAATTACATTATTTAATAAATTAAAGTTATTTTATTTATTTTTCTTCCGACTGATTTGAGACCACTCTCTTTTCATCGTGAAAGGAACCGGATAGAATAATCGGACACAGGAAATTGGTATGGTCGGTTTTTCTATTGAGGTAAATGTCTTGGCGGGATTCGTCCCGGAATGCAGGGAGACTGATGCTCGACAGGAACAGGATACTGAAGGATCCGGAATCCGCCGGACGGGCGTTTCGATCCCGTGGTCTTGAGGTGGATCTTTCTGCTCTTCTCTCGCTCGATTCGCAGTGGTTTGAGTCGACACGGGAATGGGAAGGCCTCAGGGAACGCAGAAACTCCCTTTCCGGGGAGATCGGCAAGAAAAAGCGCCAGGGCGAGCCGACGGAGGAGCTTTACGCCGAAGTTCTCCGGATCAACGCCGCGATCGAGCAGTCCGATCTTTCCCGGCGCGAGCTCGAACGCCGCCGCGAGGAGATGTGGCTTCTCCTTCCCAATCTTCCCGCCGCGAGTGTCCCGGTGGGCAAGGACGAGACGGAGAACCCCGAGATCCGGCGCTCTGGCTCGCTTCCGATCTTTTCCTTTACCCCGCGACCCCACTGGGAGATCGGCGCCTCTTTGGGAATCCTTGACTTCGATCGCGCGGCACGGATGTCGGGGGCCCGTTTCTCCATTCTTCTGGGGGCGGGGGCCCGCCTTGAGCGGGCGCTGATCTCCTTCATGCTCGACTGCCACACCTCAGGGCGTTTTGGTGGGGCGCCTTACCGTGAGATCTCCGTTCCGTATATGGTCCTCCCGGAGAGCCTCGTGGCCACCGGCCAGCTTCCGAAGTTTAAGGAGGAGCTCTTCCACTTGCCGGCCGACGATCTTTTTCTGATCCCCACGGCCGAGGTTCCCGTGACAAACTACTATCGCGGGGAGATCCTCGACGAGGCTTCTCTTCCGGTCAAGTTTGCCGCCACCACCGCCTGCTTTCGCCGGGAGGCGGGGGCCGCGGGAAAGGATACCCGGGGGCTGATCCGGCAGCACCAGTTCAACAAGGTTGAGCTGGTCTGGCTCTCGACGCCAGAGAGCTCTTTTGAGAATCTCGAGAACCTTACGCGCGATGCGACGGATATCCTCGAGCGTCTGGGACTTCCCTACCGGGTGATCGCCCTCTGTACGGGAGACCTCGGATTTTCCTCCGCCAAGACCTACGATGTGGAGGTCTGGCTTCCCTCCCAGGAGCGGTATCGCGAGATCTCCTCCTGCTCGAACTTTATGGACTTTCAGGCGCGAAGAGCCCAGATCCGCTATCGCCGTTCCTCCGACAGGAAGGTGCAACTCGTTCATACCTTAAACGGATCGGCGCTGGCGGTGGGACGGACATTGGCGGCAATATTGGAAAACTACCAGACGGAAGACGGGAGCGTGGTCGTTCCCGATGCGCTCGTCCCCTACATGGGGGGGCTGACCCGGATCTCTCCGGAGACGCTTCCCACATCCTCCTAAGAAAGGGAATAATATCATGAGCAGTGTCACGACAGCAGAGGGAGGCAAGAGCAAGGGAAAGATTCTCTTTGTGGGGCGCGACATCTTTCTGGGGACCATGGTCTCCCAGATCGCCCAGAAAGCCGGTTTTTTGACCGACTCGACGGTCGCGGCCAAGGTTTTCAATGTGGTCTCGGCAGATCTCTCCATCAAGGCGATCATTGTGGACATGAAGGAGGCCAAGGATTTTCTGACCGAGATTGTGGAAGCCGGCGGGACGGGAAGCCGCCCCAAGCTCATCGCCGTCATCTTCCACAACGATATTGATTCGAGACGCCACGCGCAGAAGGCAGGATTTGAATATGTCATCCATCGCTCCCAGCTCGGGACCAATCTCCCCACAATCCTCACGGAAAAAGAGAGAAAATAGTCAGTTTTTAGCGAAGACCTTTTTCTGCCCGGCCCTTCTCTTCTTCTTCCTTCTCTCCCCCTCCGTCCTATTTGCCGCCCCCTTCTGCCCTGGCCCGGTTCGGGATCCGGCCCTGCTCCTTCCCGTCTTGGGGTCGGCCGGGGAGAGCCCTGGGACTCTTGACAGGGTCGCCCGGGTTCTTCGCGACCTCCCGGGGGGCAAGTTCATCGGGGAGAGAGCGCTATTGCGGGCAGGGGTTCTTCTCCGGGCGCTTCCATCGAAGGAACGAGAAAGCCCGCTTGTCCTTGTCGAGCGGGCCGAGCGGGATACGGAGCTCGTCCTCTACCACGGCTTCCCCGGGGGGATGCGCTTTGGAAAGAGGGCCGAGAAGGCGATCGACCTGGCCCTGGCAAAGGATCCTGGACTGGCCCAAGCCCATCTTCTGAAGGGTATCGCCCTCTACTACAAGCCCTGGTTCGTGGGGGGGTCGGTGACGAAGGCCCTGACGGAATTCGAGCGGGCCAACGCCCTTCGTCCGGGGGATCCCCGTACCCTCTCCTGGATCGGGGTCGCCCGCCATCGTCTTGGGCGTCCCGGAGCCCGGACGGCCATGAAAGGGGTTCTGGCCCTTTGTCCCGAGAGCCCGTTCTATCGGGCCCGGGCAGGGAGCTTCGATCCCCGGGCTTCCCATCCGTGATCGGCGACGTCGAATATCGCCTCTACCTTCGCCGGGAGGAGCGGGTGCGCCACCGCGACTATCCCGAGTGGGGAACGGGCCGGGTCGTCGAGACCCGCGAGTCTTCCGTTCCGGGAGGAGCCTGTTTTGTCCTCGTCCTCTTTGAGGACGGCCAGAAAAGGACGTTCTTCAACGACTTAAAAGATACCCGCTGCTGCTACTACACGGGGATTGTCCGCTGTCTGGTCTCCCTCTTGTGATTGCGATGAACTGCGCAGGGCCTGAAAAACCGATAGTTTCCCCGTCCTATTCGACGATTCTCAGGAATGGATGCTATTCGGTAAGCGAAACGACATCCGCCGCTGTGCAGGAAGGATTCTCTGTCACATCGCACTCAGACACCTCTATACAAGTCTTTGAGTTTTCGCACAACCCACTGTCCCTCCCCCCGGTTCTTCCCCAGCGATCCAAGGTCCGCTCATTTCTTTGCCCCCACAGTTTGGTCGCCAGGGGTAACTATTCAGGGGGGGTGCCCCTCCAGATGATCAATTTTTGAGTAGGGTAACCGGGGCCCATTGCTGAGCCCAAGTCCCCGAAGAACCGGACGTGACACTTTCGCGTCATCCGGCTCGGTCAGATCAAAGCCCCCCCCATATTCCAGGAGAGAGCCGGCCGGAGAAAACACTCTCTCCGTCCTTCCCGTGAGGTCCTGAATGCTCCGGAGCTTTTGGCTGAGAGGTGCGCGCGAACATCGTACCCAATCGTCGCTCCATTGCTGTTCCTCTCTGACGGAGTTCGTTCGGGTTCATTGGGACGACCCAACACGTGGAAGTCTGCCCGGTTTCCCGGGAGGTGATGTTGCCTTGGGGGCTCAACCTCTATGTCGGCCATTACAGTCGACCCTTCGCTTGCTCCACGATCCTCTGCCGGCCACCTCGACGGGGTCACTTGCGTTTCCCCTGCCTGCTTTCCAGTGTCAACAGGCAAGATGACCGGTTTACCGCGTTCCGGCGCGATGACACGGGACGGGAGGGTGCCTCCTTTAGACCGCCGATCGTGGTGTCCCTGTGCCCTCAACAAGTGAGGAGAGCAACCGATCGGATCCCTTTTGGGTCAGGTCTGTCAGCATCATTTGACCTGTCGCGAATTCACGGCCCTTCAGTCGGAGGTTCACTATGTTCACCTATCGCCCCAGCCTGGCCCCCGGTCCGCCTCGATGCTGGCAGGTCCGGATCTCGCCTCGCGGTCCGATCCGCCCCCGAAGGGGAGGGTACGTTGTCCCTGCCGCTTCATACCCGACCGTTACCAGTCGCGCATGG
>Ga0207433_10012920_pt1 | contig 12385 bp, 10 predicted proteins | sample YelNatPaOPGAMG01_FD_187559 | JGI IMG/M metagenome (GOLD analysis project Ga0207433, IMG submission 187559) | Hot spring thermophilic microbial communities from Obsidian Pool, Yellowstone National Park, USA - OP-RAMG-01 (SPAdes) (version 3) | ecosystem: Environmental > Aquatic > Thermal springs...
TGTCCTCTTCTTGAAGCCAACTTTCAAGCATGGTGGAGACGTTTTTGAGTAGTCACATCAAACACCACACGTTTCATTCTCGCTGCGACGAAGAAAAGGTAAAATATCAGACTTCACATAGGCGCGCGTTGTGACGACGTGTCACATGTTCACTGAAATATCGAAGGCTCTGCCGACTGTTCCGTGCGGTTCGTTGGCAATTCAGCTGAGCCTGTGACGGGCGGTAGCATACACATGCTTGCCTTCGAAAAGTCATGTATAATGAATCCGATCAGTGGTGAATCAGGTGAACAGGAATCTTTTAACTGAACTGAGAGAAATTGTTGGCCCAAAATACGTTTCAGATGATATGTATGTTCGTTGGAGCTACTCTATGGATTCGAACATCTTCGACGTTCTTAATCCTACTCCTCCCCGCATCGTCGCAAGACCTGGTAGTGTTGAAGAGGTTTCGAGGATTCTGAAACTTGCCAACATGAGTAGGACGCCTGTCTATGTGAGAGGAGGTGGAACAGACGGCGGAGGAAGTCGCGGCGATAAAATAGTTGATTCAATCTTGATCGACGTTACGCGCATGAACAAAATCGTTCAGGTTGATGAAAGCTCACAGACTGTCACAGTTGAAGCGGGAGCCACTTGGGGAAAACTGAACAAAGAGGTGGAAGAGAAAGGCTGGAGACTAGGGTTCAAGGGTCCATACTCGGGCTACGGGTCGACTGTAGGAGGAAGTGTGGCTGTGCAGAGCAACGGTTATGGTAGCCCCAGGTATGGCGTGGTTGCTGAGGACCTGACAAACCTTAAAGTGGTATTGGCGAACGGTGAGATATTAGAAACCGGGTCAGCCGTGAATCCGGCCGCTAGAAAATTCTACAGATATTGCGTAGGACCGGATTTGGCAGGTCTTTTTGTGGGTTCAGGCGGCTGTTTCGGAGTGATAGCAGAAGTAACCTTGCGCTTGTATCCGCAGGCCGTGAGCGAAGCTTTTGGAGCGTACGGTTTCAGAGACTATGAATCGTGTCAAAAATGCTATTATCGTTGGCTTAAGACGGAAGAAGCAACTCATCTGGCGTGGTTTGCTGAGGACGGCTTAGAAGTTAACTCTCCGGAACTGAGGAAAGAAGGTTATGTGTCAATGCTGACTTTTGTGGTGGAAGATCAGACAGCCAGACTTGTAGAGGCCAGATCTGAGCTCTTGCACAGAATAGCCTTGGACGAAAACGGGGAAAGTCTGGATGCTGAGAAATACGCCAAGGGTGACTGGGACTACAAGTTTGAACTGCTGCCTCGGTGGGCAGCCAAAATTGGGCAGTGGCAGTGGAACTGTCACATGATTCCCGCAGGAGACACTCTTGCGGATTTGAAAAGCATTCTGGTCTTCTTGAGTCAGCATGAAGCAGAGTTTAAGAGGCATAAGATCACACACTCCACAGTAAGCATCGCTCACAAGAATGCTGGCCACGTTTCAACATCTTTGTATTACGATCAGAACAGTCCTGAAGCAACCGAATTGGTCAGGAAACTGTGCGACAAGTATGCCGAGTTAGCAATCGCCAAGAACGGCGGCTGCAACTACTGGCTGGGGAAAATTTGGTATCCATACACGATACTGCGGAATCCAGTATACAGAAACTTGTTGATAAGCCTGAAGAAAGCTCTTGACCCGAACAACATAATGAATCCTGGAGGGCTTACTTTGCCCGCAGGGTTTGAAGAGGAGACATAACGTGACAACCAGAAGCAGACGTGGAAGAAGCCTTGAAAACTATAAGCATGAAATCTACCTTTGTTCAAGATGCGGATACTGCAGAGACATGGTCAGGGCTCGAGATGCGACGGATGTTGTTTGTCCAATCAGGGAAAACACAGGCGGCTTCGATTCGTTCACGGCCAGGGGGAGAAACATAATTGCACGGGGCATACTTGAAGGCAAGCTTGACGCTGGGAAAGTTTCACCCGAGTTTGTCGACATGCTTTTCGCATGCACACTGTGCGGCAGTTGTCAGGAACATTGCCTTTCCATCAGTCCTGACACGTGGGAATTGTTTCCAAACAACAAATTCACAGACCACAAAGTCGATGTTTTGGGAATAGCAGAATCGCTGAGAAGCCTTATAGTCGAGAAGGGTAATCCTCCAGAAGCCATCAAGCAGGTTTTGAAGAATATCCAGTTACACGGCAACCCTGAGGGTCAACCTAGGAACAAACGTGAAGAATTTCTGAAAGAACTAGACTTTCCGGTCAAGAGAGCAAAACAGGAAAAATGTGACACGTTGCTGTATATTGGGTCAACCGCATCTTACAATCAGCGAAACCAAAAAAGCGCCAGGGCGCTCGTTCAAGTCTTGCATGCGTCAAACATGGATTTCTGCGTGTTGGGGAACGAAGAGGAGGACAGCGGGGCCGACGCGTTGAGGCTTGGCGAGGAAGGACTTTTTGAAGAGCTTGCACAGCGAAACCTGCGTCTTTTCAAGAAGTATGGGTTCAAAAGCATCGTGTGCGTTTCGCCACACGACTATGATGCCTTCGTGAATGACTACCCTGTATACCTTGAAGAATGGTCAAAACCAGAATTCAAAATCTTACACTACACCGAGTTATTGGCCCGTCTCATCAGGAACGGAAACCTGAAGATGCACAAGAAGCTGAAGAAGACTGTTGTCTACCAGGATCCATGCTATCTGGGAAGAATAAACAACATTTATGATGAACCTCGCGAGATTATCCGCGTTACAGGTGCAAAACTGGTTGAAATGAGGTCATCGCGTCACAATTCTTACTGCTGCGGAGGTGGCGGCGGAGGCGTATGGTATGAGCCTGTACACAAACCGCGGCTACAAATCCAACGGGCAAGGCAAGCATGTGACACCAAGGCTGACATTATTGTTGCTGCGTGTCCACTATGCGAGCAGATGCTGGAAGAAGGCTTAACAGGCCTTGAAAAAAGCGATATCAAAGTTATGAATGTGGCAGAAATCCTTCTGGAAGCTGTTGGCAAGGCTGTCCAATAAGTGTTAAGAGCCAGAACCAATTACTATGGATTGGTTGAGTGCATATGGAAAAGCTTGGAGTAGGATTCGTCGGAACCGGGTGGATCGTAAACACTCACCATGTCAGGGCTTGGAGAGGAATCCGAGGCTCTGACATCGTCGCAATATGCGACATCGACGAGGCGAGGGCAAAGAGAACGGCTGCATTATGCAGAGAACTTGACGTTGGAAAACCGAAAATCTACACTGACGCTGCAAGAATGGCCGCTGACCCAGCCGTCAATGCGATATGGGTGACAGTTCCCAACTTCGCCCGAGTTCCAGTTGTCAAAGCAATTACGGAAGAATGCACACAGGGAAAGTCCGATATTGTAGGACTCGTATGCGAAAAACCACTCGGCAGAAACGTTAAGGAGGCTGAAGAACTTCTCAACATGGTTGAGAAGGCAGGTCTGTTGCATGGCTATTTGGAAAATCAAGTGTTCATGCCTTGGATAGTGAAAAGCAGAGATATCCTGTGGACCAAAGGTGCAGCATCTGCTGGACGTCCGTACCTGGTGAGATGTTCAGAAGAACATGGGGGACCACATGAAGCGTGGTTCTGGGATGGCGCGCGTCAGGGTGGAGGAGCCGTCAACGACATGCTGTGCCACAGCATAGAAGCAGCAAGGTATTTGCTGACTGCACCTGAAGAAACAAAAGAGTCCTTGGAGCCAAAGACTGTGTCAGCGGAGATTGCTAACCTCAAATGGTCAAGGCCCGAGTATGTGAAGCAGCTCAAGGACAGAACCAAAGGAAAAATCGACTACGCAGAAAAGCCTGTTGAAGACATGGGAAGAGCAACCATAGTCTACAAGGCCAAAAACGGTTTACTAGTCATGGCCGAGCTTTCAACTTCATGGAGCTTTGCCCCCGCTGAACGTGTGACTATAGAGATGCTGGGACCTGAATACTACATGCAGGTTGACACACTCAGTCCTGAGATGAAAGTCTTCTTCAGCCGAGAAGTCAAGCCGTCCGGAGCTGAAGACATGATTGAAAAAGCAGCAGCAGAACAGGGCTTCATGCCTGTGATCGCTGATGAAACCCACGCTTACGGCTACATGGATGAAGACAGACACATGGTTGAGAGCTTCCTGAAGGAGAAGATGCCGAGAGAAACATGGAAGGACGGCGCGTTGATAGTCAAACTCGTGATGACATGTTACATGTCTGCTGAAAGAGGCAGAAGAATAAGCTTTCCCGCTGAGGGCATAAGAGACTTTGTTCCCAAAGTCGCTCGGGGAACATGGAATCCTGAGGACATCATCAAACCCTCTGAATAGCGTCTCGCAGTCCATGCCTGAGTGATCAACTTGCCTGACAAGAAATACGTTATAGGAGTGGATTTGGGAGGAACTTGGGCAAGAGTGGTCCTTTCAGACCGCAAAGGCAACATTCTGGAAAGAGCAAATGAGAAAGTCGACAAGAACAGCTCCGAAGCCGTAAGTGCACAACTCGTCAAACTTATCCAATTCGTGTGCAAAAACCACAACGTCGATGCCTCCGCTCTAAAAGGAGTAGGCATCGCGTCCGCAGGACCTTTGGACATGAAGAAAGGTGTGCTCGTCAACCCTACAAACTTGCCTTTCAACATCGTTTCTCTGACCGAACCTGTCAAAGAAGCTCTCGGTGTGCCAGCCTGTTTGATCAATGACTGTGCAGGAGCAGCTTTAGGTGAGGCTGCATTCGGCGCTGCCAAGGGCGTGGAAAACTTTGTTTATGTAACGATAAGCACAGGCATCGGCGGCGGTGCAATCGTCAACGGCACTCTCCTTCTGGGCAAGGATGGGAACGGTCATGAAATAGGTCATTTCGTCATAGACTATGAAGGACGTTTGGTCTGCGGTTGTGGAAAACGTGGCCATTGGGAAGCCTACTGCTCGGGAAGAAACATACCGAACTATGTCAAGATGAGGTTCGCTGAGACAGACCGTCGGGCAGTAAGGAGCAGTGTATTGTACAAGAAGTTGCAGGGAGATATGTCCAGACTCTGTGCAGCTGACCTGTTTGATGCCGCAAAGAAAAAAGATGAATTGTCAACTGCGCTTGTAGGTGAGATCGGCAGACTCAACGCGATAGGTTTTGCAAATGTGATAAATGCTTATGACCCCTCCTTGATCACCGTCGGGGGCACCGTGACACTGAAAAACATGGCGGAAGTAATTGGTCCTGTCAGGGAATATGTGGGTGACTATGCAGTTAACCGACTACCCGAAATAAAGGTGACTCCTCTAGGCGAAGACGTCGGCGTGTACGGAGCAGTAGCAGCAGCGTTGAAGTACCTGCCTTGAAAATCAGGAAACCTTGTTCACGGCTTCAGGATAACCTTGACTACTCCTTCCAAGTCTTTCTCGATGAGTTCCAACGCGTGACGAATGTTTTCAAGGGGCATTTTATGTGTGATCAACGACTTGAGGTCTATTCTTCCATTTGAAACTAGATCCATTGCCGTGTAATAGTCTTTCTCGCCTACTGTTCTGAAGCTTGCCTTGATTTCCAGTTCACCATCGAACACCTTGGCCATGTTGATTTCCGCGGGTTTCAGATGAAACCCAAAGATAACTACGCAGCCACCGTTCCTAACGACTTCCACTGCCTGAGAAGCCGTCATAGGTTTTCCAACAGCATCCACAGCGATGTCTACACTTCTGCAGTCTGTAAGTTCACGCACTTTCTTGGCTAGGTTCTCCTTCGCACTGTTCACTGTAAAATCTGCACCAATCTTCTTTGCCATTCTGAGTCTGGAGTCGCTTATGTCCGCAACTATCACGGTGCTTGCACCGCCAAGCTTGGCAAGCTGCGTAAGCAGTAGCCCAGCTGGGCCTTGGCCGATGATGACCACTGAGTTGCCTATCGAGAAATGAGCACGGTAAGCGCCATGAAGTGCACAGGCCAAAAGGTCTATGAGAGCAGCCTCATCGAATGTTAGGTTCGTTGGCATCTTGTAACAGTACCTAGCGGGGACTTTGAGATACTCAGCATAAGCGTAATCTGCGAAGCCTGGGTTCTCGCAAAGCTCCTCTCTGCCCTGCAGACAGTAGAAGCATCTGTTGCACGGCAACGCATAGACGGGGCCTGGGACAACTCTGCTGCCGACCTTCAGATTGTCGACGTTTTCGCCAACTTCAACCACTTGACCCGCACATTCGTGCCCCGGCTTGCCTGGAGCCAGCGGGTATCCTATATCTTTGATCTCACCTTTCAAGAAGTGCATGTCTGTCGAGTTACAGATGGCGACAGCCTTCATTTTCAAGAGAACATCATCTTTTCCAATTTTCGGTTTAGCAACGTTCTTGACTGTAATCTTGCCTGGTGCCTCAAAAATCACAGCTTTCACAGTGATCCCTGGAGCCTCATCTCATAAACCGCGCTATTTGTTTTTCGGTACCACCATAAACGTTAAATCGACAAAGCAACAACAAACGACCTCTTAGAATGGAAAGGTGAAAAAATTGTCTAGAACGAAAGCTGTATCAAGAATGGTTTGGGCTACTGTTCTGGTTGTCATAATAATAATCGCAGGCATCGCTGCCTACTGGTGGTACTACACTCAGCCTTCAACACCGACACCCGCTGCAAAAGTTATCAACATAGCTTGGACAGAAGGACCAGAGTTCGACTTCATCAATAGCAAAGTGAGCGAGTTCACAGCTCAGACTGGCATAACCGTCAATTTCCTGAAGATACCAAGGGAGCACATAGTCGAGAGGCTGATGCTTGAAATGCTGTCTTCCACTCCGTCAGTCGACGGGGCAGTGATCTACGTGCTTGAGGCTCCAACACTGGCATCAACAGGCGGACTCGTGGACCTCTACACCTACAGGCCTAAGAGCGAGTGGATAAGCGAAAGCTTCTATCAGGACCAGCTGGAGATGCTGGAATTCAACGGAAGCCTATACTACGTTCCGTCCATATGGAATGGAGCATTGATAAACTTTTACAGGACAGACCTGTTTTCAAACGAAACCCTTAAAACACTATTCAAAACCGAGTTCAATTATAACCTTACGGTACCAACGACCCCTGAACAGCTGATGGACGTCGCACGGTTCTTCAGCGAGCAGGGATACATTGGAATACACCTTCAACTGACAACATCTGAGATGGGTGCTGGTGCCTACACGTTCTACCCGCCCCTAGCTGCATACTATGGCGGTGGGCTCTATAACACCACGACTGGACAAATCACGTGCAACTCGACTGGAAGTGTGCATGCACTGGAGTACTTGCTTAACCTTACCCAATACGCTCAACCAACCGTGTTGGAAGACGGAACCTTCGAGGCTGAACAGGCCATAATGCAGGGCCAATCTGGCGGAAAGCAACTGGCAATGGCCGATCAATGGTCATACATGTACCCCATGCTTCCCAACGCCACGTACCCATGGAACATTTCTGAGAGAATATTCCCACAGCAGCCAGACATGCTTGGCGTAACGATACTGAAGAACTCTCCGAAGAAAGACTACGTTTGGCAGTTTGTTAACTGGACTAGCTCATTCGAGATCACCAAAGGGACGACTTTGGCAACTCCGAAGGCGCCGTGCCGTTCAGATGTGGCAAATGATCCGGAAGTCAAAGCAAACTATTGGGTGAAAGTAATAGTCGATTCCTACGGTGGACACAAGCCGCTCGTGCCAGTGATAAAGAATCCACACGCAACAGAAATATATGAAGCAATGATGCGGCGCTTAGGCGAGGCCTTCAGTGACTTTCAGGCGGCAGGACATACTAATGCACACGCGATTGCACAGGAAAAGCTGGACACTCTTTACGGAGACATCAAAACCATACTGGGCATATAGCCGAACAACTTAAATCCTCTTTTATTTTTCTCTTTTCATAAAGAATTCGCCCGCTGTTTGGTGGACCGATGCGGAACACAAAGAAGCCTATTCTCAGTAAAGAGGAGATCATTGGACTCTTGATGATAACTCCTGCATTGGCAGTGCTGGCGCTTGTTTACTTTTATCCTTTGGGCTACAACATTGACCTGAGCTTTTCAAACTGGCCCATCAAGGAAGGGTTGCCGAAATACTACGTCGGGCTGGACAACTACATGCGTCTTTTTTCTGATAGAGATTTTCAGACAGTGATTGTGAACACACTTTTTTTCACCGCTTTGAGTGTTCCAACCGAACTCTTCATTGGGCTCGGGATCGCTCTGCTGTTAAACAGGGAACTCAAGGGCAAGACTGTTTTCATAACCCTACTTGCTCTTCCTATGATCGTGGCGCCCGTAGTGGCTGCATTGGCTTGGAAGTGGCTCTACTTTTACGACTATGGTGCTCTCAACTATGTCTTGAGTTTTGTTGGCATACAGCCTATACGATGGATGAGCGATGTCAACTATGCAATTTACTCGATCATCATTGCTGATATATGGACGACTACGCCTTTCATGATGCTTATCCTATATGCCGGACTTCAAATGATACCTACTCAGCTCTATGAAGCGGCACGTATGGATGGAGCTTCCCAGTGGCACATTTTTTGGAGAATCACGCTTCCGTCCTTGAAGTCCGTGCTGGCAGTGGCTCTGATGATCAGGACGATTGACGCATTCACAAAGCTCTTCGACATCGTTTATATAATAACAGGAGGAGGTCCAGGATATGCCACAGAAGTCCTGCCCACGTTCGGTTACAAAGAAGCGTTCACCTTTTTTGAACTGGGAAGAAGTGCCGCCATCACGATGATAACCCTGCTGATCTCCGCTGTAATGGTTGTGATAATCTTGAGAAGCTCTAGGAGGAAATAGACATCATGTCAAAAGGTGCTGCGAAGAGAATCCTGAGAAAAACTTTCAGCCGCCTCGGCATATATGTTATTTTGTTCATCGCTCTAGTGTGGGCACTTTTCCCGCTTTACTGGATCTTCTCGACTTCAGTTAAGCCGAGAGACAAAATTCTGTCTGTTCCACCCAAGCTGATTCCTGACCAGTTGACCTTTGAAAACTACCAAAGACTCTCCGAAGTCATGCCTTTTCTGCAATATTTCTTCAACAGCGCAGTCATCACTGGCGGAGCGCTTGCTCTCGGTCTGACTATAGGCAGCTTGGCAGCCTACGGTCTGTCGCGGTACAAGTTTCCTGGGAGTCGTTACTTCCTTGGATTTGTCATAGTTTCAAGGATGATCCCATATGTTGCTTTTGTTCTGCCTATCTTTCTGATCGACTCAAACCTGGGTCTAGTGGACACGTATTTCGGAGTGATACTGCCTCACCTCATCATAGTCTTGCCTTTCACGATATGGCTTATGAAGTCCTTTTTCGACGAGATTCCTAAAGCATTCGAAGAAGCTGCAATGGTAGACGGCTGTTCGAGGCTGCGTGCCATGCTCATCGCTATGCGGCTGGCTCTTCCAGGGTTAGGAACCACTGCCATCTTGACTTTTTTGGATTCTTGGAACGAGTTCATGTTTGCCTTAACCGTGACGAGGACTCCTGCTTCTCAGACTCTCCCTGTGGGGATAGCCCTGCAGCTTCAGAGACTTTACGGCGTTCCTTGGGGCGTCATAACTGCAGCTTCTTTTCTCTTCTGTATTCCAGTTTTTGCATTAGGTTATTTCATTCAAAAGTATGTGGCTAAGACGTTTGTTCTGGGCGTGTGATAAGATGGTGGACGTAAGGCTCGAGAATGTCAACAAAAGCTTTGGAAAAGTAGTTGCTGTAGACAATCTGAACCTGAAGGTAGAAGATAAAGAGTTCCTGGTCCTGCTTGGTCCCTCAGGGTGCGGAAAAACTACGACCCTGCGACTGATAGCTGGATTGGAAAAGCCTGACAGTGGCAGCATCTACATCGGAGAACGGCTTGCAAACAACTTGTCGCCTAAGGAAAGAAACGTGGCAATGGTTTTTCAGAACTACGCTCTGTACCCTTACATGAAGGTTTTCGACAACATCGCTTTTCCTCTCAGGGTCAGAAATACTCCGAAACAACAGATTGAGTCAAAAGTGCGGGAAACAGCAAACATGGTGGGGATTGAAGGTTTACTGGAAAGGAAACCACGTCAGCTCAGCGGAGGGCAGCAGCAACGTGTAGCTTTGGCCAGGGCCCTCGTAAGAGAACCTGCACTGTTTCTGATGGATGAACCGTTAAGCAATCTGGATGCGAAGCTGAGGGTACAAATGCGGACTGAACTCAAGAAACTGCATCATGAGTTAGGAGTGACAACAATCTACGTGACGCATGACCAAGAAGAGGCAATGACGCTTTCAGACAGAATAGCCATCATGAACAAAGGCCTCTTGTATCAGCTTGGGAGCCCGTTTGACGTTTATGAGCGGCCTGCGAACCTGTTTGTCGCTGGTTTCGTCGGAAGCCCCGCAATGAACACTGTCGAAGGAGAACTCGCCGAAGAGGACGGTGACTACATTGCAGATTTCCGCATCTGCTCCGTGAAACTGCCCAAAGAGGTAGCTGAAACTCTCACGTCGAAGACTCTTGTGTTAGGCATAAGACCCGAATACATCTTGGTTGACGAAAAATCGCCGCATGGCATAGTTGCCAAGGTAGAGGTCACCGAACCTCTGGGCCGAGAGAGTATTCTACTGCTCAACGCAAAAGGTGTCCTGCTGACCGCCAACACGAGGCTGATGAAACCTCTGAACGTTGGCGATGAAGTGTGGATAAGCTTTGTAGAAAACAGACTGCAAATGTTCGAAAAGCAAAGTGCCCATAGAATAGATTTGTCAAGGATCACCCTGACAAATACTCCATCGCAGTCATCTTCGTAAAAAACGCGTGTATGGTGACCCGTAGACATCTGAAAAAGCAAGTACGTGAACGCTCTGAAACGCACATGAGAAAAGCGGTGTTGCCGTCTTCTTTCAGTCCACTGGTTTGAAGGGGCTTCCGCGAGCACATCAGAGGAAGAACGTGGCAAGTATGCCTTTTCTCTCAACGTAAGCTTATGCTGACGACCGGAACCGTTGTCACGATGGAACCTGTTCTATCCATGTCAGGGAAACACCTGTTGAACAGACTTTAAGAAGAAATGCTGGCTTCACAACAAACAGACTGAGCCGAGTACATTGGAGCAACCCGCCTGTAAAGCAGACCGCGGCAGTGCGAAACCTTTTTTCCCTGTTGAGCGCAGAGGGTCTGATCAGAAGTTTAAGTGGCTTGATGTTGATGGATTTGAGAAGAGTCAAGGCTGTACTTTTCGACATTGATGACACGTTGTTTGATTCCACAAGGTTGGCAAGAATGGCGAGGAGAAACGCTGTCAAAGCAATGATGGATGCTGGATTGCCGCTTAAGAATTTGCAGACAGGATACAAGCTGTTGATGAGCATCGTCAAGCAGTATGGTCCCAACTATGACCACCATTTTGACAGACTTGTCGAAGAACTGGGAAGCGGTAGAAACCCTGCCGTCGTCGCCGCAGGCGTAGTTGCTTATCATAACACGAAACTCGAGTATCTGAAGCCTGATCCTGACGTGGTTCCGACGTTAAAGGCTCTCAGCGAAAAAAGTTACAAGCTCGGCATAGTCTCAAATGGCAGGGCCGTGAAACAGTGGGAGAAAATAATCAGAATGGGTGTTCAATCGTATTTTCAGACGGTGGTCATCTCGGAAGATGTCGGATGCGAAAAACCAGATCCGAAGATCTACAGCGTGGCCTTAGCCAAGCTGCATGTGCCGCCAGAGAATGCGATGTATGTTGGGGACGATCCTGCGTCTGATATCCTTGGGGCGAACAGGGCAGGCCTGATATCTATTGAAATTCTCAGAAAGAGGTCTTCAGCAGCTGTACATGAGGACGAAAAGCCGAGATTCACCATAAAGAGATTTTCTGAGCTTCTGTCTATTCTCGGAGTCAACCGTTGACACGAGATATTTTGAGGCTGAATTTCCTTTGTCAAAAACTTTCATCTGCGGCGTACGTAGAAAAAGATAATAGTTGTCAATCCAGTTATAAAAACGAGGTTCGAAATGAAAGAGCAATTGGCGATAAAAGGTGGCAAGCCTGTACGGCAGCAGGTTCTCCATTTCGTACCGACTGAAGCTGACATCGGAAAAGAAGAAATTGATGCGGTTATGGAGGTCTTAACGTCAAAGAAGCTTTCTCAGCTTACAAGCGAAAAGGTCAGCGAATTTGAGGAAGCATTCGCGAAATACTACGGCGTTGACTATGCTATCGCGGTGAATTCAGGGACGAGTGCTTTGCATGTTGCTCTGGCTTCATCATGCCTCGGGCCTGGTGACAATGTTGTCATTCCACCATACACTTTTATGGCTACAGCTAACGCAGTGCTCCATCAGAATTGTATCCCAGTCTTTGCTGATGTAGACCCTGAAACATACACCATGGACGCGGAGGACCTGCAAAAAAGGATTGATAAGAACACG
>Ga0207433_10012925_pt1 | contig 12382 bp, 11 predicted proteins | sample YelNatPaOPGAMG01_FD_187559 | JGI IMG/M metagenome (GOLD analysis project Ga0207433, IMG submission 187559) | Hot spring thermophilic microbial communities from Obsidian Pool, Yellowstone National Park, USA - OP-RAMG-01 (SPAdes) (version 3) | ecosystem: Environmental > Aquatic > Thermal springs...
TAGTAATTAAAAAATTATTCTCATCAATCTCTATTGGATCTTGATATGCTAATATCTTTATCTTATATTTTACAGGATACTTTTTTATTATATCAACAATATCCTTGATAATATATTCCTTATCCATCGAAGGAATTAAACGTATATCCAATTCAAAAAAACAATACCCTGCAACAATATTTACTTTATCACCACCCACAAAACGACCTATATTTAAAGTTGGCTTATTTAAAAATTTATGTCTTTTAAATTTAAAAGGTCTATTTATTAATTCATTTAATATCTTTATCCCATATTCTATTGCATTTATTCCTCTTTCAGGATAAGCACCATGTGCTTCTTTTCCAAAAAGTTCTATTCTTAAATGTAATAAACCTTTTTGGGCAACTATAATATCAAAATCATCAGAATCTAAAACAATGCCATAATCAATATTTTTTAAAAAATTTAAAAGTGGTATTATGCCATATCTACTTCCTGTCTCTTCATCTGAAGAAAAAGCAAATACTAAATCAATATTTTTTAAAATATTATTTTCCTTTATTAATTTTTTAATTAGATATAAACATATAGCTACATTTACTTTACAATCTGTAGCGCCTCTGCCATATATTCTATCTTTGTAAATCTTTCCGGAAAATGGTTCAAATCTCCACCTTCCTGTAGCCGGGACAGTATCTATATGCGGTGTTAATAATAATCTTTTTTTAGAATTCTCTGATTTTATTATACATACCAAATTTGGCCTGTTTTTTTTAAATTCATAAATCTTATATTTAACATTAATACTTTTAAGATAGTTTTTCATAAACAAAACAATTTTAGTCTCATCGCCCGGTGGATTTTCTGAACTTATTCTTATTAAGGATTGTAATAGTTTAACTAATTCTTTGTTCATAAAAAAATTTTTGATATGGCAAATAATTCTCTAATAACTCTTTATGTTTCCCTTTTATTATCTTATCTTTATCTTCCAAAAACAATATTTCTTCCATCTCTTTAATAGCAGAAAATCTATGAGATACCAAAATTATATTTGTATATTTTAACTCTTTTTTTAAATTTTCTATAATATTTTTTTCTGTATCTGAATCCAAAGAACTTGTTGCTTCATCTAATAATAAAATTCTTGGTCTTTTAATTAATGCCCTTGCTATTGATATTCTCTGTCTCTGACCCTTTGAAAGTTTTATACCACCTTGACCAAGATTTGTATTATATTTATCTTTAAGTTTACTTGCAAAATCATCAACTTTTGCTATTTTAGCTGCCCAAAGTAATCCATCTTCTGTCCTTTGCTCTTCTAACCCATAAAATATATTATTAGCAATTGTGTCATTAAAAAGAAGTGGTTCTTCTAATGCTATAGCAACATCTTTTTTAAAAGAATCTTCAGATATTTTATTTATATTTATATCATCAATTAAAATCTCACCTTTTTCTGGTTGATAAAGTCTTAAAATAAGAAAAAGTAATGTAGTCTTACCGCTACCGGATTTTCCAACTATCCCTATTCTTTTAGATGTCAAAGAAAAACTAATGTTATTAAATACCGAATTCCCATTATAACCAAAACTAACATTTTTAAATTCAATTTTTCCTTCTTTTATAAAATATTCTGATTGATTAGCTTTATATAAAGAAGATTCTATCTTAAAAATATCTTCTAGTCTCGAAACAATAATCTCTCTTAAAGTAAAAGTTTTATAAAGATCGTTTAATTGATTAATTATAGAAAACAATTGCCCCAAGTACATTCCTATTGCACTTAAATTTCCCAATGAAAATTCCTTTTTTGAAATTTTATAACCTCCATAAAATATAATTGAACCAAATAATATTTTATTTATAGAAGAACTTAAAAGTTCAAATAGACGAATAATTTTATCGTTTTTTAACTGATTTTTAATCTTCTCTCTAAGATAATTTATAAATCTATTTATTTCATATTCTTCTTTTCTAAAAGTCTTTATTAATTTAAAGTTATTAAAAATATCACATATATATTTATTTATCTCTTGTAAAATATTGATCTGCTGTCGCCTTGTATGGTTTAAGACATTTTTAAAAAAATTATTAAGTATATAATTAATTGGAAAAAGAAATAAACAAAATATACCGATTTTTGAGTTTATCTTAAATATTATCAATATTATAAGTATTAAATTTAAAATCAAAGTAATCAATTTAATTGGAACCTCCACCATAAAATCCACATATAATTTTATATCATTGTTAAAGTGATATAAATATTGGCCTGTTGATTTTTTTTGATAAAAGTTAAGATCCAAATTTTGCAGGTGTTTAAATAAATCGTTTGATAATTTAAAATCTATTGATGCTTTTAGGTTCTGTGTTATTCTATTTAAAAAAAATCTAATTAAACCCATAAATAGAAAAACAAAACCTATAGAGAATATATAAGAAATAAAAAGTCTTAAATTCTTATCTGGATAAGCCCTATCCAATATAAGTTTTGTTATATAGGGGTTTATCAAAGACAAAATAATCATTAATTCTTGGAATAAAAATATAATTACAAATTTTCTCCGGTATAAAGAAAAATAAAAAAATAATCTATTTGACTTCATTTAAGAAATTAAATATATAATTGGGGATATAATTAAATGATAAGGTGGTTTGTTTTCCAAATAACCCTGCTATTAATGTATCTTTTAAAATAATTAACTCCTTTTTATTGCCTTTATAATTTGAATTAGTCTTTATAGATTTTACACCTTTTTTATATAACTTCTTATAGATATACAATCAGTATAAGAAACTTTTTTCTTTCATAAGTGAATATAAAAATGGAAAAACTTTTATTAGTTTTTCTACACCATTTCGTGAACCATTATCTACTTATCTTTTGAATAATCTTTTCTTTCTAAGACTACAAAACAATAGCAAAGTTGTCTTTTATAATTTAAGGTAGGGATAATTACTGGAATAAAAGGAAGCATTATTTATTGTAAAACTCTTTTAAAGAAATATTTAAAAATTCTGCTTTAAATGGATTATAACCAAAATATGCAATTAAAAAATATGAGGTAGCCGCTAAAGAACCTGTAGAATTCCCCTTTGGCGTACTCCAACCATGGCCTGTGTCAACAGATTCAGCTGATGCATAAGGAAGACACTTGTCTAATCTTCCGAATTTTGAAGGAGAGACAATTATCATTTTCTGAAGTTCATTAAAATAATATAAAGCTTTATCTAAATATTTTTCATAAATTATTTTATCTATATCCTTGTAATAATCTGCCATAATTAAAAAACTTAAAACCATCTGAGAAGTCCATTCGCAAGAAATAATCCCACCTCTTGGAAGATGTTCTTCTTTTGCAAAATCAAAACCAGAAACTTTTATTTTATTTCCATTCCGGTTAAACTCTACCTCCACTCTACAGTTATTAATAGCAAAATCAATTATAGCATCGGGATTCATATTTAAAGAAAACAACTCCTTTGGTCCTAAAGAAGAAATAGAAAATGCGTAGGTATCTGTTGCTATTGTTGAATCGCCTTTCCCCCTTAATACAGGAGGGCCATAACTTGTATATGCATAGCGCCAAAGCCAATTTTTTATCTTATTTGCCATATCTAAATATTTTTCTTCCTTTGTTATACTATACAATAAATTAAAAAATCCAAAGGTATCTAAATTGTGTTCTGTAGAAAACCATTCATCTCTTGGCCCGCCTCTTATTCCACCTTCTTTATCCATCATCTCCAAGAGAAAATCTGCTATTTTTTTTGCAATTAAAATATACCTTTTATCATTTGTCTTTTTAATATAGTTTAAGGTGGCCAATCCAAGCCAAGCATTTGGTCCTGAATGTATTATATATTCTGAAACATTACCTCTTTTATCATAAGCATTGTATATTGGTCTATTTTTTTCTATCTCATTTAAATAAAAATCTAAAATTTTTTTTGCAGATTCTTTATCTTCAAACATAAGAAAAACTATAACAGCTAAAGCCTGATCATAGGTAAAACAGGACTCCTTTAAATTTGGATCTCCTTCATAACTTAATACTAAACCTGAAATTAAGTCTTGCCTATTTTTTATCCAATTATACATTTCTTGTATAATTTTTTTTGAAAAGTTTAATTTTTCTTTATCTAATTTATCTATATCATCCTTTAAAATAGAATATATTTTTTTACCTTCCTCTATCTTTTTTTCAAAAAATTCTTTTTGTCTATTTAAAAATTCTATCTCTTTTTTTAATTTTAATATATTGTTAACATCGGTGCTTTTTTCTATTTCTTCTAATTTATAAAGTTCATATTCTAAAGAAGAAACCTTTTTTATAATCTCATTAACTTTATCTTTATAATAAGTTGAACTTTCTTTTTCTTTATCTAATAATTCTCTTAAATTAGAACTCTTTTCCAAAACCTCTATATATGATTTAAATAATCTTTTATTTTCTTTAATAAAATAATTAACCCTTATTGATAAAAACATAGATATAAAAATAAAGGATGCTAACAAAAAATTTCCTAAAATAGGTAAATATTTTTTGCATATTGCATATCTAAATAAAGTATTTGCATCTTTTTTGTCTATATCCAAAAATTCAAGACCTATAATATGTTGATTAAAATCTTTTAATTCTCTTTTATCTATCCATATAACTCTTGCCTTTGTATTTATTGTCTTTTCCTTGAATAAAAGATTTATTCTTAAACTTAAAACAGCACCTGTAAAATTAAATCTATCCCAAAAACCCCACCAAATATCATTAACAAAAATACATATTCCGCCTTTGCTTATATCTGCAGTAAAAGCCTCCAAAACCGGGGTTATTTTTTTATTGTCCTTATCTATAACAAAAAATTCTATTGGTAAAACGGTTGGAATTCTTAAGTATTTACGTCTATTCTTTAACATTTTTTAGATTTTTTAATTTATCTAAAAAATCTTTAAATTTATTATCTCTTCTTAAATTCTCCAAATCAGGATCTTTTAATATACAATAATAATCATCATAACCTAAAATTAAAGATTTTTTTAACTCTAAAAATGCCTCGTCGATTCTTCCCAATAAAGATAAACTACAGGCAAGATTATAATGAACTACCGGATCAGTTGGTTTAAGTTTTACCAATCTTTTTGTAATCTCTAAACTTTCTTCATAAAAACCCCTTTTACTATACTCTTGGCGCAAACATATTAAAACATTAAAAAAATACGGTCTTTCTTTTATTAAATTTTCATAAAATTTTATCTTAAAACTTTTCTTTTTTATTTTGCTTCTCATACAATATCACCTCTTCCTTTAATAAGTATAAAACCTCTTCCAATGCTTTTTTAAAATCTTTATATTCTTCTTTTGGAATAGTTCTCTTTTTTATTAAAAACTTTTGTTCTCTTTCTATAAAATTTTTATTAGCATTATAAATTGATAAAAAATAAAACCAATTAGAATCAATCTCTTTATTTTGTGGTAAATATTTAACTTCAAAATTTTCTGGAAAATAGATTTTTAATTTAGAAATTTTTTCAAAAATACCAAAAAATTCAAGCGGATAATTTCTTTCTTCCTTTATAAAATATCCAACATCAATATCAATATCAAAAATAGAAGGTATAACCCTTAAATTTTTAGCAGGATTAAGAAATTTTTTGGATTTAAATTTATATTTTAAAATAAATGGTTTATCAAAATCATCTAAATTTTTTATATTGTATTCAATTAATTGAGAATATGGATTTATAAAAGAAATCTTTTTTTCTAAATCCTCTCTTACAATATCAGGGTGGGTATTTTTAAAATAATACCTCTGATAAGATGAAAAAAAACCAGTTGTACTAACTCTTCTTTTTAAATATGCATCCTCATTTTCTTTAATATTTATAATTGTATCATAAACTATCTTATTTTCTCTAATTAAAGGGGTTTTTAAAATTTTATATCCATCATCAAAAAATACTAAAACATTCCTATCCTGATCATCTGGTGGCAAATCAAAAAAAGAAGTAGTGGAAGATGTTGGATCAGCAAATATTAACTGGTCTTTATACATAATAGCACAAATAGCATGATTAAAATTTATAGAGGGGTATTCTTTATCTATATCATAGACTTCTTTTGTGGGTATTAAAACAGGAAAGGCACTAAAACCGGCTTCCTTTAAAAGTGAAACTAAAAGTATGGATTTGTCTTTACAATCTCCGTATCTATTCCAAAATATATCAGTTGCTTTATGTGGTTCATAACCACTATCTCCATATTCTACAGCCACATAACGTATATCTTTTGCACAAAATTCATAAATTTTTTTAATTTTTTCTAAATCGTCTTTACAGGACTTAATTAAATTATTTAAAAAGTTCTTTATATAATCATCTAAAACTATCTTATCTTTATACAGGTTAAGCCACCAATCATATATATCTTTCCAAGTATCAAAACTTGATATTAAAATCGAGGGATTAACTTCTGAAAAAGGTGGCATATTAGCCTCAGGAACAATCGCCTCTAAATTTTTAAACTCCCAATAATAAATTTTTTTATTATCTAATTCTTCTATCTTTGGAGAAAATTTTATATTATCAATATATTTTTCATTAAAGAACTTAATCTTTAAATTCCTCTCCTTTGGCACGATTAACTTAAATTTTGCCTCTGCTATTGGAAAAATCTCTTTTATGCGATAAATTATGCTAAAATCTTTTCCATTTATAAGTTTTGATGAATAAATTTTGGCTTTATATTCTATGATTGAACCTACTTCAACAGATGGCATAGATATAATAAAAGCCCTTGCATTGCTATATAATGGAAAATTTAAATATTTGCTTACATCTCTTATATTTTCTTTTCCTGCATATACAACCTTTCCTGACGGTGTTATTGTCCTTGCATATTCAAGTTCAATTCTTTCATATGTAGAATCATAATTTAATTCCACCTCTGCCAAATTTTTGCCTTTTTCTTTTAATACCTTTTGAACAACATAAACTTCTGCTAAAGAGGCATTATCCTTGACTTCAATTTTTTCATCTACAAGTATTATAACAGCCTCTTCTTTTTTTATATTAGATATAAAATCTTTGTTTCTTTCAATTAAATCTTTTATTTTGTGTGGTATGCCCTCTTTAATCTTTATACTTATATCTTTTATTCTTTCCTCTGCTAAATTTCTATAAAAGCCTTTTATTTTTTTATAAATCTCTATTGCATTAGGGTAAAGTTTTTGTTCCTCTAATGTCAAAGCGTATAAATATAAATATTCCTCATCTTCTATATCTTTATTTTTTTCAAAAATCTCTAATGCACTAACATAATCTTTTAATTTAAACAATACCTTTGCCAAAAGAATTTGTGCTTCTTTTTTTTCTAAATCAACCAATAAGTCTTTTGCTTTCTCAAACTCATTAAATTTATAATAAAAATTTGCAAGCCTAATGCGTAAATTTATATTATTTGGGTCTTTAAGTAACTTCTTTTGATAATCTTTAACTGCCTTATTATAGATATCCGGCAAATTATCTATTGAAAAACAACCGCAAAAAAATATAATTAAAGAAAAGAAAACTAATTTATTTTTCATATATTAAGAGATAATTTCTAAAACCTCTTTTATCGGCTGGCCAATGTATATACCTAATTTTTTAGCAGGTATTGAACAATTTTCTACCTTTGTATTTAATACTTCTTCTATTTTCGAAACCCCCTTTACTCTTATTGCAACATCTTTAAATTTATTTGCTGTATTTAAATTTAAATAGCCACACATAATATAGCCTTTTTTTCCAATTAATACTATAAGATTTTTTTTCTGTAATCTTATATTTATTGCTCTAATATTTTTTATTTTTTTAACTTCAAACATTTTTATCTAAACTTTGTAAAAATTCTTTTATTCTTAAAACAGCTTTGTTTAAATTTTCAAATGAATTAGCATAAGATATCCTTATATAAAAATCATATTCATCTCCAAAAGCTCTTCCGGGAACTACTGCAACTTTTTTCTCAAAAAGAAGTTTCTTTGCAAATTCTAAAGAATTTAACTTATATTTTTTAATTGAGGGAAAACAATAAAAAGCACCTTCTGGTTTTTTTACAGATAGTTTTAAATTATTAAGTTCTCTTATTATATAGTCTCTTCTTCTTTTATATTCCTTCTTCATCTCGTTTAATTCTTTTTCTGCTTCAAAAGCTTCAATCGCTGCTATCTGTGAAATAATAGGCGCACACATTATTGAAAAAGAATGAATTTTGTTCATTGCCAGAATTATCTCTTTTTTAGCACAAGCATAACCAATCCTAAAACCTGTCATTGCATAAGCCTTTGAAAAACCATTCAATAGAACTGTTTTATTTTTTGAATTTTTATTTAAAGATACAAAGGAGATGGGTTTTTCATCATATATCAATTCATTATATATTTCATCACTTATAACCAATATATCCTTATTTTCTAATATATCCCAAATCTCTAATAATTCTTTTTTACTATAAGTTGCTCCTGTTGGATTTGCCGGATTGTTCAATATTATTGCCTTTGGTTTTTTTTCAAGAAGTTTTTTAAATTCATTTAAATTTATCTTAAAGTTCTCTTCTTCTTTTGTAATAAGATACAAAACTTCTCCACCACAGATTTCAACTAAGGCAGGATACGCTACAAAATGTGGACTTATAACAATTATTTTATCTTTTGGCTCAATAATTGCTCTTAATACCAAATCTAACGCTTCACTTACTCCTACTGTGATAAGTATTTCTTCATTCGGATCATAAAAAACAGAGTGTTTCTTTAAAATATAATCTGAAATAGCCTTTCTTAATATAAAAAGTCCTTTATTTGATGTATAGGTTGTTAAACCCTCTTCTAATGCAGTTATTGCTTTTTCTCTTATTCTCCAAGGAGTTATAAAATCAGGCTCTCCTACTCCTAAAGATATTACATCCGGCATACCTAAAACTAAATCAAAAAATTCTCTTATGCCGGAAGGCTTAATTTTTTGAATATGTTTTGCAATCATTTTAAAATGTTATTGCCAATCTTTTATTTTCAGAAAATTTTTCTAAAATAACGCCATCCTCTTTATATTTTTTTAACATAAAATGCGTAACTGTTCCCCTTACTGATTCAAGCGGCGCTAACTTTTCAGCTACAAAATCTGCAATAGAAGATATGTCTTTACCTTCCACTATAAGTAATAAATCATAAGTACCGGATAGTAAAAAACAACTTTTTACTTCTGGAAATTTATAAATTCTTTCTGCAACAAGATCAAAACCAACATCTTTTTGTGGAGTTACTTTTACTTCAATTATAGCTATAATACTTTTTGAATTTTTAATCTTATCTTTATTAATAATTGTCTTATATTTAACTATTACTCCATTTTTTTCATAATCTTTAATTCTTTTCTCTATATTCTTTTCTGGTATATTAGTAATTTTTGACAAATCCTTAATAGAAATTCTTGCATTTGATTCCAAAATTTCCAATATCTCATCCATAAAACCTCCTATTTTCCAAAAAAATAAATATAATCTTCTAAATTATTTATATTTTTTTCTTTTAATATATCCCGTAATTTAAAGAATATCTCATACGCTAAATATGCATCTGTTTCTGCCCTGTGCAAGGAACCTGTATATTTTATATCAAAAAATTTTGCTATATTTTCCAAATTATATCTTGATAAACTTATAGTATTTTTTGCCATACTAAATATATCAATAACAGGGACATTAATTTGGCTATAACTTATCTTATATAATTGTTGATTTATAAAACCTATGTCAAAATTGGCATTATAAGCACAAACAATAGAACTATTAATAAATTTTATCAAATCACCTGCTACATCTTTAAATAAAGGTGCTTTTTGAAGTTCTTTATTGGATAATCTATGCAAATTATATGCACCAAAAGAGACTTCTTTTTCCGGATTAATTAAAGACTTAAACACATCTATAATCTTTCTCTTTTCTGTTTTTATTGCAGCTATCTCGCATATAGAATCTCCATCTGAAAGACTTAAGCCTGTTGTCTCTATATCTAAAAATACCAATATAAAATCTTCAATATCTTTTTTTAAATCTAACATATTATTTAATTTTACTTCCAATATTAACAGGAGAATCTACTGTAAGTAGACTTATCTTATCTATATCCTGCGCTGCTAAAAGCATACCGCTTGATAAAACTCCTCTTATCTCTTTTGGCTCTAAGTTAACAATAACAACTATTAACTTATTGATTAAATCTTGGGGGCTATAAAAATTCTTTATTCCGGCTACAATCTGTATTATTTTTTCCTGAATGTCTACTTTTAAAATATATAACTTATTAGCATTTGGGTGATCTGAAACTTCTAATATTCTGCCAACCCTTAGATCCAATTTGGAAAAATCTTCGTAGGTAATCATAATTTATGATATTTTAACAATTTTATTATTTAAAACAATAATTTTTTAAAATTCCTTTAAAATCTCTAATTTTTCTATAGTAGTAAAATCTTCTGTTTTGACCTGAAATTCATTTATATTTGCTTTTTTAGGTATACTTAAATTTAATTCGTAAATGTAGTAGTCATCTATTTTATCTATTTTTTTAAAATCACAATAAAATTTATTGTTTTTAGATAATATTACAGGAGAATCTTTTTTGATATAAACTATTATTTTTAATGAACTTATATTTGGAAAATTTTGTTCTTTAAAATCAAATATATAAGTATAATAAAATATATACTTAATAAATCTTTTATTCCAATCTATAAAGATATCAGATGTATTTTTATCTTTTTCTAAATCTCTTAATATATTTGTGTTGTTAGTAAATTCTAAAAATAAAATTAATTTTTTAAATGCCTCAAAGGTTTTATTGTTCTTAATATAATTTTTAATTAAATATAAATTAGTCTGATAATCTAAAGGATATAATGTATATGCTTTTTCTAATTCTTTTTCTGCTAAATTTATTTTTTCATTTTCAAAATAAAATAAACCCAATTTTAAATGATATTCATAGTTTATAGGATTTAATTGAATTGCTTTTATGTATAACTTTTCTATTTCATCAATATTATCTTTATTTATTTTATAAAGACAATCTGCTTTTTTAGAATATAGATCCGGGTTATATTTATAAAAATCTAATGCTTTATCTATTAAAGAAATTAAATCTTTATAATAAATTGTAGAATCTAAATTTTTTTCTTTTAATAATGCGATTCTATAAATTTGATTTGTATAGAAATAAAGACCTAATAACGTTATTAATGCCGGGGTTGTCAATAAATAAAAAATATAAAAATTCTTATATTTTATCTTTCTCTCTATCATTTATAAAAAATGAGTATATACACACTTATATATAAAACCCAAAATTGCCCAAAATAAAATAGAAATAGCTGGGATATGAAAATTAAATTCAAAAAAACTATGGAATAACACTCCAAAAAGCCCGCAAATTCCGCCAAAAACAATATAGCGGACAAATAAATCATGCCTTGTCTTTAGTTTAGAAAAAATATCTTTAAAAATAAAAATAAAAAATAAAAAATAAAAAATACTTGTAAAACCTGCCTCTATCATAAGTTGTAGATGTTCATTTAATAGATAATATGAGTATCTACCTGTTAAATTATATTTAGTAAATATATAGGAGAAATTTCCTAAACCTATACCAAAAATAAAAAAATCTTTTAAAACATTTAACCCAAAATAAGAAAGCGATAACCTATACCCTAAATCCTTCCAAAATTCTAAAAATCTAATTCTTATCGGTTCTATTCCTGCTATATTAATAAAAATCATAGTGAATAAAATAAAAATTAATATTAACCAAATTTTTCTTAAATTTTTCGGTATTATAAAAAAGATAAGCAAAAACAACGAAAGACAAAGACTTAAAATCCCGGCTCTTGATAGTGATAAAAAAATACAGGAGGAAATCAAAGCACCTAAAAAACCAAAAAGAATTTTTTTAGATCTCTCTTTTAAAGATAGACTATAACCTATTGTTAAATTAGATATAATTATCATATAGGCTGAAAAATGGTTTCTATTATAAAAAACACTAAAAGAACTTGAAATTTCTAATTCTTTTATAAAATATTTTTTCATAACACCAAAAATAGAAAGGACTGAGCCTAAAATTGCTAACATAATAATTAATCTTTCAAATTGCTCCTTTTTATTAAATATATTTAAAGAGATTAAAAAAATAATAAAATAGGTTATATATTTTAATAATTCAAAAAAAGTATTAAAAGGGTAAACTGAAATAGAAAAAAATGAGTTTTTAAAATTAAAAAGATAATCAGAATATAATAAAGCTGTATTAGGAGATAAAATTTTTAAAATAGAATAAGGTAATGGTATAATTTCAAAAATAGCTATCA
>Ga0207433_10012929_pt1 | contig 12381 bp, 10 predicted proteins | sample YelNatPaOPGAMG01_FD_187559 | JGI IMG/M metagenome (GOLD analysis project Ga0207433, IMG submission 187559) | Hot spring thermophilic microbial communities from Obsidian Pool, Yellowstone National Park, USA - OP-RAMG-01 (SPAdes) (version 3) | ecosystem: Environmental > Aquatic > Thermal springs...
CGAGCGTGTAGCGCAGGGGATTCGATGCGTCCCGGCGCGCGATCCGGTCGGGAAAGGCGTGCAGCAGCAGATCACCGACGGCATGGCTGTCCGGCGTGCCACTGGCGGCCGTGCGGATGTCCATGCGCCGGCGCCAGCCTTTCGCGGCCTGTTCGATCGCGGCCAGCGCACCGGCGTCTGCGCCAAGGTTTGCGCCAGCGCCACGGCGATCGCGCCACGCATGCAGCGCGTGCACACGCGCACGGAAGTCGTCGCTGCGCGCCTGCTCGCCGCGCAGCGGTGAGCGTGCTTCCATCAACGCCAGCAGATCGGCGACCAGCGGCCTCAGCGCCAGCGGGGCGCGGACTGCCGCCGCACCGAGCCTTGGGTGCGCACCCAGCGCCAGCAGCTCGCGACCCAGCGCGGTCAGGCGCCCGTCGGCCTGCAGCGCACCGAGCACCACCAGCAGCTCGCGCGCCTGCGCCATCGCTCCGGCAGGCGGCGGGTCGAGCCAGGGCAGGTCGCCGCCCGACGCCGTGATGCCCCACGCGGCAAGCTCGAGCGCAAGCCCCGACAACTCGGCCTGCGCGATGTCCGGCGTGCGCGACGGATCCAGTCGCCGGCTCTGCGGCCACAGCCGGTAGGCCGTGCCCTCGGCCACGCGGCCGGCACGCCCCGCGCGCTGGTCGGCCGACGCCTGCGAGATCGCCACCGTCTCGAGCCGGGTGAAGCCGGAATTCGGGTCGAAGCGAGGCTCACGGGCCAGCCCGCTGTCGACCACCGCGCGGATGCCCGGCAGGGTAATGCTGGACTCGGCCACATTGGTGGCCAGCACGACACGCCGGCGGCCAGGTTCGGCGGGCGCCAGCGCGTGCTGCTGATCGGCCAGCGATAGTTCGCCGTGCAACGGCACGATCTCGACGGCCGGGTCCGCACCGTCCGCGGCGAGCGCATGCTCCAGCACCGACTGCGCCCGTGCAATTTCGCGCCGTCCCGGTAGAAAGGCGAGCACGTCGCCCGGGTTCTCGGCGAGTGCCTGCCGCACCACCCGGGCCAGTTGGTGCTCTAGGGCTTCCTGTACCCGTGCCGGCGGATGTTCGATGCGCACCGGATAGCTGCGACCGGGGCTGCTGATCCGCGGCGCGTCGAGCCACTGCGCGATGCGCTCGCCATCCAGCGTGGCGGACATCAGCAGCAGACGCAGGTCCGGCCGCAGGGTGGCCTGCACATCCAGCGCCAGCGCGGCACCGAGATCGCCGGCAAGATGACGTTCGTGGAACTCATCGAACAGGAGGGCACCGATACCGTGCAGCTCCGGATCGTCCTGGATCAGGCGGGTGAGGATGCCCTCGGTCACCACCTCGATGCGGGTCGATGCGCCCACCTTCGACTCGAAGCGGATACGGTAGCCCACCGTCTGCCCCAGTTCTTCGCCCAGCTGGCGCGCCATGAACTGCGCGGCCGAACGCGCGGCGATACGGCGCGGTTCCAGCATCACGATCTTCTGCCCGGCCAGCCAGTCGGCGTCGAGCAGGGCCAGCGGCACCTGGGTGGTCTTGCCCGCACCGGGCGGCGCTTCCAGCACCAGCCGCGTCGTCCGGGCGAGCGACGCGCGGATATCGGGCAGCAGCGGAACGATCGGGAAACGGGAGGCGTCAGGCTTCATGCCCGCGCATGATAGCGGGCACGATCACGATCCTCTCCCGCCGCCGGACCGGGCGGTACGATCCGTCAGTGTGTCGACGGCGTCGCGGCCGCGGCCTTCGACTTCGCGCGCAGCGGTGCCAGCGACTCGAACTCGCGCTGGTAGTCGTCGGTGATCTCGCGCGCCTCGCTGCTGTTGCGGATCACTCGCGGCGTGATCAACACGATCAGTTCCCGGCGCGTGCGCGAGTGGCCGGTGCTGCCGAAAAGCTTGCCGAACACAGGCACGCGGTCGATCCATGGCACGCCGGTATCGTTTGAATCCTCGTTCTGTTCGATCAGGCCGCCGAGCAGCACGGTCTGCCCGCTCTGCACCGCGACCTGGGTGCCGATCTCTCGCTGCGCGATGGTGTAGTTGCCCTGCGAGTTGGCAGCACCCTCGGTCGCGCTCACCTGCTGCTCCACGTTGAGGTAGACAAGGCCGCCGGGATTGACTCGCGGCTGCACGTCGAGGATCACGCCGGTCGGCAGGTAGGTCACATCACTCGCGGTGGTGGTCGCGGTACTGGTGTTCAAGCCGATGATCGAGGTCTGGTTGACCGGGATCTGCTGGCCCACCTGGATGTGCGCGACCTGATTGTTGAGCACCACCAGCGACGGCGCGGACAGCGTCTTGGTATTGTCGTTGCTCTCCAGCGCGTTGACCGCCACCTGCATCTTGCTGTTGAGGAACGAATAGAAGAACGGTTGCCCGGTGAAGGTGTTGCCGCCCTGGCCCAGCGCGATCTGCCGGTGGCGATAGGGCTGCCCCGGCACGATGTTGCCGTTGCTGTCGGTTGTGCTGCCAGTCAACCCTTCCAGGTACCACTGCACGCCGAACTTGAATTCGCCCGTCAATGTGACCTCGAGGATGCGCGTCTCGATCTGCACCTGCAGCGGCACGTTGTCGAGCTTCTTGATCGCGTCCTTGATCTCGGCCCATTGCGACGGCCGCGCCCGTACCAGCAACTGGTTGTTCGCGTCGACCGAGCTGATCCGCACGCTGCCGTCGGACGAGCGGTAGGAGCGATCCTGGCTGGATGCGCTGGTGAAGCTGGTTCCGCTGCCGCCGGCCGAACCGCCGAAGCCGCCCTGTCCACCGGACGAGCCGCTGCCCAGGCCGGTTGCGCCCAGGCGCGACCCCGCGGCACCGCCGAAGCCGCCCGTGGTCGAACTACCGAAGCTGCCCGCGTTGCTGCCCATGCCGCTGGCCGAGCCGGAAGCGTTGTTGCCCAGCCCCAGCGTGCTCGAGCCAAGCCCGGGACCGACCCGCCCGCCGCTGTCGCCGCCGCCACCCGCGCCGTTGGTGTAGATCTCCGCGAGGTACTTGGCCAGGTCGGATGCCTTGATGTTGCGCACGTCGTACACGTAGAGCTGCGGCTGGTTGCCGCCGCCCTGGTCGATCTTGTGGACCCAGGCGCCCACTTCGTCGACGTAGGCCGGCTGGGTACTGATCACCACCAGCGCGTTGGTGCGCTTGATCGGGATGAAGCGCAGCATGCCGGCCAGCGGCGTATCGCCCTTGGGCCCGAACATCTTGTCGAGCTGCGGCATCAGTTCGTCCACGCCCGCATGCTGCAGGTTGAACACGCCCACCGACATGCCGCGCAGCCAGTCCACGTCGAAGGTGCGGATGGTCCGCGCGTAGTTGTCCAGTTCGTCGGGCGTGCCGGACAGCACCAGCAGGTTGCGCGCCGGATCGGCCAGCAGGATCGAGTCCGGGCGGGCGAACGGCTTCAGCAGCTTCTGCATTTCCGTGGCGGAAATGTAGTGCAGCGGAAACAGTCTCGCCTGCAGGCCGGCCTGCGGCGCGGGCGCGCCCAGGCTGGGCACCAGGTTGCCGGCCACCGCGTCCTTGGCCGGCATCACCACGTAGCCGCCGTTCTGCTGGACCAGCGCGTTGTTGGTCCACGACAGCAGCGTCTCCAGGATCGGCAACGCCTGGTCCGCTTCGACCGGCTCGGAGGTGGAGAAGGAAATGTTGCCCTGCACGCCGGGCACGATGGTGTAGTTCTTCTTCAGCAGGTCGCCCAGGATCGCCTTGACCACCGCCTGTACCGGCTGGTTCTCGAAGTTGAAGGTCACCGATCCGCTGCCGGCGGCCGGCTTGCGCGGGTGCGCCAGCGGCACCGGCCGGATGAAGCGCCCACTGCCCCGGCTGATCTCGGTGGTCGCGGCGCTCCCTTGGGACGATGCGAAGTCGTTGTTCAACGGCAGCGGCTTGGGCGGCGGGCGATGCGTGCCCGCCATCGCCTCGCGCTGCAGGGCGCCGTCGTCCTTGGGCTGCGGCAGCGTGGTGCAACCGGCGAGCAGGACCAGCAGCGCGACCGCGCCGACGCGAAGAAACGGATGCATGGACGTACGTGGCATGAATCAATGATCTCCGTCGTCGGCCCGGTGTTGCCGGGCACGCTGTTTCAGAATGGCCGCCTTCAGTCGCAGCATGCGCTGCAGCTCCGCCCCTTGCGGCGGTGCGGGAATCGGCGGCTGGCCCGGGCGCATGACCCGCATCGGCGCGCCTGGCGCAGGGTGGAAACGAGAAGCCGGTGTCACCGGGCCGCGCCCGGCCGGCGGCGGCGTGGTCGTCGCCGGGGTCGAGGGCAGCGCGTCGATCGGTGCGCCCGCCGGCAGTTTCAGCACCGTGCGGCCGGTAGCCGAGACGAATACCGCCGAACGCGGCTGCAGCGCAGCCAGTTTCCAGCTGCCGTCGGGCAGCATCTCGCCCTCGCGCACACGCACTTCCTTCGCGTGGCTCTTGTCGCCGGCACTCTTGTCGCGCAGCAGGGCCATGCGCAGGTCCGGCGTGAGAATGATGCCGGTGAGCTCGAGATCGCCCAGGCTGACATGGGCGCCGTCGCCATCGCCGGCCACCGGCTTGCGGTCGCTGCTGAACAGCGGGTGCTGCCAGACGGCGGCGTAGCTGTCGAGCGGCGGCGGCGGCGGCAACGGCACCTTGTGCATCGGCGGCAGCGGCGCCGCGCGATGCGGTGCGTCCCAGCGCACACTGCGGCCGACACCGGACACCAGCGTCATGAACGCCGCACCGAGGATCACCACCGCGACCACCAGCCAGGGCGTCAGACGGCGCCGATTGGCCGCGTTCATGGCGCATCCTCCTGTGCGGGACCGCCGGTCGACGCCGACGGCGCTGCCGATGCCACACCGCGAACGTAACCGGACAGGGTGAACTGCACTTCGAGCGACGCGGCGTCCTTCCTCTGCATCGCCGCGACCGGATTGCGATACAGGCTGAAGTCGCTGACGAACAGGTACGGCGTGCCGTGCTCCAGCGTGTATAGCAGATCGACCAGCGGTCGCATGCCGCAGCGCAGGCTGATGCTCACCGCCACGCGGCGGTATGGCTCGTCGTGGGGGTTGGCCGATTCGGTCACCGGCATCTTCTGGGTGACTTCGCAGGTGCCGTCCTGGGCATGCGCCGCGGCATCGTCGACCACGCGCTGCATCAGGCCTGCCGCGGCGGCGCTGGGTTCGCGCTCGGGCAGGAACGCGTGGCTGTCGGCCTGCCCCTGTCCAAGCGCGGCGAGCCGTTTCTGCAGTTGCGGCTGTTCGGCGATGATCGCGGCATAGCGCGCCTGGGTCAGGCGCAGGTCGTCCATCGTGCTGTCGATGCGCCGCAGCGGAGCGACAAACCACCAGTGCAGCAGGACCAGGTAGGCCAGCACCAGCGCCACCAGCAACAGCAGGATCGCCGCGATGCGGCTTTCCATCGGCTTGAGCGGCTTCAGCTTCACGGCGAGCCCCCCTGCGACGAAGCGCGCGCGGGTGGCGTGCGCCCCGGCTGGGCCGGCGCCGGCTTCCGCAGCTGTGCCACCATGTAGAAACGTTCCTTGCCGGTGGACGGGTCACGCTGGATCACGCCCTGGAATCCGGGGTTGCCGATCACACGGCTGCCTTGCAGCACATCGACCAGGTGTGCCGCCTTCGCGCTCTGGCCCTGGAAACCGATCTGCCCGCCATCGCCATAGGTGAAGCGCTCCAGCCAGGTGTCGTCGGGGAGGCGCACGGTAAGGTCCTGCAGCACATCGAGTACGGAGACCGTCCGCACCTTGCGCTGGGCCAGGAAGCCGGCCGCCCCGGCGCTGTCCTGCAGTTGCCGACGCAGCAGCGCCACCCGTTGCGCCTGCCCGCGCATGTTGTCCACCTGCGCCTGCATCGCGGCCAGCGCGTCCTCGCGGTTGTCCAGCCACCGCACCAGGCACAGCACGGCCAGCAGCAGCGCGGCACCGCCCAACGCCAGATTCAGCCGGCGCCGCGGATCGCGCCGCACGCGCGCCTGCGAACGCGGCAGCAGGTTCACCCCGAGCCGGCGCGGACCATCGGCCAGATCCACCGCGTCGACCGTGATGCCGGCCTCGCGCAGACGCTGCAACTGCACGTCCAGTGCAGCGCGCGGTACGACCACCAGCTCGGCATGGAAGCGCCCTGCGGATGCCGCACCGGGCAGCTCGCGCAGGTCGTAGAACACCTGCTCGATCCGGAACGGCGTCTGCCGATCCATCTCGAAAGCACCGACCTGGCGCAGGTTGTCGCGCGCGGCCAGCGGCAGCGACAAGCGGCGACGCAGCGCCGCGTCGGCGGCCAGGCACAGTGCCAGGCGGAGATCCTGCACATCGGTGCCGGCCGTGGCCGTAGCCAGCGAGGCCTGCTGCGATGCCGGGTCCAGCGCATCGTCCCAATGCCCCAGTACCGCTGTCTCGCCATCGCGACGCAGCGTCCACTGCTGCCCGTCGTGCTGCAGCAGGCACCACACGGCACCGCTGCCGAAAAGGCTGCGCCAGCGCGCCGGCAGCAGGTTGCGCAGCTCGCCGCCCCACCAGGCAAAGAATCCGGGCAGCGGCGAACCACGCCAGGCACGGCGCAGGCGCTCGAGCTGCGGTCGCAGCGACTGCGATGCGGAATTCATTCCCCTTCCCCCTCCTGCCAGCGCAACACCGCGAAACCCTGCGACCCCGGACGACCACCCTGTGCACGGACCGTGGCCCGCAACACCGCGCGCGTACCGTCGGCCAGCACCGCGACGGAACGGATACTATGCGTCACGCCACCGCCGCCGGCCAAGCCCGTCTGCCTGGCCGGTGCGGATGCGCGTGCGGCGATCAGCGCGCGGGCATGCTCCAGCGTCATGCCCGGCAACGATGCCAACGCCAGCAGCGGCGCGGTGGCGGGATCGGGACTGGGGCGTCCCGACCAGATGGTCAGGTCCGGCGCCACCCTGGCGTACAGCGCCGGGGTCATGCCCAGCACCATCTGCAGCTCCTGCACGCTCGCAAACGGGCCACAGCGCGGTCCGTAGCTGCGCCCCGCGGCGACGTACGGCTCGGCGCGCTGCTGCCGCTGTTCGCTGCTGACCGCGAAGCTGCGCCATGCCACTACCGCCTTCGCCAGCGCGACGGCCTGGTCCTGGCCCTCGCCGGCCATGCGGAACAGGCGGGTCAGAATGGCGGGCGATGCGGTATTGAGATCGACCTTGCCGCTCTCGCTGGTGATCGACACGCTGACCTTCGCGCCGTTGAAGCGGAACCGGTAACTGCGCCCGTCGGCCACCCACCGGCTGGCGGCATCCGGTGCTTGCAAGGCATAGACTGCGCGCATCAGGCCCGCTTCGGCGTCGTAGTGCGCAGCGGTCTGCTCGAACTGGTAGCGCGCCTGCAGGCCTTCGGTACGGGCCATGGCGGCGTAACCGCCAAGCAGGATCGCCAGCAACGTGCACGCCCACATCACCACCAGCAGGGCCACACCGCGCTGGCCGGAACGGAACGTCGCACGCGGACAGCGCCGGCTCATCGCACCACCCCCTGCGCACGCAATCCGCCCAGCGGATCGGTGGCGCCATGGCCAGCCAGCGCGCTCACCCGCAGCGGCACCTCCAGTGTCGGCCAGTCGCGGCCATCGTCCAGTTTCAGTTTCAGCGCTACCAGCAGCGGCATGCGGTGACCATCGGGCCAGTCGTCGCGCCAGGCTTCCGGCTTGTCATTGCGATCGACGCCCTGGTACTGGAAACCTCCACTGCGGATGCCGTCGAGCAGGACCTGCGTATCGCCCAGCGGCTTCGGCGCGCTTCCGTCCGGCGGCAGGATCGCGAAGCTCGCTTCCAGGCGCTGCCCGCCATGACCGTCGGACACCAGGTCCAGCTGCTGCAGCTGCGGCCCGAGCCGTCCCAGGTAGCCCGGCAACGGCGCCACGAAGCGCATCCGGTGCGCGTCGCCACTGAAGAACAGCGGCCGGCCCTGGCTGTCGTGATCGATCGGTTGCGCCAGCGCCTGCGCCAGTTCGCGGCGCATGAAATCCTGGGCGGCGCGGACCTGGTCGAACTGCGCGATCCTCGCCTCGCCCACATGCACGGCATGGGTCGCCGTGCGGATGCCGGAGTACACGCCCAGCAGCAGGAACGCCAGCAGCACCAGCGCCGCAAGCACCTCCAGCAGGGTGAAGCCGCCCGTGCGTCTCATGGCACCGGCGCCCCGGGCGTGACGACAACGGTACGCAAGGTGCTGAAGTGCGCGTGCTGCGGTCGCTTCGCGGTGCCCCACAGCACATCGAGATCCAGCCGGTACAGGCGCAGCATGCCGCCCGGCTGCTGCACACCCGGCGGCGACCAGGGCGTCACCTGCAGGCGCCAGCGGTAGCCGTCGTCGAAGCGTCCCTGGGTGATACCGGGCCTTGGCGGAGTCAGCGCGAAGCGGCTGTCGAGCAGGCTGCGCGCCCACATCGCCGCCTGGTCATGCGCGATGGCACGCCGGGTCAGGCCGATCGAACTGCCGGCCACGCGCATCAGCGCGGCGAACGCCACCGCCAGCAGCAGGATCGCCACGATTACCTCGAGCAGGCTGAAGCCGCGTGACGACGTGCGGGTCATTTCGGCACCACGTCGACCACGTCCACCGCACCGGTCAGCCACGAGACGTTGACGTGCCACTGGCGATGCCCGCTTTCCAGGGTGATGCGTCCACCGGTGGAGCTGCCGTCGGGAAAGAAGCGGATCCGGGCGACGCCGTCGCGGCCCTGGTCCATGCTGGCGCTGGTGATGCCCACGCGCATGCCGCGCGGCAACCTCACCTCCCGCCCATCGGCGCCGTGATAGCTGTCGTCGCGCGTATCCAGCACGAAGCTGCGCTCGGCGCCATGCACCACTGCCTGCGTGCGGGTGGCACGCAGCGCCGCCGCCAGTTCGCTGCCGGCGGCGTCGATGCGCGCACTGGCCAGGCCATGCGTCACCGACACCGCGGTGGCCGCGGCGGCGATCCCGATCAGCAGAATCACCGCCAGCATCTCCAGCAAGGTGAAGCCGCGCGCTCGAGCGGCATGCGGCGGGTGCGAAACGGAAGCGGAACGCGGCCCCGCGTGCCGGGCCAGGCCCGACCGCTCGCGGTTGCGCGCATCCCGCTCCCCGGATCTCATTGCCAGTTGCCGACGTCGGCGCTGTAGCCGGTGCCGCCCGGTCTGCCGTCCTGGCCGTAGAAGATCAGGTCATAGCTACCGTGCTGGCCCGGGTACTGGTAGCCGAAGGCGTGTCCCCACGGATCCTTCAACTGCGAGGGCTTGGCGTAGGGACCCTGCCAGTTCGGCGCGTTGGCCGGCTTGGTGACCAGGTCCTCCAGGCTCGGCGGCGGCGAGCCGTTGTCCAGTGCGTAGCTGTCGATATCCTGGCCCAGCGTGATGAGCTGCGCCTTGCCCGCGCCATACTTGCCCTTGTCCACGCTGCGCCCGACCTGGCGCACCACGATCGTGCCGATGATGCCGATCAGCACGATCACCGCCAGCATCTCCAGCAGGGTGAAGCCGCGATGACGACGCGGGTTTGCGAAACGCGGTTGCCGATACTGCATGAGTTGCCTCTCCCTATCGAAACGGAACGGCCGAAGCTTGCACGACCGCGGTTACTGGATGTTGTTGGTGAGATTGAGCAGCGGCAGCAGGATCGCCGCCATGATGATCGCCACCAGTACGGTCATCACGATGGTCAGCGCCGGTACCAGCGCGGCGAGCAGGCGGTCGATGCTGCGACGGCTTTCGAGATCGAAGGTGTCGGCCACCTTCAGCAGCATGGTGTCGAGCTGGCCGGCTTCCTCGCCCACCTGCACCATCTGGATCGCCAGCCGCGGAAAGAGTTTGGCCTGCGCCAACGCCAGGCTGAGTCCACCGCCGTCCTTCACCTGGTCGGCCGCCCGCCCAAGCGCTTCATCGAGCGCACGGTTGTCGGTCACCTGGCGCGCAATGCCCAGCGCCGAGAGCAGCGGCACGCCGTTCTTCAGCAGCGTGCCAAGGGTCCGCGCGATGCGCGCAGTCTCCACCTTCACCAGCAGCGGGCCGACCACCTTCAGCGACAGCAGGCGGGTGTGCCAGGCCAGCTTGAACGCCGGATCGCGCAGGCGCGCGCGCCAGCCGATCACCCCGCCGATCGTCACGATCAGGATCAGCCACCACCACGACTGAATCAGGTTGCCGACCGCCAGCACCGCGCGGGTGATCCACGGGATCGGAACCTGCATGTCCTGGAAGATCGGTACGAACTGCGGCACCACGTAGGCCAGCAGCAGCACCAGCGAACCGAGCACGCCCACCATCAGGAAGGCCGGGTAGATCAGCGCGTTGATGATGCTGCCGCGCAACTGCTGCGAGCGTTCCAGGTAATCGGCCAGGCGACGCAGGGTCTCCTCCAGCGAGCCGCCGGCCTCGCCCGCGCGCACCAGCGAGATGTACAGGCGGGGAAACACGCCGTGCTCCTCTTCCAGCGCCTGCGACAGCGGCGTGCCGCCACGCACGCGGTCGCGCACGCGCTCGATCAGCTTCTTCGCGCGTTCGCCTTCGGGCAGGTCGAGCAGGATGCCCAGCGCGCGGTCCAGCGGCTGCCCGGCACCGAGCAGGATCGCCAGCTGGTGGGTGAACTGCGCCAGCTGGTCGCCGGCGAGCGGCCCACGCGCAAACAGTGCGGCGAAGCTGGAGCCGCCGCCCGCGGCATCGGCCGGCTGCGCCTCAAGCGGCGTGTGGCCCTGGTCCTGGAGATGACCCACCACCTCGTCGACGCTGGCCGCTTCCATCTGTCCCTGCAGCAGTTCGCCGGCGGCGCTGACCGCCTTGTAGCGGAACTGGCTCATGGCAGGGCTCGCCGCAGGGTCCCGGCCGGCTGATGCACCGGCTTTTGTCGAGCCGCGATACGAAGCCCGCCACCCTGGCCAAGGCCGGGATGACGGCACGCAGCGGCGGGCAACGGCCCGCACGTGCCAGCCACGTTCCATGAGCAAGCGAGGATCGCGGCATCAGCTTTCCTGCGTGACACGCAGCACCTCCTCGATAGTGGTGACGCCGGCCACGGCCTTGGCGATGCCGTCCTCGTACATGGTTTGCATGCCCTCGGCGCGGGCCTGCCTCTCGATCTCGCCGGCGTCCGCCTTCTGCATCACCAGCCGGCGCAGCGGATCGCTCATCACCAGGAATTCCATGATCGCGCGGCGACCGCGGTAACCGGTGGGATTGGCAGCGCTGCTGCCGGGCTTCCACAGCCGGATCGGGCGCTCGTCGGTGTATTTCTCCAGCTCGAACTGCGCGATCACCTCCGGCGAAGGTTGGTAGGGGATCGCCGTCTCCGGATCCAGCCTGCGCACCAAGCGCTGCGCCAGGATGCCATTGACGGTGGAACCGAGCAGGTAATCTTCCACGCCCATGTCGAGCAGGCGGGTGATGCCGCCGGCCGCGCTGTTGGTATGCAGGGTCGACAGCACCAGGTGGCCGGTCAGCGCAGACTGGATCGCGATGCGGCAGGTCTCCAGGTCGCGCATCTCGCCGATCATGATCACGTCCGGGTCCTGGCGCACGATGGAACGCAGCGCGCCGGCGAAGTCCAGCCCGATCTGCGGCTTTACCTGGATCTGGTTGATGCCTTCGATCTGGTACTCGACCGGGTCCTCGACGGTGATGATCTTCACGTCCGGCGTGTTGATCTTCGACAGCGCGGTGTACAGCGTGGTGGTCTTGCCCGAACCGGTCGGGCCGGTGACCAGCAGGATGCCGTGCGGGCGTTCCAGCACCTCGACGAAACGCGACTGGAAGCGCTCGGTGAAGCCGAGCGTGGAGAAATCGAACACCACCGATTCGCGGTCCAGGATACGCATCACCACCGACTCGCCGAAGCTGGTCGGCACGGTGGACACGCGCAGATCCAGTTCCTTGCCCTGCACGCGCAGCTGGATGCGGCCGTCCTGCGGCAGGCGACGTTCGGCGATGTTGAGCTTGGCCATGATCTTGACGCGGCTGATCACCGCCGCGGTCGAGCTGGACGGCGGCGCCTCCACCTCGTGCAGCACGCCGTCGATGCGGTAGCGCACCTTCAGGCGGTTCTCGAACGGCTCGATGTGCACGTCCGAGGCGCGCTGTTCCACCGCGCGCTGCAGGATCAGGTTGACCAGGCGGATCACCGGCGCCTCGGAGGCGAGGTCGCGCAGGTGCTCGACGTCGTCCTCCACGTTGGCGCTGCCATCGAGGTTCTCGACGATGGCACCCATCGCGGAACGGCCACTGCCGTAATAGCGTTCGATCAGGTCGTCGATCTCCGAACGCAGGCCCACCCGCAGTGCCACCGGCTTGCCCGCCGCCAGCCGCACCGCCTGCAAGGGGTACGGATCGGCCGGGTCGGCCACTGCCAGCGCCAGGCCGTCATCGCCGTCGCGCAGCGGAACCACGTGCTGCTGCTTGAGGAAGCGC
>Ga0207433_10012932_pt1 | contig 12381 bp, 14 predicted proteins | sample YelNatPaOPGAMG01_FD_187559 | JGI IMG/M metagenome (GOLD analysis project Ga0207433, IMG submission 187559) | Hot spring thermophilic microbial communities from Obsidian Pool, Yellowstone National Park, USA - OP-RAMG-01 (SPAdes) (version 3) | ecosystem: Environmental > Aquatic > Thermal springs...
CTCATACTCTCCAAACTCCAGATTCTCAAAGACCGCATTTCCTTTATGTAAAGAATATGACTCAATTTCTCTGTTCTGTTTAAATAACCCTATTCGCACATCTTCTAAGGGCTTAAGACTTTTTTTATCTAAAAGAAAAACAGTTAACTTTATCTTGGTTTTTTCTGTTTTATTTATCTCTATCTGAATACGGATATCACCAAAATCACTAATTAAAGATAATGGTTTTTCAATTAACTCTATATTTCTACTGCGTAGAACTGGTAAGGGTAAGATCTCGTTACCCAAAAGAATATCCGCGTTGGATTTAATTATAGAGAGCCCCTTTTCTTTAAGTGCAATGGCTAACTCAAGCCACAAAGGAACTTCTTTTCTTTCTTTAAATAAACCTTTAACTCTCTCTATAAGATACTGCGGGACATCCTTTTCTTCTTTTAACTCAAATAAGGAAACAACCTCCGCGCATTTTTTGCAATTCAAAATATGTTCCTGTAATTTTAAACTTTTACTTTTAGAAAGTCTTCCCTCTAAAAAAGAAACCAGCGTTTCTTCATCAGGGCAATTTAAATCTTTTTTAGGCTCTTTACTTTTAAAAAATCCGTAAACCATCTTTATCAACCTTTCTATCTTCTCCATAATTAATAGACGAAAAAAAACTAAATTTCTAACGAAAATCCTTTCTCTTTAAAACAGTTTCTTAATTTCTGGATCAGCCTTTGCTTGCGCATATCCACCGCACTGCGGGATATTTTTAAGATTGTTCTTAAATTCTCTAAAGGCATACCCCTATATATATGCATCTCCACAAAAAATTGTTCCTCTTTATTTAGTTTCTTTATACAATCGGAAAGGCTCTCTAAACTCTCGTTATTTAAAATAAGTTCATCCTGTAAAACAAACTGATTATCTTTTAAGGTATCCTTTAGACTAAGCTCTTCTTCCGCTTGTAATTTTTCTTCTAAAGAAACACAGGTAAACTTTTTCTTGCGTAAAAAATCTAATATAAAGTTAATCACCACTACTTTAAGCCAACCCGAAAAAGAACATCCCCCTTTTGCCTTATACTGTCTTAACTTATTAAAATTGTCTTTTATAAGATGAAGGAATATCTCCTGAAATAAATCCTCAACTAAAGAGGAATCAAAAGAAATGCCCTTTTCCTTTAGAATACTATAAATATAACTGTATATAAGACGGGAATATCTTTGAACAAATTCATCCCAAGAATTTTTATCTCCCCTGATACACTTACGGATAAACTTTAAATCATCCATTAACAAAAATAATTATACTATAATAAAATAGAAATACATAATGTTTTTTAAAGAGAAACGGTCTCTATATGGCTTAAGAAACGGTCTTTAATTAAAATCTAAAAGCATACCGTCGTAAGCAGAAACAATTTCTAAATTTAATTTTTTAGAAAGTTGTTCTACTAAAAGATGGGGTTTTGCTTTAAGCATACTCATTCCAAAGTGGGTAAGGATTGCTTTTTTGGGTTTTGTCTCCTTTAAGATTTTCTCGACATCCTCAAGGCATAAATGCTCAACTTCAGGATGGGGTTGGTAAAAAACTACACTGATGATAAGGATATCTAAATCCTTATAAAAATTTTTCAGTTCTTTAAAGTATTTTGTATCTACCAAAAATGCAACCTTTTTATCCTTTAGCATAAATTTTATTCCATAAGTTTCTACCGGATGCATCAGTTTCATCGAAGTCTGAAACTCAAAGTCGCCCAATTTATATTTGGTCAAGGGCTTCATTAATTCTATATTTTGTATGAATCCCTTAAGATAACTAAAAACAATAGGGTCTTTTTCTATGGCATCCGAAGGTAAAAATAAGGTTCCTCTTTTCTTAAATCCCCCTTCAGTCATTGCCTCAATCATCACATTTACATCCCCTGAGTGATCCAGGTGCCGGTGGGTTAAAATAATCGCATCTAGATTTGCCGGGTCAAGTTTAGGACGCGAAAGCGCACAGCGCACAATACTGCCCGGACCAGGGTCTAAGATTATGTTTTTCCCTTTGGCTGAAATCCATACCCCTGCTGAAGAACGCAGTTGCCTAATCATCACAAACCTTGCCCCTGCGGTACCTAAGAATTTTATAAAGTTATTGGATAAATTCTTACTTTTCAATCCAAATCCTTTTTAATTCTTCGTTTATCTCTAATATTTCTTTATAAGAAAGTTCGGGTTTAATAAAATCATCTGATTTTGCTTTTGATGGTGAAAATTTTTCCATAAATTCCTCAACCCCCATATAACTTTTAACATAAGATTTTACAAAAAATATAATTTCCTTATCATCAGAAACCACCACCGTATCTTTTACATCTTTTAAACTTTTAACCTTATCCTTTATCCAATCATCTGCAGACTCATTATGGGTAAAGACAATTTCAATATCTTCATCTTTTCGATAAGGGATATCAAAATTATCTTTTTTACCATCAAAGACAACCGTAATTTTACTTTTCTTTCCCAAATAAGCCTTTTTTTCTTTTAGCATCATTAGAAGAGCAACGCGCTGGTCTTTCAGTTTTTTTATCCTTTTAAATGAAGAATTCTTAATGATGTTGTATCCGTCCAAGATGTAATGTAAAGGCATAGATAATGCCTCCGAGAGAAGAAATTATTAAAATAAAAACAAAATTTAACAATGATAAAGCAAGACAAAAATCCCTACTTAAACCAATACTTCCAAAGAAAAAAATAAATAATGCCTCACGCAGACCCAGCCCTCCAATAGATACAGGCAAAGTAGTAATCGCACCGATAAGCGGAACAAAGAGAAAAAAATATCCGATATTAATCAGTTTATTTAAAGATAGGGCGACCATAAATGCTACCCCTATACCGATTAACTGACTTAAAAGAGAAATAAAGAAACTCTTTAAGATAATCGCTTTCTGATATCTAAATTGATAGATACAATTATGTACATCCACTAAAATAGAGAAAAATCTATTCTTAAAAAGACTTAGAAAATTACTCAATTTCGTATACAAAAAATTGTTGAATAAAATAAATAACAAAGTGATTAATAAAATGCTAAAACCTATAACGATAAAAAATATTTTTTTATCTAAAATAATTCGGTGACCAAAAAGCAAAGCAAAGATAATTATAAAATCCAAAGCCAGATACCCGCTTAACCTATCCAAAATTACCGAAGAAAAAACCTCTTTTGTTTTCTGTGTGCGCAAAGATAAATCAGTTATCCTTAAAAAATCTCCGCCAATTGTAGAGGGGAAAAATAGATTAAAAAATAATCCCCCTGAAAAACTGCTCAATAAAATTAGAGGGTAAAAATTTATCTTTAAGCCTTTAAGAATCATCTGCCAGCGCACAAAACATAATATGTTGGAAACCAGAAATAAAAAGAAGGCAAAAAGTAAAATTCCTAAATCAGCGGTATTAATTATATCTAAAAAACTCTTTAGCTTGATACGGAAGAATAAAAAAATTAAAATCCCAAAACTTATAATTGCTCTTAAAACTATACCTAAAATACGCCGGTGAAAAATCTTCATCATTTCTTCAAAAGAAAATCACAAAAAGAATTTACCGCAATTGCTCCTTCTGAGCATGCGGTAATTATCTGATATAGGGATTTTTTACGGCAATCTCCACAGGCAAAAACCGCTTCTTTAGAAGTAAACATCTTCTCATCGGTAATAATAAAGCCTGCCTCATCCATCTCCAGCAGACCTTTTAAGAACTCTGTATTAGGCTGAATCCCTACATAGATAAATACTCCACTGCATTCAACAAAATCTTGTTTTCCGGAGACTAAATTTTTTATTAAAAGTCCTTCCACAGTTTTTGTCCCTCTGATCTCTAAAACTACGCTATTTAAAATAGGCTGAATTTGCGGTGTTTTAAATAATCTCTCCTGTAAAACCTTTGATGCCCGGAAAACATTACGGCGATGGATAAGTTTTACTTTCTTACAGAACCTACTTAAATAAATTGCCTCCTCTAAGGCGCTATTTCCTCCCCCAATCACCGCTACCTCTTTATCTTTATATAACGGACCATCACAGATAGCACAGTAAGATACCCCTTTTGCCAAAAATTCAATTTCTCCTTTAACATTTAATTTTTTTTCTCTTGCACCAGTGGCAATAATAATGCCTGAGGCAGTATATTGATTTTCTTCGGTAAATACCTGCATAGTTTCTAAATTTACTGATTTTGCCTCCTCAAATAAAACTTTAACATTAGAAAACTGTTTTATCTGCTCTTCCATATTCTTTACCAACTGAAAACTTAAAATTTCTCTGCCTATTCCGGGGAAATTCTCAATCTTTTCAGTTAATAAAATCCTACCGCCCAAGCTTAGTTTCTCTAAAATCAGTGTATTTAACCCTGCTCTTCCTGCATATAATCCCGCAGTTAACCCTGCAGGTCCTGCTCCCATAATGATTAAATCGTATCCATCCATTTTAATTTGAATTTATAACCTGATAATATAGTTGCCTTGCTTGATAAGAACTTCTTACTAAGGGTGCAGAAATAACCAAAGGGATCCCTTCCTTTAAAGCGAATTCTTTATAAGCATCGAATTTTTCTAAACTTAAAAATTCCTTTATCGGATAATGATTAACTGAAGGGGAAAGGTATTGTCCTAAGGTAAGAATATCTATACGGGTATTTTTTAAATCTCTGATCGTATTATATACATCTTCTTCTTTCTCACCCATTCCTAAAATTAAAGAGGATTTAGTAATAATTTTAGGATTTATTTCTTTAATTATCCTTAAAACATCCAAGGAAAGTTTATAATCTCCTTGGGGTTTTATCTCTTTATAGAGGGAAAAAGGTATTTCTATATTATGACCAATCACTTCCGCACCTGATTCTACTATCTCTTTTAATAAAGTTATATCTGCTTTAAAATCAGGGATAAGCAGTTCTATTTTTATCTCTTTAGAAATACCCTTAATTTCTTCAACTGTCTTTCTAAAATGACCTGCCCCTTTATCAATTAAATCATCCCTGCATACCGAAGTAATCACCACAAAATCTAAATTTAATCTCTTAACTATTTCTCTTATCCTTTGGGGTTCCTCCTCTAAATTTTTAAAAATACCTTTTTTCTTAAGTGCGCAAAACTTACAATTACGAATACAGCTATTACCCAAGATCAAAAAAGTAAGCGAATTGTTTCTAAAACAACTATTTATATTCGGACAATGCGCTTCTACACAGATAGTATTTACATTTAATTCCTTAAGTAGATTTAGAATATTTTTTACTTTAAAATCAGCTAAAGGCTGTTTAAACCAGGAAGGTAAGTTCTTCATTTATAAATACTTAAAAATCTATTTATTGAGCGATCATAGGTTTTCTCTATATCTTGAGGAAAGAAACAAGCAGGAAGTTGTTTTTTCTGGCGATGATAAGCGATGCATTCACAGCATATACCTTTACGGCTACAAGGCTCATAAGTACAATTACAATTTAAAAGGTTTTCTTTCTTATTAAGACATTCTTTCATATTTTTTCTCCCGGTTTAATTTGTTATACTGCTATATTAGTAATTGGTTAATTTCGTTATATTCGTTATATTCGTTATAGTTATATTCGTTATTTTCGTTATTTTCGTTAATTTCGTTATTTATTCCTTTTGCTCACTGCAACATTTTCAGCGACGCTCATTTTGTTGCACTAATTTCGTTATATTCGTTAATTATTTTTAACTCAATTAACTAATCACTAATTAACTCCCTAACTCACCTAACTTCCTAAATCCTACCTACTATCTATTTTTTTAATCTTATTTTTTAATATTATCCTTTTAAAAAATCCTACATAGTCAATAATCAGTTTTCCTTGTAGATGGTCTATCTCATGTTGTAAAATCCGAGAAAGTAAATCTTCAGTTTCAATGATTAAGGGATTTCCGTATTCATCCTGCGCCTGCACTTTAATCTTTTTTGCCCGTTTTACCTCTACACATATCCCAGGAAGACTTAAACAACCCTCCTCCATTATCTCTTTCCCCTGCTTTAAGACTATTTTAGGATTTACCAGTTTATAGAGTCTGTCTCCTGCATCTGCTACCAGAAGTGATAAATCCAGCCCCACCTGATTGGCAGCCAAACCCACCCCTTTACTTTTATACATAATCTGGGCCATCTCTTTTAGAATCTGACGCAATTCTTCGTCAAACTTTTTTACTGGCTGGGCTTTCTTTCTTAAAACAGAATCAGGATAAAACTTAAGTTCTAATGCGGTTCTGTTCATCGACATAGATAATCTTTGGTTTATAAAGATGGACTTTTTCTTCTCTTATAATAGCATAAGAAAGAATAATCACTTCATCCTGGGGCATACCCATACGCGCTGCTGGCCCATTAAGACAGATCTCTTTAGGTTTTCCTTTTATAGCATAGGTTTCTATGCGCTGACCATTATTAAGGTTTAAAACCTCCACTTTTTCTCCTTCTAATATATCTGCCTCTCTCATCAAATCCGGGTCAATACTTATACTTCCCTCATAATATAGATTTACCGAAGTAATCCGGGCACGGTGAATCTTCGATTTTAACATTATCCGCATAGTTTTTCTCCTTATTTTGAAAGTTCCTCTACAATCGTTCTGCCAAATTCCTCAGCAGCAAAAGGACCTGAGGCGGTAATAATTTTACCGTCTTTTTCTACTGGCTTTCCAGTATACTGCGCACCTTTATTTTTAATTTGACCTGCTTCTGACTCCCAGACTGTTGCTTTTTTGTTTTTTAATAGACCAGCATTGGCTAAAGTAACCGGTGCAATACAGATAGCAGAAACAATTTTTCCTTTATTATAAAATTCGTTGGCGATTTTATGGGCCAAAGGATCATTCCAATAACCACTTGCACCCACTCCTCCCACAAATACCACTGCCTCATAATCATCTACATTTACCTCACTAATTAAAATATCCGGCTTTACCTTTGCTCCCAGCATACCTTGGGCGGTATTAAGCGAAGTAGAGGCAATTACCGGTTTAAATCCATTTTCCTCAAAAATCTTTTTGGGCTTAAGTAACTCTTCATCACGAAAACCATTATTTGCAATAATTAGAAGAATTTTTTTCATATTTACCTCCTCTGCTTTACAAAAATTAAAAATAACAAAAATTGCTATTAAAAAAACAAAAATTTTTTTAAGCATATTTAGCCTCCTTTAAAACCTTATAGGTTTGACGGGCAATCATCAACTCTTCATTAGTAGGGATTATCAGAATTTTTGGTTTTCTTTTAAGATGAGAAAAAAGCCCCTGGCAGATTTTTTTAATCAGTAAAGGTTGATTCTGGCCAATCCCGGCAGTAAAAACCACCGCATCTATACCTCCTAAAATACCAGAATAGGCGCTGATATATTTTTTTATCCGATAGATAAATACCTCAATCGCCAAGTTTGCCCGAGGGTTTTTATCTTTCTTTGCCATCAGGATACGCATATCATTACTTATTCCTGATAATCCTTTAAGCCCACTTTCTTTGTTAAGCAAATCTTCCATTTCTTCTATCTTAAGGGATTCCTTTTGCATAACATAAGTTACAATACTGGGGTCAATATCCCCGCAACGCGTTCCCATCACCAAACCTTCTAAAGGAGTAAAGCCCATACTCGTATCTATGGCTTTTCCATCCTTTATTGCGGTTATACTACAACCGTTTCCTAAATGGCAGGTGATTATTTTTAATTTGTTTAAAGGTTTTTTAAGCAAACGGCTTGCCTCTTCTGCTACATATTGATGACTGGTTCCGTGAAAACCGTATCTGCGAATCCTATATTTTTTATAAAACCGATAAGGTAAAGCATAAATAAAGGCGTAATCAGCCAAACTATAAAAAAAGGCGGTATCAAAAACTGCTACCTGCATAACCTTGGGTAATAATTTTTTTACCGCCAAAATGCCCGATAAATTTGCCGGATTATGCAGAGGAGCAAACCTTATACACTGTTTTATTTTTCTAATTACTCTATTGTTGATTATTACGGGTTTTCTAAATTCCTCTCCACCGTGTACTACTCTGTGTCCAACCGCATCTACCTTTTCTATTTTTTCTAAGATTTTTTTTAATCCGCTATAATGGTCTTTAATCTTTGAGCCTTTTTCTCCGATATGTTCAATTATACCAGAAAGGATAACTTTTTCTTGATATAACTTTTCAATATCAAAAAGTTTATATTTAATAGAAGAGCTACCGCAGTTTATTACCAAAATTTTCATTTATTATGACTTAATATACTTATAACCGCTACACAATCCACTACATCCTCTACTAAACAGCCACGGGAAAGATCGCTTGCCGGTTTATTTAATCCTAAAAGTATTGGTCCTACTGCCCTTGCATCAGCAAGGCGCTGAACAAGCTTATAACTGATATTGCCTGCTTCTAAATTTGGAAAAATAAGGATATTGGCTTTGCCTTCTAAGGGGCTATCCGGACATTTTATCTTGGCTACCTCCGGAACTATTGCGGAATCTACCTGAAGTTCTCCGTCTAAGATTAAATCTGGATTTAACTTCTTGGCTAAAGCAACCGCTTCTTTTACTTTCTCTACTGAACCAACTTTGCTTGAACCTTTGGTAGAATAACTCAATAAAGCCACCCGGGGTATAATACCTAAAACCTTATGAGCAAACTCTGCGGTCTTTACCGCAATCATTGCCAACTGCATAGGTGATGGCTCCGGAACGATACCGCAGTCTGCAAAAACAAACATCCCTTTTTCTCCAAAATTTTGGTTATTTAATTCCATCAGAAAACAACTAAAGGCAAAACCTACCTCTTTATCCACGCCCAAACATCTAATCGCTGCTCTGGCTACATCCGACGTGGTATGCGCTGCTCCTGCGACAAATCCGTCTGCCTCTCCCAAATGAACCATCATCCCTGCATAATAAAGGGGATCTTCTAAAAGCAATTCTGCCTCTTTTTCCTGCATACCTTTATCTTTGCGCAAATCAAAAAGTGCTTTGGCATATCTTTTTTTATTCTCTAAAGAAAGATTGTTTTTTTCCAAAAGGATAACTTCAGCGATTCCTTCCTTCTCAATCAAAATTTTTGCCTCCTGTATCCGCCTGTCTTCTGCTTCGGGCAAAACAATTCTTTTCTTTAAAGATTTTGCCTTTTGACGTAATTTCTCAAGCATAAACATATTCTACATCCTTTCTAATATTTTTTCTATATCCACATACTTATTTATTAGTGTTTTTGCTATCTCAATCTTTTCTTTATCCTTAGGCCTTATTTTTACATTTATACTGTTTAAAATAGAAGTAGTATTATAGGTATCGGTATGCGATAGCAAAACAGGTATATTTTTTTTCTTAAATGATGCAAGTAAACTCTTAGAAGGATATTCTTTTCCGGAAAGCACCAAGGAATTTATTTTTAGTCTTTTCTTATCAGTTTTTCTATAAGTATTTAAAGCAAGTTTAATCATATCTATTCTATCTACAGGCGTAATTAAAAGGCAGTCTTCTTTTATATAGGGAACTGCATCTTTGGGACGCATCGCTCCGACTATCACACAGGAAAACTTATTATCCAAATATTCTTTACCGGTTAAAAGTTCAAAATCTGTTTCTTCTAAAATCTGAGAAACCGAAGGATAGGACAGTTCCTTCTGATAAGGGATTACCCCTAAGACATCTATCCCTTTATAGTTTAGCCCCTTACGAATAAGTTTATTTATCTTATCGTATTTTTCTGGCAATACCTTGTTAATTATTGCTCCTAAAAATTCCACTCCTTCTTTATCAAAAAGTGCCTTGTTTAAAACAATTTCATCGATGGGCCTGCCTATGCCACCGGAAGAAATCAAAATCACCTTTGCGGATAAAAGTTTAGCCACATAAGCATTGGAATGGTCAAATACTGAACCTACACCTGCATGGCCAGTTCCTTCAATAATCATCAGTTCCGTATCTTTAGAAATACGATTAAAAGAATCCTGAATCTGCTGGGTAATTACTTCTTTTTGAGGAGAAAGGATATAATTTTCAGTAAAACCTCTTTCTACCGCTACTGGATTCATATCTTTAAGCTTTTCCTTTAAACCGAATACTTCCTCTATCAAAACTGAATCCTCATCCACCTTTACCCCTTCTTCCTCTAAATAACGCTGGCCAATTGGCTTTATAAAACCGATATGAGAGAATTTTTCCTTAAGGGCAAAAATAAGCCCCAAAGAAACCGTAGTTTTTCCATCATTCTGTTGGGTGGCAGCAATAAACACCTTCTTCATCTTTAGTAGGGACGGTTCGGAAAACTGTCCCTAAAATTATACCAAAAATATAAAAAATTAGCAAATTTTTTAAGGTATTAGGGGACAAGTTTTCCTTTGAAATGAGAACCGTCCCTATCTTAGGAGTTTTTTGGCAACTTTTCCCGTGGCGGTTTTAGGAAGATCATCTCTAAATTCTACATACTTGGGAATCTTAAATAAGGCAAGGTGCTGACGAAGATAATCGATTATCTCTTTTTGAGTAAAAGTTTCATTTTCCTTCAAAACCACAAATGCCTTGGGAACTTCTCCCTTAAATCTATCCTTTATCCCTATTACTGCGCATTCTTTTATCTTAGGATGTCTGGCTAAAACCTTTTCTATTTCTGCGGGATAAACATTTAGCCCCCTTACATTAATCATATCTTTTTTTCTATCCACAATATAGATATAACCATCCTTATCAATGCGGGCTAAATCTCCAGTATAAAGCCAGCCATCCTTAATGGTATTTTGGGTGGCAATCTCATCTTTAAAATAACCTTTCATCACATTAGGTCCTTTTACCAAAAGTTCACCCACCTCATCTACTTTAAGTTTCTGTCCCTGTTCATCTACTACCTTTACCTCTATATCTTCCAAAGGAAGTCCTACAGAGCCGGGTTTTCTTATTCCTTTTAAAGGATCTAAACTTACTACCGGAGATGCTTCGGTAAGACCATATCCTTCTAAAAGGATAATTTTAAATTTTTCCTCAAACGCTTTCAAAACCTCAACCGGTAGGGCTGCTGCTCCGGAAATACAAAGCCTTACTGAGCCGATCATCTTCAAAACCCTCTCTCTAAATGCCAAAGGAATATGGATATGCGCCAAGACATTATAAATAGAAGGTATAGCCACGAATATAGTTACCTTTTTCTTAATCACATTGCGGATAACTTTTCTAAAAGGACGGATATGGTCAATTATAGTGACGCTGGCTCCCACGCTTAAAGGAATAAGGATACAAACAGTAAAAGCAAAGGAATGAAACATCGGCAGAAGACAGATAAAATTATCCTTTGCGGTAGGATGTATTGCTAAAATACAACTTCTCACATTGGATAAAAAATTTCGATGACTAAGCATCACTGCTTTTGGCTCTCCGGTAGTGCCGGAGGTATAAAGAAAGGAACATACATCATCCGGATATATCTCTGCTTTTTCTTCCAATGGTAAAGTATGTTCAATTATTTCATAAAAATTCAAAACATCAGGCAAAACCGCATCGGTAAGGATGATATATTTTAAAAAGGGATTTTTCAAAGTAGCTTTTTTTAATATCTCTATATAGAGTACTGAACTAATTAAGATCTTTGCCTCACTATGCCTTAAGATAAAATCAAGTTCTTCCTCCTTTAACATATTGTTTATGGGCACCGCAATTGCGCCTAAACTAATAATTGCAAAATAACTTATCACAAACTCCGGGCAATTTCCCAAAAATATCGCTACCTTATCCTGTTTTTTAATCCCTAAATTCTTTAACCCTTGTGCCAGGCGAATTACCTGTTGATAAAGTTCAAAATAACTTATCTTCTTATTGTAGAAAAGAAGACAACTCTGATACTTGAATTTATCTTTATTTATCCTTAACATCTGACAAAGATTTTCAAAGAAAAAATCTTTCATCTCTTTATATAATCAAAAATATCTTCACCTATTCTTTCCAAAAGTATAGCCAATTTCCTTAAAGGAAGACCTAAGATATTAAAATAAGAACCTCTTATCTCATCAAACAAAATTGCGCCCGCTCCTTCAATAGAAAAACCACCTGCCTTATCAAAGGAGCCTAAGTATCTTAGATAACGGTTAATCTTTTTTAAAGGAAATTTACGCACATAAACAATAGTTTTATCGTAATCTGTGATATAGCGCTGGGTCTTTGCATCCATAAGACAGATTCCGGTATAGACTTCTAATCTTTTGCCATTAATCTTTCTTAATAAATCTTTTGCCTCTTTAAAAGAAAAAATTTTACCAATAATTTCTTTCTTAAACAAAACTAAAGTATCCAGCCCCAAAACCAAACCCTGTTTTAATTTTTTAGAAACCTCTTCGGCTTTAAGAAAGGCATTATACTTTACTAAAAAAGAAATTT
>Ga0207433_10012934_pt1 | contig 12380 bp, 7 predicted proteins | sample YelNatPaOPGAMG01_FD_187559 | JGI IMG/M metagenome (GOLD analysis project Ga0207433, IMG submission 187559) | Hot spring thermophilic microbial communities from Obsidian Pool, Yellowstone National Park, USA - OP-RAMG-01 (SPAdes) (version 3) | ecosystem: Environmental > Aquatic > Thermal springs >...
AATATTCAAAGAGTTCATTGTGCTTTCAAAAACAAACTATCTCCTGTACAATTTATGATAATGTTTAACCAAAGGTCACAAACATTAATTTGTCTCAAAAGTCCAAAATAGGGTTGGATTATACATATGTTTGGAAATAAAGGTGAAATATGGTATAATAATCCTAAAAGATTTTCTAATATGACATTCCAATTTCAACCACCAGACGAATTTCATAATGTTTTCACAAGGAAGAGAGGGGCGATCAGCATCGGGTTGATTCTTTTTATTTTTGCTGTTGTAACCGTTGTGTTGTATTTCGGGGCGTTTTGCAGCAATTCACTATCGGTTTTTGCAGCAACGCTTCCCGCCCCTACAGGACTTACTGCAACACCGCTAAGTCAAACACAAATCTATCTCTCGTGGAACTCGGTAAGCGGTGCAACTGCATATTACATTTACTATGTCGATGGAACAATTGTGGGAGCAACTTCAGGAACAAGTTATTATCATACTCTCCCCTGTAACACCACGGCGTCGTATTACGTAAAAGCATACAACTCAGGGGGATACTCTGGCTCATCGGGTATTGTGACTGCAACCACCGATGCGTGTACGCCCGGAACTCCAACTAATGTCTCGGCGACGTGCACAGGACAAACGACAGCATCTGTCTCTTGGACAAGAAATTCTCCATACTCCGAAAGTGGATTTCAAATTTTCACAAGTAGTGGTTCTCAGGTAGGCACTGCAAGTGCTGGTTCAACTTCAGGTACAGCCTCAGGTCTTTCAGCAAATACTCCTTACTCATTTTATGTCCGAGCATATGTTACAACAAATGGAAGAACATATTATTCCAGTAATTCAGCCACTTCAAACACCTGTACTACTGCGGTATGCACCCCCGGGACAACACGCACGATGTATCAATCATTATCTGTAAGTTGTGGAACTGCCTGCGCAAGCGAAACGCAAACATGTAACAGTTACGGAACCGGCTGGTCGGGAACATACACTCAAACCTCTTGTACTCCCTCAACGCGCACGGCATACCAAGCGCTTACCTCCGCGTGCGGGACATACTCTTATGTGAGTGAATCCCAGTACTGCCAAACAAATGGCTCTTGGAGCGGCACCTACACTCTTACTTCTCCTCCTTCGGTGAGTTCGAGAGTAATGTATCAAGCTGGTACTTCTTGTACTTCATTTTTATGTGTTAGCGAAACTCAATACTGCCAATCAAATGGAACTTGGTCAGGTTCGTACTCCTATAGTTCGTGCACTGTCCCAACTTGTTCCAGTTTCTGTTCCGGTTCAACCGCATACTATAACGGGTATTGTTCTAATGGAAGCTGTTATTATTCTACCGACGACTGCGCAAACGGATTTTGTAGTGGAATGACTGCGTATGCGGGAGGTTCATGTTCCGGCGGAGTGTGTTATAGAACCCAAACTACCTGTCCTTCATCACAATGTGGGGGAGCGTATGGCACCACATACTACTATAGCGGGTATTGTTCAGCCGGCACTTGTGGATTTGGAGCGTCTTCTATCACCGCCGGAACCTGCGGTGCGGTATGCACCCCCGGGACAACACGCACGATGTATCAATCATTATCTGTAAGTTGTGGAACTGCCTGTGCAAGCGAAACGCAAACATGTAACAGTTACGGAACCGGCTGGTCGGGAACATACACCCAAACCTCTTGTTCTCCCTCAACGCGCACGGCATACCAAGCGCTTACCTCCGCGTGCGGGACATACTCTTATGCGAGTGAATCCCAGTACTGCCAAACAAATGGCTCTTGGAGCGGCACCTACACCCTCACTTCTCCTCCTTCGGTGAGTTCGAGGGTGATGTATGCCGCATCCTCGGTTTCTTGCACTCAATCATGTACCAGCGAAACTCAATACTGCCAATCCAATGGTTCTTGGAGTGGAAGCTATACTGCTTCTTCCTGTACTGTATTACCCTGTCCTCCCGCTACTCCCACAGGACTTACTGCAACACCGCTAAATCAAAACCAAATCTACCTCTCGTGGAACTCGGTAAGCGGTGCAACTGCATATTACATTTACTATGTCGATGGAACAATTGTGGGAGCAACTTCAGGAACAAGTTATTATCATACTCTCTCCTGTGGCACCACGGCGTCGTATTACGTAAAAGCATACAACTCAGGGGGATACTCTGGCTCATCGGGTATTGTGACTGCAACCACCGATGCGTGTACGCCCGGAACTCCAACTAATGTCTCGGCGACGTGCACAGGACAAACGACAGCATCTGTCTCTTGGACAAGAAATTCTCCATACTCCGAAAGTGGATTTCAAATTTTCACAAGTAGTGGTTCTCAGGTAGGCACTGCAAGTGCTGGTTCAACTTCAGGTACAGCCTCAGGTCTTTCAGCAAATACTCCTTACTCATTTTATGTCCGAGCATATGTTACAACAAATGGAAGAACATATTATTCCAGTAATTCAGCCACTTCAAACACCTGTACCACACTTCCAAATCCTCCCGCCGCACCCACAGGACTCACTGCAACTCCTGTATCTCAAAGTCAGATCAATCTTTCGTGGAATGCGGTCTCAGGAGCAACCTTATACTATGTATATCTTAACGGCGTCCAAATAGGTTCAACGTCTGGAACAAGTTTCTCTCATACTGGCCTTAGTTGTGGTACAAATTATTCTTATTACTCTGTTAGAGCATACAATTCAGGAGGATATTCCGACTATTCAAACAATGCAAGTGCTACTACCGACCAATGTACGCCCGGTGCGCCTTCAAACGTAAGTGCAGCCGCAACGGGGCAGACAACTGCAAGTGTCTCATGGACGAGGAACAGTCCCTATGATGAGACGGGATTCTTCATAAGTATATCGTATGTGGGAAGTTGGGACGCTGGTGCAGGGGCTACCTCTGGAAGTATCACCGGACTCTCATGCGGTACGGCGTACAATGGGACAGTGTATTCGTACGTCACTACGAACGGCAGGACATATTACTCGCCAGGTACTGGTTTTTCCGTGTCGACCGATGCGTGCACGCCGGCGGCGCCATCTAATTTTACCGCTACTCCTATTTCTCAAACACAAATCAATCTCGCATGGACGGACAATTCAACAGGTGAAAGCGGTTTTGAAATTGAAGAATGTTTATCTGATTGTAAAAGTTACTCGTATTTAACGAGTGTTGGGGCAAATGTTCAGAGTTATAGTAGAGGTGGTTTATTATGCAGTTATGGAGTAGGTCATCGTGTTCGCGCGTATGTGAACACCAATGGCAGAACATACTACTCGGGCTATTCAAATGGTAGTTTTACATCCACGGACGATTGCCCTCCCGGAACTCCAACTAATGTCTCGGCGACGTGCACAGGACAAACGACAGCATCTGTCTCTTGGACAAGAAATTCCCCATACACCGAAAGTGGATTTCAGATTTTTACAAGCAGTAATTCTCAGGTAGGCACCGCAAACGCTGGTTCAACCTCAGGAACAGCCTCAGGTCTTTCAGCAAATACTCCTTACTCATTTTATGTCCGAGCATATGTTACAACAAATGGAAGAACATATTATTCCGGTAATTCAGCCATTTCAAATACCTGTACCACACTTCCAAATCCTCCTGCTACTCCCACAGGGTTTGTTGCCGGCGCAAATTCGCCAACAGAAATCTTTCTTGCATGGGATTCTATGGCGGGTGCAACTTCATACACCCTGAAACGGGGAAGCACAACTATTTATTCAGGAAGCGGGACGAGTTTTCACGACACGGGACTCACGTGTAACACCAATTACAGTTATACGGTATATGCGTCAAACGCGGGTGGCGATTCGGGCACCGCATCGGTTTCCGCAACAACGCTTGGGTGCCCTCCCCCCGCCCCCACAGGACTCACCGCAAACGCGGTTTCTCAAACACAGATCAATCTCTCATGGGCAGATAATTCACCCGATGAATCAGGTTTTAGAGTATATGAAAGTTCAACTCTTATTGCTTCACTTCCGGCGAATACAACGAGTTATAGTGTTACCGGCCTCTCATGTAATACTAATCATTCCTACTCGGTAGTTGCATATAAAACCTACTGTCCGTCTTGTCCTCCTAAGGTACAGTGTGTGACAAGTTGTTATGATGTTGAAAGTACGGGAACGAGCGCTTCCGCGACAACTCAATCGTGCGATGTGACGGCGCCTTCAATCTCCTTTAATCCATCCTCCCACTCATGGACAAATACCAGTATCACGGTGTCGGTTACGATTGCAGACCCCTCAACTATTGGTGGATCAAAGTATTGTTGGACTACGAGTAGTAGTTGTACGCCGGGTACTACGCTTGGGTGGGGCGGTACCTCAATGGGATGGGATATAACATCGCCGGATGTTCAAGGAGAATGGAAGTTATGTATTTGGGCTCAAGATTCATTAGGGAATGCGCAAACTTTATGTGCATCACCCTATCAGATTGATAAGACTACACCGACAACAAGTGATAATAGTCCGGGGGTTACAAGTAGTTCCCCGCTTGATCTAAGAGTGTATGTGGGGAATAGGGGACCATCAAGTCTTGATTATATTAGGTGGTGTATGGATCAGAGCGGTGGTGTGTGCAATCCGGTTACACAAACGTGCAATGGTGTTCCCTGTTCTTACGGGGGCACTTCGGGAGGTTTGGATTATACCAATCTTGGATATCCGAGTAATCCATTCTTAAATTGTGCAAGTGGTACAACATGTCCCGTGACGACATTTAAGTACTATGCGTACGATGATGCGGGAAATGTTGGGTCGGTGAATTCAGGAACATTCCAAATTGATCGTGAACCCCCTTATTTTGTACCGGGGACTGCTCCATCGTTTGATGCTTATCCTGTAAGCCAGTCTGCGATTCGGGCAGTTATCGGACCGGCGGCAGATTCTGGTGCGGGCTTGCACTCGGCTCCATATGGATTTTCAACCGACGATGTAAATTACACTTGGTCTTCTTCAAATTCTATGGATCTCCCTGCAGGAGGCGCGGGATGCAACACGACTGTCACCACATATGGAAAAGTGCGGGATGCGGTGGGGAATGAGTTTTCGATGGGTGCTGCGGTAAGAACCACCGATCAGTGTACGCCGGGTACCCCCACTATTGGTTCTGCTTCGGCGACGGGTCAGACTACCGCTACGGTAACATGGGCAAGAAATGCTCCCACTACAGAGAGCGGCTTTGAAATTAGAAGTAACGATGGGGTATTAAGAGGAACTGCGGGACCGGGAGCAACATCGGGGACCGCGTCGGGACTTACTGCAAACACCTCCTACTCGTTCTATGTGAGGGCCTATGTTGATACAAATGGAAGAAAGTATTATTCAGACAATTCGGGAATCTCCAATACTATTACCACCTACCCGAATCCACCCGCCGCACCCACAGGACTCACCGCAAACGCGGTTTCTCAAACACAGATCAATCTCTCATGGACGGATAACTCAACTAATGAATCAGGGTTTTACATCTACCGAGATGGCGTTAACCTCACGAGTGTCGGGCCGAATGTAACAAGTTATAGTGATACCGCTCTTTCTTGCGGAACGAATTACACATATTATGTGGTTGCATATAACGATGGCGGCACTTCCGGCAATTCGAATACAGTTTCAGTTTCCACCGCAAGTTGTGTTTCGGCGCCGGCAGGTGGACCGCAGACAAGCAGTATCGTTCCCGATCCGGGACGCCCGACTATTAGGGAAACAACGGTTACGGTGGATGCCGACGGGTGGTATGCATTACTATGTAAGAATGATGACACGGGGTGCAAAATTATTGGGTATGGAGTGTCCAATGATAGATTTGCGCCCCTAGAAATGTTCCAATGCCCCGTTTCCTACAAACTTTATTTCTACGGATATAATGTAGACAATTCGTTAATCGGGATGGATTCGAGCTGTAATGATATGAAGACAAAATTGGAAGCGAATGGCCAATCCACCGCTGATTTGATCAAAAAGAAATGTTCACCTTCTACGGTACAGCCATTGAAGATTGATTACTGTACAAAAGGATTTCTGGTTGAATAAAAATTTATTTTAAAAAACATGAAAGAAAAAAGAAATACAAAAATACTACTATCGTTTCTGATTATTATTGTGCTTTTTATTATTTTTTTAATTTTAAATAAAAGTTATAACAAAAACCTAAATAGCAATAATATACAAAGAACAACAATAGAGACCTCCTCTATTTCTAAAAATCAAAAAACAAAAGAAGAATCTTATAAAAATATTACCTCAACACCTGCCGGAGGAACAAAAAATGAAAAATTAGATTTTACCCCTCCTCTAAAAACAATCACCCTTAAAGAAAATGCAACCTTAAACGAATATTTGATAAATATTACTGAAAATGGTTTTGAACCACAAAATATAGTAATAAAGAGGGGTAATGTTGCTCAGCTGGATATTATAAATACAAATAACTATCCAGTCGATATAAAAATTAACAATGCCGGCTTATATATACCTTTTCTTAAGACTGGTGTAAAAACAATTATTAGCTTTGATGCGAGTAAAGAGGGGAATTTTGAGGTAGTTTGTGATAAATATTGTCCACCAGGGATCAAACTTCTTGGTAAACTTTTTATTGAGTCTTAATTATTATTTTTAATTAAGAGGTTAGTATATTAAAAGTGAAAAGTTATAAATAATTAAATTCTGAATTTTAAGTAAAGACTACACGTTATAAGTTAATGCCCAACTTTAGGTAGATATTGACCACTTAAATTTGTAGGGTAATAAAACCTTTTGCTGACAATCGACCAGTTTGATATTTATGATAATAGGCTTCTGGGCTTAGGTATTTTAAGCTTTATGAGGCTTGATTGTATTTCAAGTATTCTGCTACTTTATGATTCTTACTTGTATCACTAACCCCTTTTCTTACTTAAAGCATCAATAGCTGTGAATTGATAAAACTTTTTTCCTTTCATATTTTTTTAAGAACTAAGGTGGATAATATCATATGGACCAGTACAGTTAATTGTTGTTATTTGTTTTTTGTGATATAATATAAAAAAATGATGAGAAAAGTTTTATTTTCTTATGTTTGGATAGTTTTATTTTTGGTGTCAGCTTTTGTGATAGTAAATATAACCAACGCTGGAGTTTGTACAGAAACTTATTGCGATTCCGATATTCAAAAAGTAACAACACGATCTCAATCACAGGCGTATAGCGTTACCTGTTTTTCAACAACATTAGGTAGTAAGATGTTGGTATATTGGAGGGGGAGTAGCTCGACGGTGAGGGATGTCTATCTTTATGTGTCAACATCATCCGGTGCAAAAGGAGATAGAATAGGTCGGTGGAACGCAACGCAATCATCGGGGGAGGTTAATTATAGTCCAACAGCAACCGGAACATATACTTTCATTTTGAATGTTTTTCCGGTAAATAATGCAGAATTTGAAGTTGCTCGAACATCTTGCAATGTTACCGAGCCGTCAAAAATGAACGATGCGCCAAGTATGGTGCAGGCATTTGCAAACAGTGATTCAGAAATATTTGTAAACTGGAAAGATAATGCAACTTCTACTTACGGTTCATATAAATTTGTTGTTCAGAGAATGAAAGTAACGCCAAATAAACCAACATCAACTTTAGCAACGCCACAACAAAAAAGTTTTAATTCTTCTGTTATTAGTTTAACTTGGAAAGATAATACCACCTCAACACCCTATGATATTTTAATTGAAAAAAGCACCTCAACTGAATTTATAAGTAAATGCGGGACTAAATTTCATTGCGATAGCAATTTTAATCAGTTTGAAAAAATTTCGCAGGTATCCCCGATTTATCCATCCCCAAACCCAAGGACTGAAAATGGATATGATAATGGCAACTATACGGATAATTCGGTTTTAGAGGCAACTACCTATTATTATCGCATTCGCGCTTGTTCAATGTTAGATCTTACTAATTTTTATCCTTCTTCTACTTCGGTAATGTTAAATACTGGCCGCGATAGTCATCCTCAATTTGCTTGCAGTTTCCCGACAGGAGTTTTTTCAACCACCACTCCGCCTAACGCGCCAACAAAACTTTTTGCTGAATCTACCGGTCCATCAAGTATTAGTTTGACTTGGAAAAATAATTCTTCGAGTTCAAGTGTTTTCTTTAAAATTTTAAGGAATGGAAGTTATGTTGCAACAACCACTTCCACATCTTTTAACGATGTAGGATTATCATCTTGTAGTGAATATACATATGAGGTGAAGTCTTGTATTAATAAACCAAATGAAATTTGTTCTACAGTAAATGAAAATGTAAGCGCTACAACCTATTGTGTGGTCAATGTTAGCATAAAAGGCGCCGGCAAAGGTTCTGTATCCGGCTCCGGTGGTATTAATTGTCCGACTAATTCTTGTTCATCTTCGTTTTCGTATGGGACTTACGTTACCTTAACGGCTTTGCCGGATGCATCATCTACTTTTCAAAATTGGGAGGGGGTTTGTAGTAATAATAAGACGTCCACTTCTTGTAGTTTTACAATAGACAGTGATGTTGATGCAACTGCAATTTTTGCTACGACAACTAAAATTACTACCCAAGGTGTAAAAAGCACGAATAATTATATTAGTAAATCACAAACAAATCTTATGGCTTCAATTGTAAATTCAGCTTCAACTTTTGTTTCGTCCGCTTTTGGTTTTGGTGTTAAAACTGTGGAAGTTTTTTCTGAAAAAGTAAATTCTTTGTTTGAAAAAACGATGTTAGTAGTAAAAGACAGTTTTTCCGTTCTTAAAAAATTAGCATTTTCTTTAGTGGCGCCAAAACAAACGAAAGGGGAGACTAATTCTTACGATCAGTATTTTGTTGGGGTTACAACCACAACTCAGCCGTTTTTGAGAGATACTGGTCTTTTGCCAAATACCTTTTATGTCTATCGTGTTAAGGTTCATTATAATGATGGCAGAGAAAGTGATTGGTCAAATTGGGCAGCTGGGAAGACGCTTTATGATAAAGGTGAAACTCTAAATAGCAGTTCAACAGTTTGTATTGCAAATAGTATTTGTCAACCCTTTAATGCTTACCAATCAAGTGATTTAAGTAGTTACAATCTTGATCCAACTAAAGAAAAATCTGAAAGTCAGTGCAAGGTTAATGCAGACTGTGTAAATGTTGGAAGAATAAATGTCCTAATAAAAGAAAAATAAAAAATTAACAATCAACAGCTTGCAACTAATTACAACCGGTAACGAAATGTGATTTTTATTCATAATTCTTGATTTATAATTCAACCCCCATTATTTGTTGTTAGTTAGTGATTAATTAAGATCGTTGCTGTTGACAAGTTTCTATAAACTCTATAATATTTAGATAATATGGAAAGATATAGTTTTTGGCAGGTTTAACAAAAAAAATTTATGAATCAAACCTTTCTTATTTTAATTTAAAAACTCTAAAGGATATTTTAGAGGTTAAAAAAGAAAGTACTTTATTTTCTATTATTACAAAACTTCTTCAATCAGATGTTTTAATTAAAATAGAAAAAGACAAATATTTATTAAAAAGCGCAAATGTAGGCGCCTTTGCTTTAGCTAATTTTTTATACCCACCATCTTATGTCTCCTTTGAAAGCGCTCTTAATTTTTATGGTATTCTTTCCCAGTTTCCTTATGAAATTTCCAGCGTAACTACCAGAAAAACAATTTTAAAAAAATTTAATGGGAAAATTTTTACTTATACGAAGATTAAAAAAGATTTGTTTTGGGGTTATGAAAAAAAAGAAAATTTTCTAATTGCTCTTCCCGAAAAAGCTCTTTTAGACCAGCTTTATTTGGCAAGTAAAGGTCAGAAGGGTTTAAATTTTGAGGAATATGATTTAGAAAAAATCTCCTTTCCAAAATTTAAAAAATATCTCAACCAATATCCCAAAACAAGGCAGTTTAAAAGTATTTTAGAAAAAATAAAAAAATATTTTTAAAATTATGATTACCAAAGATCAAATTTATTTCTTAGCACAAAAAAATAAAATAAGTGAAATGGTTTTTAAGAGAATATTTTCAACTTTTGTTTCTAAGCGAGCTTTATTCCCAAAACCAAAGCAAAAATATTTTTTTTTAAAGGTGGAACATCCTTGCATTTAGTTTACAAATCTCCCCGTTTTTCAGAAGATTTGGATTTTACGGTTCAAATGAAAGAAAAAGAATTTTTAAACTTTATTCAAAAAATTCTTTTAAAATTATCAAAAAAAGAAAACTTTAATTTTAAAGAAAAAAAGAGTATTGCTGGAAAGAAATTTTTATTGATTTTTAAACCCTTACTTTTATCTTATGAGATTTTTATTAATTTAGATTTTTCTTTTGGAGAAAAAGTTTTAGAGCCACAAAAATCAATCATTGAAACAAATTTTCCTATTATTTTTACATCTTATATTTATCATCTTTCAAAAGAGGAAATTTTTGCTGAGAAAATTAGAGCATTACTTACACGCTTTAAGGGAAGGGATTTATACGATTTGTGGTTTTTGTTAAGTCAGGGTGTTTTTTTAAAAAAAGATTTGGTAAGGGAAAAGTTAAAATATTGTCATTTAGAAAAAATCACCAAAGAAAAAATTTTAGAAAGAATTAAAAAGTGTTCAAAAAGAAATTTTATTTTAGATGTAAGACCTTTTGTTTCCGCTGACCAGAGAAGTAAATTAGGAGAATTTTTTGATTATATTCAGAAATATTTAGAAAAAAATTTAAGTTTTTAACAAACATAAGTTGTTAATTGTTATGAGTTGTAAGTTATCTGTTATAAGTAATTGTTAAAATTATTGTTGTTGATAAAAATTTGTTTTTATTTGGGATTTTGTTTAAAATAAAAAAATGTCTGTATATTTAAAAATTTCAAGATTTTTTTTGTTTTTAATTCCGCTTACTGTTTTTTTAGTAACGCCGCAAACCCTTTTTCCTTTTATTGTTGGCAAATATTCATTTTTTAGATTAATGGTTGATGTGTCTTTGATTTTTTTAATGTTAGCGTGGGCAAAAGGAAATGTGGAAATTGACTGGAGAACTTTTAAGAGACCGTTAGCTTTAGGGGTAATAATTTGGGTGGCGGTGTTTTTGCTGGCAACTATTTTTGCTTATGATTCCTGGGCGGCTTTTTGGGGAAATTTTGAAAGAGGCGAATCGGGTGTCCAACTTTTACATCTTTTAATTTTTTTCTTTTTACTCACCGTGCTTTTAAAAAACAAATCCGATTGGGAAAGTTTTTTGAAAATGAATGTGTTGGGCGGATTCTTAGTAATTGTTTACGGGCTTTTGGCGGGTAGAGTGGCGGGTTTTGTTGGTCCGGCGTTTTCTTTGCACACTCGTTTTCAAGGAAGTTTAGGGAATCCTGATTATATTGGTCAGTATATGCTTTTTTTGGTGTTTTTTGCTCTTTATTTATTGTTTGAACATTCAGCTTTTTCTAAAAAAACAAGTTTAATTTATGGGTTTTGGGCTATTTTATTTTTTGTAGCTTTTACATTTTCACAAACGCGGGGAGCTTTTCTGGGCTTTACAGCTGCAATTTTAGCGTTTTTAATTTATTTGATTTTTAATGCTCCAAAGAAAAAACAAAAGATCATATTTACAATTTTGTTTTTGTTTATAGTTATTGGGATTGGTGTTTTTATTAGTTTTCGTCACTCACCATTTGTGAAAAATTTGCCGGTTGTAGGCAGATTTGCTGATATTTCTTTAGAGTCTGCGAGAGGGAGGGTTCTTACCTGGCAAAGCGCGCTTTTGGCAATTAAAGACAGACCGCTTTTAGGATGGGGTCCGGAAAATTTTAGTGTTGCTTTTGACAAATATTTTAATCCTGGACATTTTGATCCGGAGGGTGGAGGAGAAACATGGTTTGATAGAGCGCACAGCGTGATTTTAGATTATGCTGCCGAAACTGGACTTTTAGGATTAGCTGCTTATTTAGGAATGTTTGTCCTTTACTACGTTCAGTTTTTCCAATCTAATAAAATAAAAAAACAACAAATTACTTCTTATCCTAAACAAAATCAATCTTTGGGTGTAAATTATAAACCATTAATCACACACTCGCTTTTTTTTGCTATGCCAATTGGATATTTGGTTACAGGAGCGACCTTGTTTGATGTTTTGCCAATGTATCTTGTGCTTTTTACATTCCTTGCGTTAACAAATAAAATTTATTCGGTTCATTATAACTAACTAAAATTTTATGACACTTTCAAAAAAATCAAAACAACTCATTGCACTTTTTGTAATAGCTTCATCTATGCTTTTAATTTACCTATCGGCTTATTTGCCTTATGTTAAAGCAACTCTTTATATTAGAGCATTAAGTATGGCAAGTCAGGCAAAAACCTTGCAGGATTTTTTAAATCCATTTCAAGAAGCTTT
>Ga0207433_10012937_pt1 | contig 12377 bp, 16 predicted proteins | sample YelNatPaOPGAMG01_FD_187559 | JGI IMG/M metagenome (GOLD analysis project Ga0207433, IMG submission 187559) | Hot spring thermophilic microbial communities from Obsidian Pool, Yellowstone National Park, USA - OP-RAMG-01 (SPAdes) (version 3) | ecosystem: Environmental > Aquatic > Thermal springs...
AGACATAGAGGGGGTGTAGTTAAAGTTAAATGTGTTTTATTTCGACCATTTTCTTTAACTTTAACACCCTCTCTTTATTTAGCCAATGAATTGGCTTCAACTGTACCCTATGTATCCGACGAGTGCAACAAGGTCTTGACAAATTTGAAAGAATATGCTATACTCTAAGTATCAGAATAAATGAAGGAAAAAGCGGAAAAAAGGTGAGGGTCTTGACAAGATTTTATATATATGTTATAATACTGGTGTAAGAAAAAATAAAAGATTTCTTAAAAATTTTTTTTAAAAAAACCAGGTATAAGCAAAAAAAAGAGAAAATGCATAAGTAAAGCGCAGGATGAATAAATTAGTCATTAGATATCTATTGACTAGACTAGTCGCTAAACAGGCGGCTCTCTCCGAGAGCCGCCTGTTTAGTTTAAAAATATGAATGCACCTTAAAAATAATTTCCTCTCTGACCAGAAAATCTGGTAGGGAGAGGGATGGAGGAGAGAGTCCCCGAAGTAAAAAAATCACTACGGGGTAAAAATCTGGGTCTGCGGAGACCAGCCAAGAAATTTATCGCTGGTGTAAGAGCCGTTAACAAGGAGGCTACTTACCATAGCTGCCCTGACCTGGAGACATAATAACTTCTCCATCCCTCTCTCTGTCAAAAGAGGAGAGAGTATCGCACCTTAAAATAAATTTAAGAAGCCTAAGTTAATAATCTTTCTCAAATTGAAAAATTTGGGAGGATAAATGGCTCAACTTAGGCGGTAAGTTCTAGCGCAGAATTCTGAGCAATTCTGCCGGCTGAGTAGGGTATGAAGTAGTTAAAGAATTGTCTTGAGGAGAGAACAATTCTTTGATGAGATCTCCCGAAAATCCAAAGCCGTAAGGCCGAGGACCCCGTCCTATAGAATAGGCCGTGGGGCGACTTACCAAAGGCAGTGATAAGAGGCCTGATTATTGGGGACTAACCCACCTTGGTAATCTTAACTCTTATCCCTCAACCTCCAACTTCGTAAAATTACGAGGTTGAGGTTGGGGAAAGTTCTTTGAAAATCTCCCCACCTCCCCTTAGCTAATTATAGAAATAGTTGGTTAAGGGGAGGTGGGCGGGGGTTGCCTGGATTTTTTCGGCCTAACCCCCGCCTCGCGCATGCCGGCAGTCGGAGGCCCAGAGAAGGCGCCAGGGCCTCCGGCTGCGTAAGTGCTACCTTATCCTCCTTAGGGAGGATAAGGTAAGTCAGGCGGGGGAATGCCCCCGACCACCTCAAAGGTTTTGGAAGCCCGAAGGGTTTCGGGCTTCCCTCTCTTTTTGAGCCCATTCAATTCAATGAGTGGACTGAAAAAGGGAAAGTTATTTGAAAATTTAAATAGATTCTGTCTTGATTTCTTTGATGCGCTGAAAATGTTTGATGTTTCGAGTAATTAAGGTGGCATTAAAACAAAAGGCAGTGGCAGCAATTAAGGCATCAGCGATCCCTAATTGATATTTCTTATAAAATTTGGCAGCCACTCTGGCAATTTCCGAGTTTACATTTAGCGAAGGGAAAATTGAGAGAAGATTATGAATTTCCTTTTCTACTTTTGGAGTGAATCGGCCGCAAAGAATTTCGTACTCAGTAATTACTGAGATGAAAACTTTGATTTCGCCACTTTCTACTCTATTTAAAAAACGAGTGACTTTGAGGTCACCCCGCAAATGATCGATTAAAATATTAGTGTCAATTAGGTAAGTCATTGATTAGAGATTCAATCTTCTGAATTCTTTGTTCCACTTTTCCCTGATTGAATTTTCAAATTTTACTCCAGAAGGAAATTTTTTGCCTAAAATTCCTGAAGTTCTTTTGACAATCGAGGTTTTATTTGCCATCTTCCTCAATTTCAAGAATGTCTCTATCTTTAAAGTTAAGAGTTCCTTTTCCAAATTTTTCATTTTTTTTAAAAGAGTTAAAGTTGAGTTTGCCATATCAATTTCATTCTATCAATTTAAAAACCAATGTCAAATACTGATCGGGCTTCCTTCTCTTTTTGAGCCCATTCAATGAGTGGGCTGAAAAAGGGAAAGTTATTTGAAAATTAAATATGGAGTTTTGGTTTGGATTCGAGAGTAAAAGTTAAGGGAAGTTTTCGTTTCAGAAATTGAGAGATTAACTGAGAAGGGAATTTTCGAGAGGCATCGAGAATTTCAATCCCGATTAATTTACCATTTTTGTCATAATCAAAAATTATCCCTTCTTGAATTTCTTCACTTTTTTGATAAGGGCTTTCGCTAAACCTGATATAGAGAGCATCTTCTTTTTTATCGTAATGAAAGCGCATGTTATTTTAAATATTTTTTGATTTTAGAAGTTAAGAAAGCGGTAATGACCTTTAAGGATGAATTTGTTTTGCGATAAATTACTACCATTAAATATTGCTTTCCATTTTTCTTTACCAATTTTACTGCCTGAAATTTTCCATGAGATTGAGGGATAATTTTGTTGGGTTTTAAAACAGTAGAAATTATCTCAGATTTAGAAAGGTTTCTTTCCAACATTTGATGTTTGGCGTGTTCGGAAAAGACAATCTCCATACTCTTTTTAACAAAAGATTATTATTGATTATTTAATCCTTTCCCATTCAGCTCGGACTTTTTTTAGATGTTTTTCTAGTTTCCTTTTTTGTGCCGTAATAAACCAGCAGCTTGAAGAAGGCTTTTAGGTAGGGTTCTTCGCAATTTTGGCAGTTCTTCAATTTTAATAATTGTTGCTTGTTTATTTATCATACTAATTTCAGTATAAGTCATTAGAAATTTATGTCAATAAATTCTTTTCTCTTTTTGATCCCAGAAAGAAAATTTTCTGGGTTGAAAAAGGGAAGATAACTTTCCGGGAGGTCACTGGAAGTCCCGGCGCCGGGAGGACCGGAGGCCGTCGGACTCGTTAGGGACCGGAAGACCGAGGCGCCTCGGTGGACCGGATGCTGGCGAGTCCGCCCGGAAAGTAGGTTTTTTGGAAGCCTGAAACGGGGGTTCCGGGCTTCCCTCTCTTTTTGAGCCCATTCAATGAATGGGCTGAAAAAGGGAGTGGTTCTTTGAAAAAATTTTCACCTCCTGTTTCTGTTGCCAATTTAGTTCGTCAGTTAATTCTGGCGGATTGGATTGGCGACGGAAAAATTTAAAGAAAGGGGGTGAAAAAAATGCGGTCTTGGATGAGAATTTTCTTGGCAATCACCTGTTTGGCGATTGCCAATTATGTGATTCGGGTTCCCGAGTCCGAATTTTTCGGGCCGGGGAGCCCGAAAACTTATTGTATTATCTATTTAATTTTAGGCCTTATTCTTGTATTCAATGACATTATCGCCAGAAAAGGGCGATAATGTCATTGAGAAAAAGCACCGTGCCTGAACAGGGGATAGGGCACGGGAACATAGAGGTTCCGGCCTCGTAGAAAAAACCGGTTGGTGGGCCCCTACAAAGAGCCGACCCACCGCAAAACAAAGGCAATTGTCCCTGCCCCCATCCACCAGGGGCAGGGGAAAGGAGGAAATATGATGAGTAAGGGTGGAGGCGGCGGCTGGTAGCCGCCGCCGGGTTGGAGGGCAGAGAAGGGTCTCTGCTCTCCATCTAATAAATTAATCAGGAAACTTGAGATTATTTATTAAAGTAATTTCAGGTTTCCTGGTTAAAAGAGGAGAGAGTCCCGAAGTCCAAACTGCGTTTGACTACGGGTAAAAAAAGTAGCGGATCGCTAAGGCGATCACCGGTTAAACCAGGAAAAAGGCTCTTAAAAATTAAATAAGGGCTGACCTTCCTTAATAACTCTTTAAGTAGTAAAGAGGTTTAAGGAGGGTCTGTATTGATGTATCAGAACATCAGGATGGAGAGCAAAAGAAAGAAAATTAAGTCTAATAATTTTATTCTTTGAGAGTTCTTAATTTTTGCAAAGCCAATTTCCAACCAGAGCCTTTTTGGAAAGTATTGGAAATAGATAGAACAGTAGAAAGAGCAAGTTCAACTTTTTGAGCAATTTTTCTGTAGGTGATATCTTGGTTAAGCATTTTAACTGTTATCCAGCGCTTTCTTAGTTTATACATTTCTAGTCGGGTTACGCCGTCGCGGAAAAATAATTCTATTTCTTCTGCCTTTTTACAGGAAGCCAGAATTTCAAATAATTCTTGAAGCGGATTATCAGTTTCTCCCTTAGATTTTTTTAGAAAAAATTCCCAGCCATAGAAATCATCATTTAATTTTTCATTGGCGTGTTGAAGAAGGGAGAGGGAAAGACCGGTTTTTTTAACAATTTCCCGATAAGGAGAAGTTTTTCTAACCCATTTTATTGCCAACCAGCGGTTTTGAAAGTTTTGGAGTTCTTTTTCAGTAAAGGCGTCTCGAAAGAAAAGTTCAATCTCTTTTGCTGTATTAAAAGAGGCGATGATTTTCAAAATTTCCTGAAAATCTGGTGAGGCAATAATCTCTTCTAAGTGGGCTCTAGTAATTTGTGGCATATATTTATTTTAGCATCTGTATTGGAAGTTGACAATTATTTTGAAATTTGGGAAACGGCCTCTAATCGGATGAAGGTAAGATAAACTCATTTAAAAAAACTCTCTCCTCGTCTTCCTTTCGTTCGTTTCATTTAGAGGCCAGTTCCCAGATTTGAAAATTTTCACCTTTGATAAGCGGGCTGAATCCGATAAGCGGGCTGAAAAAAGGAGTAGTTATTTGAAAATAAAAATTTTCACCTCCAGTTTCTGTTGCCAATTTAGTTCGTTAAGTGATTTTGGCGGATTGGATTGGCGACGGAAATAAAAGAAATAAAAAAGGAGGAAAAAAAATGAAAAAAAAGATAATGAGGGTCCTCCAGCAATTTCTTGCTCTTTGTAAAGAAGAGCAAGAGAGGAAATTACATCCTCCAACCTTATTTAAATGAGTGGTGATGAAGAGTTCTCCTAGAATTCTTCATTAAAATCAGGAGACTTCAGAGAGGGAAATTTGATCTTTAAAAATTTTCTCTTCAACCTTCCTTTATAAGACGGGATTAAAACCGGATTGAGGGAGGTGGCGGCTCCTCAATAGACCCAATTTATTGGGCTCCAAGCCGCTAAGGAGGGAAAATGAAAAAAGTTCAAATTATTAAATACTCTTTTATCACTGACGAAGAGTCAGTGGTTGAAGAGTACAAAGTGCCGGCTGAGGAGCATCTAGAGCCTATTCTCCGTATGGCGGAGATTAAGGCTCGCTGCTCCACTACTCCATCCGCGGACTTTTCTGTCCGTGTGGTGGAAGAATAAGCCGACACAGGGAGAGCTTTTGCTCTCCTCCCTCTCTGAGGTCTTGTGATAAATTTCAAAGTTTTAAATAGGAGTGAAGAATGAAAATTAGTTCTTTGAAAAATAAAGGATTCCTTGCGGGGAGCAAATTGGTCGTTATTCGCGAATCTGTGCGAATCTAAAAACGAATTTTTGCGAATAATGGTCAGCTTGTTCCCTGTAAGGGAAAAAATTTTGCTTGGGACTTCCCCAAGCAGGAAAGGAGGAGAGAAAATGAAGATAGTCCTCTGCGGACCTCCACGGTCCGGAAAGTCCTGCTTGAGGGAAGGCCTCAAGCAGGCGATACGGCGTATGCCTGGGGCGCCGTATCCGTATGTCATAACCGCGTGCCCTGACGGGGAGGGCGCGTGGTTCCAGGAAACAGTGAACTTGGACCCCGAGTTGGCCAAGCAATTGAAGGCCAACTATAAATCCAAGTTTACACCGGAGTTCGTAAGGCGCGTAGCGGACTCCGTAAAGAATTGCGCGCTTCCGCTGACCATGGTGGATATTGGCGGCATCCCGTCAGCGGAAAATAAACAAATTTGCCGCCACGCGACTCACGCCATAATCCTGGCTGGCGATATGAGTCGTGTTGCCGAGTGGCGCGAATTTTGCGCGGAGCTCGGACTCCGTGTAGTAGCGGAGATTCATTCTGACTATCACGGCCAGGAAGACACTGTTCCGGTTCTCGGCGAGGACGGTGTCTGGAGGGGATCGGTTCATTACCTCGAAAGGGGTGAGCCGGTCCATGAGCGCCCGACTGTCAAGGCGCTTGCCGAGATACTCGTGCGGCTTGTAGCCAACGAGGAAAAATAAATTTTGACAGTCGTCGATCGGAGACGTTAAACCATAGGGGGCTGAAAAAGATTCTTAAACTCCCAACCCCTTAGCGCAAGATTGCCATTTGGCTTGCGTGAAAAAGGAGGTTAAAATGGCATATTATAATATTTCTTTGGAGGAGGGAAACCTCCTCCGGGTCGGGTTCGGCGACCCGGCCCAGAATGACCAAATTTGCCGTGACGCCGCACGGCAACTTGAGGAGCTCGTCTCCTCGGGGGCCTTGGCCGGTGGCCCCGTCATCAAAATCAACGGCCCGGCATCGTTGCCGGTCGCGTGCGTAATCGCCCATGCGGTTGCGCACTTGTACGGTGCGGTCGCCGTGTTCGACCCGAAGCTCGGGAAATATGTTGTGGCTATTAGCCACGGACCCGAGTTGACGGTCGGCGACCTGATCGACTAGACTAGCCACGGTCAGGAAAAAATCTCCGAGTGGCGCTCGGAGTTGCGGTAAAACCCTTCCGCGTAAAAGCATGGGTCATCAGTTTGGTATCACGGGTAGGTTCTGATGAAAAACAAAAACCACACACGTGAGCCCGCCGGAAGCAGAGTCGGCCCCAGCCATGGGTTAAATGGCAGCACTCATTATGGTTTTTGGGAGAGATGCTTCGGGTGCACATCTCTCCCCCTTTATCCGAGCCCATGTATGCGAACAGCGCGCCTCCGCAAATCTTCGGCAATGCGAAAGCGCACATGCGAATATGTGGGTTCAGAAGAAGGAAAAGTTCTTTGAGAATTTAATGTTAAAATAAATCACGCCCAAGATGGAAAGCCAAGGACAGGAAGGAGGTGAGGACCATGAGCAGGCCAGTGAGCGAGCTCGAGGTGCGGGCGACTCTGCCACTTTCTCGCACTCCTCAGGAGTTGCGGGGAAAGTGCGTAGAGATTGCTCGGCAGAAGTCGCCGAGCGCCGCCTTTGAGTTGGCGAGCCAAGCCGCGTTTCTTTCCGGTCTTAATCAGTTGGAAGCGCTTGGTGTCGCCAAGGCCACGAGGTGGCTGGCCGTAATCCGACGGGATTACGGCCAGGAGAAGTTTGAAGAAATGGTGAGGACGCTCACCACGGCCAAGGGGTTGGGCGCGAGCCCAAATCCAAACCCCACGGCCTAGGAAAGGAGAGAAAAATGACGGCATTGGAGAAGCTCCAGATGATCGCGCTGGAGTTGAAAGATTTCGCGATTGAGCGCGAGGACGAGGTTGACACCGCAGTCTGCGCGCTTCTGGCTGGACAGCATGTGCTTTTGCTTGGGGCTCCGGGCCTCGCAAAGTCCATGCTCGCGCGGGAACTCTGTCGGCGGGTCGAGGGGGCAAGATACTTTGAGTATTTGCTCTCGAAGTACACCACCGACAAGGACCTCTTCGTCGCAGTTACCAACATCGAGGAGAGAGAGGCGGCGAACGGGGGTAAGTCCGTGCGGTTCGTTCCTGATGTGACCGGGATGTTGCCCGAGGCGCACATCGCCTTCTTGGACGAGATTTTCAAGGCGAATAGCGCCACCCTGAATGCGTTGCTGACGCTCATCAACGAGCGAAAGTTTCACATTCAGGGCAAACCCGTAACCTGCCCGCTCATCTCCATGTTCGGCGCTTCGAACGAGATTCCAGAGGCGGAAGAGGGGCTCGATGCCCTTTACGACCGCTTCATGGTTCGTTTCGTCGTCGAGCGCGTGAAGGAGCGCGGCAACCGGATTCGGATGCGTCAGCAATCTCGCGTTCGCCGCGCCAAGCAATCGACTGGCGCGCTCAATCCGACCACGATCACCCTTGCGGAGCTGGAGGATCTGCAGAAGCAGGTCTATCAAGTGCAGGTGCCGCAAGTGATCGACGAGCGGATTGAGGAGTTAATCGAGAAGCTGCTCGCCGAAGGAATCATCATCTCCGACCGGCGTGACGTGCGAATCGATCCGCTCATCCAGGCGCATGCGCTGATGGAGGGTCGGAATCAGGTTAACGAAACCGATCTCACCATTCTGCAGCACTGCTTCTGGGCGCAGCCTTCCGAGATCAAAACGGTACAGCGTGTCGTCCTGTCCATCAGCAATCCGATGGAAAACAAGGCCATTGAGCTGTTGGATCAGGCGACGGAAATCCGGGACAATGCAGTGCAGGCAGCTGATGGCGCTGCCGGCGCGGAAGCCAATTCCAAGCTGAAGAAGCTCGTTGTTGCGATTGATGAGCTGATTCAGCAGGCCCAAGCGCAAGGCGCGCCAACCACCAAGATTGTTGAGGTCAAGGCGAAAATCCAAGGCTTCAACAAAGAGGTGGTTAAGGTTTGCCTAGGGCTAGACATCTAAGAAAGGAGGTAGAGGCAATGGCAAAGAAAAGGGGGTGTTTGCCCCAGCTCAAGCGCGGGCAGCAGCACAAAACAGCTGTTGTCTGCGACAGCTACGATCAAGCCGCCTTTGCCTCCTTGAAAGAAAAGTCAACGAAGTTGTTGGAACTGGAGGAAAGTGGAAGCCAAAAACTTTCCACTTTTCCTCCTCTTATGCAGGACGTTTACTCGTCCTTGTATAAGACAAGTCCCAAGCTTCGGGAGGTGAAGGCAATCGTTCCATCACATCGGTACAACCGGTCGCTTATCGAGCAATTGATGAAGACCGAACAGTTCAAAGAGTTGAGGACTTATACCCAGCTCGATGAATTCACCAGCGCGATGGCAACACTCTCGTTGGCTGCTTCGGCCCTCGAGCTGATTCCCGAGAAGACGAAAGAGAAGCTTCAAGAGATGAATAATCTAGAGGAGCAATCCGAGAATCTTCAGGATCAGTTGGACGGGCTGCAAGGGGCGGCGGAAGAGGCACGACAACAGGCGCAAGGACTTCAGCAACAGGCACAGCAGGCCAAGGGCCAAGGCAACCAAGCCGAAGCCCAAAACCTGCAAGCCCAAGCTGACCAGCTTTCTTCTCAGGCGCAGAACCTTGAAGCGCAAGCTTCAAAAGTTCAGATGAGCCTGGAGGAAGCGAAGTCAAAGCTCGAAGAGCTTGACGAGGAGCTCGCCGAGGAACTCCAGAAAAACTCGCCCAAGCTTCGACAGGCGGCTCGCAAGGCAGCTGAGGAAGCGCTGGACGAGGTGAAGGAAACCTCGGAGTTTCTCGAAGCGTGGGGTTCCGAAGCCGGCGAGGTGCAGGAACTGCCGTTTGAGGAGAAAGTCCGGCGCGCAGAGCTGATCAGGACATCTGCCAAGATGCGGGAACTTTCCAAACTGGTGGGGAGATTCAAAAGGCTCGCCCTCAACACCCAGAAGACCAAGGTAAAAGAAGCAAAAACCGAAGTCTTCGACGTAGTACGAGGGTCTGACCTAGACCGTGTGCTTCCCTCTGAACTCTATGGCCTGACGCATCAGATGATGCGACTCGATTTCTACCGACGTTACGCCGAGGGAAATCTGCTGCTCTATGATCTGAAAGGCAAAGAGAAAGAGGGAAAGGGGCCGATCATCATCTGCTGCGACAACAGCGGATCGATGGAAGGTTCCAAAGAACTCTGGTCAAAGGCAGTGGCGCTGGCGCTGTTGGAAATCTCCAAGCTCCAGAAGCGGAACTACGCCTGTATCCATTTCGGCTCCGAAAGCGATCCCATAAAGATCGTGGAGGTTCCGAAGGGTCAGGTTAGTTTCGACAAGGTGATGGAGATCGGCAGTTACTTCCTTGATGGCGGCACGGACTTCATGAAGCCGCTCACGGAAGCGGTGGCACTCATCGAAAAACAAGAGTTCAAGAAGGCGGACATCGTCTTCGTGACTGACGGCGAGTGCGCTGTGACCGACGAGTTTCTCGAGCGGTTCCGGGAAGCCAAGAAGCAGAAGGAGTTCCGCGTGATCTCGGTCCTCGTGGACATGGGGTCAAACACTCCGGCTGCAGTTCGGGAATTCTCGGACGAGGTAAAGTTCGTCTCCGAGCTGTCTGGCGAGGAAGCTGGGGAGATCTTCGAAAAAATTTAAAGGAGGTGATGTCATGATTTCGGCCGAGAAGATAAAAAAACTCGTGGAGCTGTTTGAGGCCGATTCAGACCTCACCTCCATGAGTAGTCAAACTGGATTTGGGTTTTTGATGGAGGGGTCAGTACCCAAATTTCAGAAGATTGAAAGGGGGAGATTTACCCCCAAGATTATCCACCCAATGTATCTGTATTTGGATCATTGGGGTGGTAAATCTTTGAGAGTTTATTTCTCCCAAAAACTGACCCCGCTGGTCGGTGACCTTTCCGAGCTCGGGTCTAAGCCTGGGTTCGAGTATTGGACGCCGGCCAAAAATAGTCCGGTAGTCGTGAAGCGATATCTCAACGCTTCCGACTACGCGGACGAGGCCTCACTCGAGGCAGCGATTCAGGAAATGCTGCGCGAATGCGCGCGTATTTACCTGACCGCTTGCCAAGAGTGGGGCGGATAGGGTTAAAGGGAAACCTGGTTTGGGTTTTTAGGTTTCCCTCTCTTTCTCAGTTTATCAATATGAGAAAAGCAGTGCTTTTCAAGGAGTAGGAGTTTTGGTAAACTGAGAGAGGAGAGTAAGCTCTTTTAAAAAATTAACATTTAACCCGTTCTTTAATGAAAAGAACGAAAAAAATAAAGGAGGTGTGGAATGAAAGCACGAAAGAAAGCACGAGGGTATATTCCAGGAATTAGTTATGAGTTGAGGTTCGGAGGGCCCTATGGCTCTGACGAACATGGAGTTTGTCTCTACGGAGACATCAATCATCCGGCTGCCCACTACGCATGCGAAGCGGCTGGCTACATTGAATATCCAGATCAAGCAGCACTCAGCGACCACCAGAAAGTTTCTTTTTGGTTCAGGTTCAGCGACATCCGACCCTACGGGAAAGTTCGTGGTCTTTTCAACAGAGTTGCCGATCTGTTAGAAAAGGCGGGCTGGAAAATGGCTCCGGCCATTGACAACCTGCCCGACACAGGCAGCAGCATTGGCGGTCTTGAGGACACTACGCTCTGGCCAAACTACCGTGACGAAACGGAGTTTCCGGCTGAGCCAAATGCTTATGGTTACAATGCGGCAAGGGAGTTTTGTATAGTTGTCGAGAAATTGGGAACAAAGCCGGAATTTACTCCAGGTGACATCAAAAGCATTCGGTCGCTAGCCAAGAAAGCTGCTCGTATCGTTTACGGACAGAAGCTCGAGGAAAACAGAGCAAAATAGCACTTTTAAAAACCAGGGAAACCTGATTTAGGTTTCCCTCTCTTTTCCAACTCAGAAAAAATTCTGGGTTGAAAAGGAGTTCTTTGAAAAATAAAATCTCGCTTTTAGCGAGAAACTTGTTTCGCTGAGTTACCCAATTATAATCATAAAATAAAAATCCCTTTTAGGGAAAAATAAGAGAGAACGAAATATTAATTTTTACCTCTGTTTTGCTTCCAGTATACTAACTCTTCTTTCCAGAGCAGCAAATTCATCCCGAGAGACTTTCTGCTTGAGTTCATTTTTGATGAATTCGATGTCAAGTTTGATTATTTCGAGAGTTTCATCAATTTTGTTAAACCTTAAATCATGTTTTTGTAATTTCTCATCAATTTTGCTAAACCTTAAATCATGTTTTTGTAGTTCCTCATCAATCTTGTTAAACCTTAAATCATGTTTTTGTAGTTTCTCATCAATCTTGCTAAACCTTAAATCATGTTTTTGTAGTTTCTCATCAATCTTGTTAAAACTGAAATCATGTTCTTGTAATTTCTCTGTATTAGCGGCCACTTGTTCAGCAATAATCTTAAGGTTATCCTTCAAATCTTCAGCCACCACATCAAAATGCCGTTTGATTTCCTCTTTATAATCTTCTAAAATTTTCTTAATTGGGACCCATTCGTCTTTTGGCGAATGGGGAGATGTGGTGGATGGGCTGTAGTCAGGCATAATTCTATTTTCATTATTGGTTATTTAAAAAACTATGTCAAGCAATTTATAATTGAAATGAAGATTTTTTTGAAAACAATTGAACTCTCTTTTTGAGCCCATTCAATGAGTGGGCTGAAAAAGGGAGATGGTTCTTTGAAAATAAAAATTTTTAAAAATTAAATTTAAAAAATTAAAATAGTTTTTCTTTAGGGAGCTGTCAGTAAGTTCTAGCCCCTCCCCCAAGAGAAGGCTAGATTGCTAGATCGGGCATTAGTTAGGAAGATTGTTTCTGCTGCACTCTTGGCAGAAACGAAAACACTCTCTCCTCTCTTCCAAAGCTGATGTTCGTATTATCCTAGCACTTGCTGGCAGCTTTCTGAAGAAAAAATAACATTTGTTTATAAATGGACCAGCAAGCGGGGCGG
>Ga0207433_10012946_pt1 | contig 12374 bp, 12 predicted proteins | sample YelNatPaOPGAMG01_FD_187559 | JGI IMG/M metagenome (GOLD analysis project Ga0207433, IMG submission 187559) | Hot spring thermophilic microbial communities from Obsidian Pool, Yellowstone National Park, USA - OP-RAMG-01 (SPAdes) (version 3) | ecosystem: Environmental > Aquatic > Thermal springs...
ATGACGAGGCCAGCCACTTAAACGGCAGCAGGCATGCTTAGGGTGGTGGAGATCCTCCCCTGAACCCTGAGGGCCTCCTCCTCCTTAAGCCTCCCCCTCTCAACCATCCGCCTAAGGTTGCTCCTGACCTCCTCAAGGGCTCCTTCCAGTATCCTCTGCTCAATATCGAACAATCTGACCTCGAACCCCGAGGATGCAGCGACCTGAGCGATACCCCTACCCATGACGCCCGCTCCTATCACGGCTATCCTCTGAACTTGGCCCTTCTCCATGGAACCCCGTAGCCTCTTAGCGGAGCGAACATTAAAGTTTTTTCCATTAAAATGCATAGCGCCTTTTAGGAGGATCATGATGAGGAGGATCGTCGTGCTTCTGAGGGATGCAGTGGACCCATCCGATATCAAGGTGGATCCCACTACCAGGAGGCCCGCCATCGAGGTTGCAAAGAGGAGAATAGGAGAGCTGGATAAGAGGGCCTTGGAGGAGGCATTGAGGATAAGGGAGAAGGTTGGAGGGGAGGTATGCACCCTCACTGTCGGAGACGAGAGGTCTAAGACAGCCCTGCTGGAGGCCCTTGCTATGGGGGCCGATAGGGCCTATCTTGTCAGCGTGGGAGCAGATGCATGGGTTGACGCCCTCACCACATCCCTCCTGCTTGAGGTCGCCTTGAGGAGGCTAAGCCCCTACGACCTGATCCTCTGCGGGGAGATGTCCCTGGACAGCCTCTCATCCCAGATAGGCCCGCGCCTCGCGGAGCTCTTGGACCTACCACAGGTCACATATGTTAAACAGCTGGCCGTTGAGGGGGATAAGCTGAGGGCCGTGAGGGACCTCGAGGACGCCGACGAGGTTGTACAGGTAGAGCTACCGGCGGTCGTCTCCGTCTCTAGGGAGATAAACGAGCCGAGGATCCCATCCCTGATGAGCATAATGAGGGCTAAGAGCAAACCGATAATCACCCTTGATGCCCCCTCATTGGGCCTCCCCCGCGAGGAGATACCTCGGGACAGGGCGATAGAGGTCATCGGTGTTGAGGCTCTACGGGTGGAGAGGAAGAGGGTCATGGTTAAGGGGGAGACCATCGAGGAAACTGTGGAGAAGCTGATCCAACATCTAATAACCGAGGGTGTCCTGGAGGGTTGACAATGCCCGGAATGGGAGTCATGGTCTATTCTGAAGATATGGACCTCGAGCTACAGCTACTGGGTAAGGGCAGAGAGCTCACAGATAAGCTCGGCGGCCCCCTCTCGGCCGTGGTCATAGGGCCTGAGCAAAGAGGTGCCGATGAATTGATCAGGCACGGCGCCGACAAGGTATACTCTTATAAGGTATCAGGGCTTGACCTCTACTCCATCGAGACCTACAGGTCGGCCCTCCTCGAGGCCGTGAAGAGAGAATCGCCCCAGGTCATCTTGATAGGCTCCACTAAACGTGGGAGGGAACTCGCACCCAGGATTGCCTCCGCCCTGAGGACTGGGTGTATGACCGAATGTATCGAACTTGAGGTTGATGAGGGGGGAGGCCTCCTGGGGCGGAGGCTCGTCTACGGGGGCTCGGCTTTAGCGACGGAGAGAAGCCAGAAGAAGCCCCATGTGGCCACGATCCCGCCTAGGGTCTTCAAGAGGGCTGAGCCGTCGGAGAGGAAGGGCGAGATAATAGAGATGGAGATGGAGCCGCCTAGGCCCAGGGCCGTGATCGTTGAGAGGAGGAAGAAGACGAGGGAAGGGGGAGCCCTGGAGAGCGCCAGGGTGATCGTCGCGGCCGGGAGAGGTTTCAAGAGGAAGGAGGATCTGAGGCTCCTGGAAGACCTTGCCGAGGTCTTGGGAGCCGAGATAGGATGCACCAGACCCCTAGCGGCTGACAGCGGATGGCTCAACGAGTGGATAGGGATAAGCGGACATAAGGTGAGGCCGAGGCTCTACATCGCCTGTGGGATCTCCGGAACCGTTCAGCACCTCGCCGGGATTAGGGATGCACAGGTGGTAGTCTCGATCAACAAGGATGAGGGCGCGAACATCTTCCAAGCCTCAGACTATGGAATCGTTGGAGACCTATACACCATCCTTCCGGCGCTAACCAAGGCATTGAGAAGGTCGAAGGGAAAATCTCGTAATCCATCATAGGCTTAGGGTTTGATATGGAGGATAAATAGGGGGATATGCCAAGGGTCGAAGCCGGGGTCACCAGCCCATCTATGTTTTAACCCATGACCCTGCTTCTGGTCACAACCTCTTTTACGGTGACCCCCCTCTCCCGGAGCTCTCTCAGAAGCCTCTCCACAAGTTTGCCCCTTATCACCCTAACCGGCGGGACCAACCCCCTCTCGGTTATCTCTCCCCTACCTATCATCCTAGCAACTATGGCTGCGGTATAGCTCGTGGTCTTGGCCATAGATGTGATCCCCTTAACCTCGTCGTAGTGGTCGACCATCTCAAAGGTGTAGCAGGTCTCGCAGCCACCCTTGGAGCCCTCAACGATGACCCTGAGAACGGTTATGTCCCTCTCTCCCTCCTCCAGCCTCACCTTCGGATATATTATCCGGCTGAATACCTCGAAGGGTATAATCTCCTTACCCTCGAAGACGATCGGCTCCCTGCTAAGGAGGCCGCACTCGTCAAGGAAGTTGACCTTCTCACAGTAACCTGCGTATCTGACGGTCATCTCCGTGCAGTTTTTGACCCCTTTGAACTTCTCGACCTCGTATAGGGTCTGTGGGAACCCGTCGTAGAAGCACTCAAGGGGCCTCTCGATCCCCTCGAAGCATATGGGTTCGCCCAGGGTGTAGCGTTTAACGTATCTCTCCTCCCCATTCTCGATGACCTTCACCATCCCGGGTCTGAGGGGAAGATAGGGACCGCCGAAGACAATCTTATAGTCCAGCGGGGGCTTTGGATCTCTCGGGATTCCTCCGCACCAGATCCGCACGGAATCCACCGTGTCGAGCATATCCATCCCGTAGGCAGCTAGGATGTCGACCAGTCCAGGCTCCACGCCGCATCCCGGGATCACGGTCACCCCGGCCCTCAGGGCGGAGGCGTTTATATCGCTCCAGTCCTTCTCGGCAGCGCTTGCTAGGTCGACTGCGTGAACCCCCGCCTCTATGCATGCCCAGGTAGCGTCCACATTCAGCCACCTCAGTAGGGCTATCCCCGCCACGTCATATCCCTTTAAAATCCTAACCAATCCCTGCCTGTCTCTCACATCCTGAACCGCCGTCCTCAGCTTTGATGGGTTCCCGAGCCTCTCAGCGACCCTCCTCAACCTATCCGCGTCTATATCCACGACCAGAACCTCTTCGACCTCGGGGCTCTCTAGGCAGTCCATGGCCAGAGCAGGCCCCATCAACCCGGCCCCTAAAACGGCTATCTTCAAGTTTTTCACCGAACATATTCTCTATCCATCTCATTATAAATCTATGCCGGAGTTCAAGGGTCTGGATAAAGGTTAAATGCTATATGAGGAGAATTATTGGGAGGATTGAGAGGATGGTCGACTTCTCCTTCACGGAGGAGCAGAACCTATTCAGGGAGACCGTAAGGGGGTGGCTTGCTAAGAACCTTCCCCTGGAAAGGGTCAGGGAGAACGACGTGAAGCAGAAGCTCCCAAGGGATCTGATAAGGGGGCTGGCGGACCTAGGCCTTCTATGCATGACCCTTCCCGAGGAGCACGGAGGGGCGGGAGCAGACTGGGTCACAACCACCATCGCAGCCGAGGAGCTCGGATACGCTGACATATCCATCGCCCTACCTGTCTTCTTCCTGGTTCAGGCGAGCTGGGGCTTTGTAGTTGATAGATACTGTACGGAGACGGTCAGAGACATGGTTCTGAGGAAGGCGGCTAGGGGGGAGGCATTCATAGGGATAGGGGCAACGGAGCCCGGTGGAGGCTCTGACGTGGCGGGCTTCCAGACAACCCTGAAGAGGGGGGATGGATGCTGGATAGTTAACGGCGAGAAGACATACATCAGCGGTACCGAGGAGTGCCTGGAACTGGGAGGAGGATACTTCTGCGTGGGGTACCATGACAGGTCTCTGGGCCATAGGGGCATGACAGCCTTCTATCTCCCCCTCAAAGCCCCGGGCGTCGAGGTGACGAAGAGGTTCGAGGATATGGGGAGGATGGCCATAAGCACCGGCGGCTTCAAGATGACGGACGTCGTCATACCGGACGAGTATCAGCTCGGGGAGACGGGGAGGGGCTTCTACCTCACGATGGAGGGGTTCGATGACGCCCGCCTCCTGGTCTCAGCCAGCTGCATAGGAGCCGCCCAGAGAGCCCTGGAGATTGGGATCGAGTACATAAAGGAGAGGAGGGCGTTTGAGCAACCCCTCGCAAGGTTCCAGGGCATCCAGTTCGAACTGGCCGATATGGTCGCCAGGCTCGAGGCGACGAGGGCCCTCATATACAAGACCGCCTGGATCCTAGACGAGAAGTATAGGGGAAAGATAGGTGCCCTCGAGGCGACTAAGTGGATCTCGATGTGCAAGCTTCTCGCCCCCGAACTCTCCTTCGACATATTCAAGAGGACGATGCTCTGGCTTGGAGCCTACGGGTACACCAAGGAGTGCCCACTGGAGATGGGCCTGAGGGGGGTAATGAGCTACTGTATCGGCGCGGAAGGGACCGCAAACGTCCAGAGGATCGTCATAGCCAGAGAGACCCTCGGGAGAGAATACACCAGAGCTAGGTGAGCATCCCACCCCTATTTATTTCTTTGAACTCGATACAACGAAAATAGAGAACAGGGTTATATCTTCGAGTTCTAGGGTCAACCGCGTTGAAGAGGATCCTAGTCATCTGCGAGAAGCCGATGGCCGCTAGGCGGGTTGCACATGCCCTAGATGACGGTGGGGCTCCAAGAGAGGAGAGGAAATTCGGCGTATCCTACTTCATCTCCAGAAGGGAGGGCATCGAGCTTATGGTCGTCTCCGCCCTCGGCCACCTCTTCACGGTCGCCGGAAAGGGGAGGGGACTAAGCTACCCGATCTTTGAAACGAGGTGGATCCCGGTCCAGGAGAAGACGAGGGGGAGGGCATCCCATCACCTCAGGTTGATAGAGGTGTTGGCCAGGACGGCCGACGAGTTCGTCAGCGCCTGCGACTATGATATAGAGGGCAGCCTAATAGCGTACAATATTCTCGCCCACATATTGCCGGCGGAGAGGCTGAGGGATGCCGGGAGGATGAGGTTCTCAAGCCTGACCAAGGAGGCTCTGGTGGAGGCCTGGAGAACCAGGTCAAGCACCCTGGACTATCCTATGATAATGGCCGGAAAGGCTAGACATGAGGTCGATTGGATCTTCGGGATCAACCTCAGCCGCGCCCTCATGAACTCGGTGAAGAGGGCCACGGGAAGCCATAGATCGATGAGCATAGGTAGAGTTCAGGGGCCAACCCTGAACTTCGTCAGGGAGAGGGAGGTGGAGATAAGGACCTTCGTGCCCACACCCTTCTGGAGCCTAGAGGCCTACGCCGAGCTGAATGGTAAAAGATACCGTCTAGAGTACGAAGGCCCACGCATAGTGAACGAGAGGGAGGCCCTCGAAATCGCGTCTAAATGCGATGGAGGAGATGGATACGTGGAGATGCTATCCTCCGAGAGCAGAACCGTCCTCCCACCCCCGCCCTTTAGCCTCGGAGACCTCCAGTTGGAGGCCCATAGGCTGTTCGGATACTCGCCTGCCAAAACCCTCAAGATCGCCGAGAGCCTCTATCTCAAGGCCCTGATAAGCTATCCTAGAACATCTAGCCAGAGGATCCCCCCCTCGATAGACCTAAGGGAGATCCTCGGCGGACTAAGGCTGATAAAGGCATATAGGGGGCTCACCGAAGAGCTCCTCTCCAGAGCTCATCTCAGGGTCAGAGAGGGGATAAGGGATGACCCAGCTCACCCGGCCATTCATCCGACCGGTTACTATGAGAAGGGGCTAAGGCCTCAGGAGAGGGGTCTATTCGACCTCATATGCAGGAGATTCATGGCCTCGATGGGAGATCCAGCCCATCTCCTCGAGACGGACGCGCTCATCGATGTGGGGGGATATCACTTCCACCTTAGGGGTAGAAGGACCATTGACCATGGCTGGATGAGGATGTACACCCCTCCTTCAGAGGGAGGGGAGGAAACTCTCCCTCCCTTAGAGATGGGCGGGATCATCAGGGGCATCTCGGTTAGGGCTGAGAGGAGGACCACCAGGCCGCCTCCGAGGTTTGACCAGGCCTCTCTCCTGAAGCTCATGGAGAGGGAGGAGATCGGGACCAAGTCCACGAGGTCCGAGATAATAGAGACCCTATATAAGAGGGGTTATATCGAGGGCACCTCAATTAGACTGACGGAACTGGGCCTAGCCGTCGTGGATGCCCTCTCTCAATACTGTCCGGAGATCCTGTCGCCGGAGCTGACACGCTACCTCGAGAAGCAACTCGAACGCATCCAGGCATCGGAGGTAACCCCAGACCAAGTAGTTGAGGAGGCCGTGGAGAGGCTTAAGCCCTCCCTCTTTAAACTCAAGGAGGGGGAGCTCCAGGTGGGGCTTGAGATAAGCATCGCCTTAAGGTCATCCTCACAGGCCGGAGAATATCTCGGCCCCTGTCCTAAATGTAAGACCGGCGAGATGAGGATCATAAGGAATATGAGGACTGGCAAGAGATTCGCTGGCTGCAGCAACTATCTTAGGGGAATATGCTCGAACAGCTTCCCCCTCCCCCAGAGGGGTGAGATCAAGGCCTGTGGAGAGGCCTGCCCCATATGCGGAGCCCCGCTGATAACCCTGAAGAGGGGGAAAACCTATAAGCTGTGTATAAATCAAGACTGCACTTTCGGAAAGGAGGGGAGAAAGCATGGGAGAAAGATGTGAGATCTGCCCACGCCCAAGGGTGGATGGGAGCCAGCTCTGCAGATATCATCAGCTCGCCTACAACAGGCTGAGGAAGGCGTTCGAATCGTGGAGGGAAGCCCTAGACGTGGACTGGAGAGACTTTCTGGAGGAGGTGTTAAAACTTCCACAACTTGGAGAATGGGCTAGGGAGGTCGCCCTAAACATGCTAAAGCAGCCTCAATAGGATGATGACCTGCTTATCTCCCACCTGCTCTGCTTCCCTTCCCTGACCCAGGTACCGCCTATACCCTTTATCGCCTCGTTTATGGAACCCCATAGGTCCCCCAGAAACCTCTTAGGCGTGATCACTGTTATACCCTCCCTCTCCTCTATCTCGAGTAAGGAGACGTCGACGCCCATAGAGGACAGCCTCTCACTTATCGATGCCGGCTTCTCAGCCTCCTCAGGGGGTTTCACGCTCGGCTCAGGCCTCCCGATAGAGATGACTATCCCTATCCTGGCGCCACACTCAGGGCAGGTGATCCAGGTCATCTTCCCCTCCTCGTCCCTCTCCAACCCTGCACCTCTACGATATGATGGCCCGCCCACCTCTTAAAAATCATGTTGAAAGCCATCGAGGAGGGAAGCTGACCGCTATCCGGATTCGGCCAGCCCCTTTCGACGCACCTTTGTCTCAAAAATATGAGACAAAAGGCCCCCCAGCCATAGGTGATCCCACAAGGGGGAATCCCCGTAGAGGATTCCTTTGGAGTTCCTATAAGCCATGGCCAGATTCTCCGTCCAAAAGTTCGAAGGTACCGTTTCCAAAGGGGCTCTAGGCCGGCCCCGCGGACTTCGAGCGAACTTCGATATGTTGGGGCCTCGAATTACACGGTGATTGAAAGTTCGAGAGCCCCGCGGGTGAGCTACGATACTTCGAACATCTCATACGGATAGTGGGTCCATCCATAATCGATGATCTCCAGGGAAGGCCGAATTCTATATCAATAGGGTTAGAGATATCTGATATCCTCCGCGGATCTTGAGTTCTCGGTTTCGGCTTGGGGCTTCATAACGCCTAAGTTATACCCCATGAGCCGCTTTGATCCCGCTCGCTAGAACTTCCAAGTTCAGGATGACCCCTATCCCGGCCTTTGGGCCTCCACATCGCAATCCGAGCGACCCGCGCTGGGAAGAGGAGTATTTAAACGCGTTCATTCCACCTATAAGGAGTGTGGTCTTTCTGCGCTACTCCGGGAAACTCCCTGCTTCGGTGAACTCGGTTGGGAAGGAGGTTGATATTGGAGAATCCTCATCTCGAGGAGGCTCATGAGGCTCTCAGGGTCAGGCGTTCAAGGGAGGAGACTGTCCTCCTAGTGGGGGAGTGTTCTGTGAAGTATGAGGGGAGGGCATCATCGACCCTGGAGCCGGGAGATAGGGTCCTCCTAATTAAGCAGGATGGTTCACTTCAGGTCCACAGACCCTTCGATCTCTCTCCGGTCAACTGGCAACCCCCAGGTTCCATCTTGAGGCTGAGGATACAGGACAGGTCTCTTATAATCAGGGCTTATAATCCAAGGGGTAGGGAGTCTCTCGAGATCGTCTTCAGCAAGATCGCGCTCCTTGCCGTTCTGGACCTAAGAGATTCGGGGTCCTTCTTCCTCCACGCGAGCGAGGAGGAGATGAGAAGCGCCATCCTCCTTCAGCCCTCAATACTGGAGGAGGGCTTCAAACCCCTCGCCGTCGAGAGGCCGATCGAGCCCGGATTCATAGACATCCTCGGCCTAGATGGGAGGGGGACGCTCACCGTTGTTGAGGTTAAAAGGAGGGAGGCCGGAAAAGAGGCGGTTTTACAGCTTAAGAGATATGTAGACTCATTAAGGATGGAGACTGGAAAGGAGATCAGGGGGATTATCGCAGCCCCTGGGTTGGCTAGGGGAGCCCAGAGGATGCTCGCGGCTTTGGGCCTGGAGTTCAAGGTTATCTCTCCCCAGAGATGTGAGGAGATCATTAGAAGGGATAAAGAGAGGAGGATGACCGAGTTCTTGACCTGACTATATTATCTCCAGCTCCTTTCCCACATCCTCAAGATCCTCGATCACTTTATCGAGTTCCTCCGTGGTCAGCTGGGCGTGCATCTGTATTCGGATTCTCGCCTTATCCCTCGCGACCATTGGGTAGACAATCGGCATGACATAGATCCCCCTGTCATAGAGCCTATCGCTCAACATCTTCGCCTTCTCGCTCTCCCCCACGATAAGCGGGATTATCGGCGTCTGGGAGGTCCCCGTGTTGAATCCGAGGTCCTGAACCGCCCTCCTGAAGTACTCTGTGTTTTTCCATAGGTTTTTGACATGCCAAGGCTCCGTCTCCAGGACATCTATAGCAGCTATGCATGCCGCGACCACGGGAGGAGGCTGAGAGGAGCTGAGGAGCCAGGTTCTACTCTTATTCCAAGCGAACTTTATGAGATCTTCTGAGCCAGAGATGTGTCCCCCTATAACTCCATAGGCCTTGCTGAAGGTCCCCATCTCGACGTGGACCTCCTTGTGGGTGAGGTGGAAGTGGCTTACGATGCCTCTCCCCCCCTCTCCCAGAACCCCCTCCCCGTGGGCGTCGTCAACATAGACCATCGCGCCGTGCTCCTGGGCCAGCCTCACTATCTTATCCAGATGGGCGATGTCTCCATCCATGGAGAAGACACCGTCCGTGATTATGAGGATCCTCCGGTAGGGGGGGTCATGCCTCTCAGCCTCCTCAAGAACCCTGTTAAGATCATCCATATCGTTGTGCTTGTAGATCGCCCTATCCGCCCTGCTAAGCCTCACCCCATCTATGATGCTTCCATGATTCAGCTCATCGCTTATTATGAGGTCCCCCCTGTCGGCGAGTTGGGGTATAAGGCCCGAGTTCGCCATGAAGCCAGTGGGATATGTGAGGGATGCCTCGGCCCTCTTGAACCTCGCAAGCCTCCTCTCGAGCTGGAGGTGAAGATCCATCGTGCCGGATATTGGCCTAACAGCGCCCGATCCCACCCCATACCTTTCTATGGCCTCGATGGCCGCACTCACCAGCTTGGGGTGCGTGGTTAGGCCGAGGTAGTTGTTGGAGCAGAGCATCAATACCTCTCTCCCTTCAACGATGGCCCTGGGCCTGCTTGGGCCCTGTAAAGTCCTAGGCCTCCAATCTAAAGCCTTCTCCACCAACTCCTCGTACTCGGCCCTCAAGAAACTTGTTGGGTCTCTCATCGATAATCCGAGTAGCTGAAAAATTTGTCCAATTCTTAAGTTTTACGGTTTATAATATATTGCACATCTTTGAATACCATAAAGGTTAAGTATTTTGATTTTTATAACGATGCTCGGATGTGAAGAGAATACTTGTCACGGGGGCCCTCGGACAACTGGGCTCTGAGTTGACGCCCAGGCTGAGGGAGCTTTATGGTGCGGAGAATGTGATAGCCTCAGATATTAGGAGGAAAACGGGCGAGGCCCTCTACTCAGGCCCCTTCGAACTTCTGGACGTCACCGAGCCGGAGAAGGTCAGGGAGGTGGTGGAGGATTATGGGATAGATACGATCTACCATTTGGCCGCGATCCTCTCGGCGTCTGGGGAGTTAAGGCCTCAAGAGGCATGGCAGGTGAATGTTGAGGGGCTCCGCAACATCCTCGAAGCTGCGAGGGAGTTTAATGTGGAGAGGGTCTTTTTCCCGAGCTCCATCGCCGTCTTCGGCCCCGAGGCCCCGAGGGAGATGACGCCTCAGGATACCGTGATGAGGCCTAGGACAATCTATGGGATATCAAAGGTCGTTGGGGAGCTCCTGTGCGACTATTATCATTACAAGTATGGCCTTGATGTCAGGGGGGTCCGTTATCCGGGGATAATAAGCAGCGAAGCCCTCCCGGGGGGAGGAACGACAGACTATGCGGTCGAGATGTTTCATTACGCTATAAGGGGAGAACCCTACACCTGCTTTGTCAGTAGGGAAACGGTCCTTCCGATGATCTATATGCCTGATGCACTGAGGGCCGCGATAGAGCTCATGGAGACGGACATCTCGAGATTAAGGCATCACAACTCATTCAATGTTTCTGGCTTTAGCTTCTCAGCTGGGGAGCTTGAGGAAGAGATAAGGAAACACATACCGGATTTTAAGGTCGAATACAGGCCTGACTTCAGACAGGCGATAGCTGATACGTGGCCAAGGTCGATAGACGACTCGGCGGCCAGGGAGGAGTGGGGGTGGAGGCCCAGCTATGACCTATCCAGGATGACGAAAGACATGATAGAAAGGCTAAAAAAACGTTACAGAGGAGGGGGATAAAAGTATCTTGGGAACTATTGAAGCCTAAGTCGGCCTCCTGAGCGGCCTTATCTTCTTGACCTCTGGGTTCACCAGGTTCGGCGGCTCCTCTCCAACGAGCACGGCGGCGAGATTCCTCGCCGCCGTCACGGCCATTTTCGTCCTAGTTTCTACGCTGGCGCTCGCTATATGGGGGGCGAGGACGACATTATCAAGGGTTAGGAGGGGATTCTCCGGGTCTATGGGCTCCTTCTCAAATACATCCAGAGCTGCCCCAGCTATAACCCCCTCCTTCAGTGCTCTATACAACTCCTTCTCATCTATAACCGCTCCTCTCGATGTATTGATCAGATATGCGCCCCTCTTCATCATCGAGAGTTCGCGCCTTCCTATAAGGTGAAAAGTCTCCTTTGTGAGGGGGACGTGGAGGGTGATGTAGTCGGACTCCCTCAGGACCTCTTCGAGGCTTCTATAGGTAACTCCCAATTCTTCTTCCGCTCTCCGATCCCTCTGAACATCATAGTATAAAACCTTCATATCGAATCCCTTAGCCCTCCTAGCCACGGCCTTTCCAATCCTCCCAAGCCCAATTATCCCGAGGGTCTTACCGTATACATCGGAGCCGAGGAACATCTTGGGCCCCCACGGATGGACCCATCTCTTGGACCTCACATAGCGATCAGCCTCGGCCACCCTCCTAGCGACCGCGAGTAGGAGGCTCCATGTGAAGTCGGCTGTCGTATCTGTCAATATACCCGGCGTGTTAGTCACGTAGATCCCCCTCCTCGTTGCGGCCTCGACGTCTATATTATCATAGCCGACGGCGCAGTTGCTCACAACCATCAGCCTCTCCCCGGCCTCAAGGACCTCGGAGTCTATCCTGTCCGTTAAGAGGCACAGGAGACCATCGACTTCTCTGACCTTTGAGAGGATCGTGCTTCTTGGAGCAGGCTCGTCCACCCCCTCAAAGACCTCTACCTCGGCATGCTGCCTCAATATCTCTATAGCCTCGTCGAAGAGCTGCCTCGTGACATAAACCTTAGGTTTATCCATCCCGAATCAAATTTGATCTCATCCTCATACCTTTAAATCCTTATCCAGCCCTCAATGAGCTATTTATGGAGTAAGGGTTTACCTTCAGTTAGGGGACATTAAGGGCGATCATTGAAGGCGTTTGGGGTTCGCCGTGTTCCAAAGGTATTCGAAGTAGACCTTGTCTATGGTCGTTAGGCCTATATGGTCGGACCATATCGCTAG
>Ga0207433_10012947_pt1 | contig 12371 bp, 8 predicted proteins | sample YelNatPaOPGAMG01_FD_187559 | JGI IMG/M metagenome (GOLD analysis project Ga0207433, IMG submission 187559) | Hot spring thermophilic microbial communities from Obsidian Pool, Yellowstone National Park, USA - OP-RAMG-01 (SPAdes) (version 3) | ecosystem: Environmental > Aquatic > Thermal springs >...
TCCGCCCGCCGGATGATGCTGGGGCTGGCGGGCTGGGTCTCCGGCTCTCCCACAGGCCCCACCCAGAGAAGCCCCCGTTGCAGGATGATTTCCCTGGGGGGATAGCCGTACTTCTCCAGGAAGCGGGCTGCCGCCTTCTCCTGGGGAGTGTCCGGGGAGAAACAAAGCCAGTAGCCGGAAAGTCTGCCGTTATTCTGCATCCTGCTCCCCTCTCCGGCCCCCAGTTTGCAGGTCCTCTCGCCAGGGGTTGTGCTTCTGCGGGCCCAGGACGTCCATTCGGGCTTTGTAGGCCAGAACGCTCTCCCGGTCCAACAGCCAGTCACGGCCCACTTTTATGGCGGCTACCTTTCCCTGCTTCGCCAGGATACGGAAGTACGCCTGTTCGTAGCCGGTCAGTTCGGCGGCCTCACTTGTGGTAATCCAGCCTTCTGGTCTTAAAAGTCTCATAACATGCCCCCAAATAGGTCTAACGTTAGAGTAGCATCTTCTGCGAAATAAAAAGCGGTTTTCCGCTAACTCTTGCGTAGGAAGTATACCACAAAAGACGTGACCTGTCAACTGCCTGGGGCGCAGTTCATTCAAGGCAGATTCTGTGTGCACCCTGGGCATGTCCCAGTTTGTCGGGCCTATCTGTACCTGTAGGACAACTGCTTGCAGTTGTCCTACAGTTTTGGGACATCCCCTTCTGCGTGCCCAACTTGACAGAAATCCGAAGCGGACGTATAACAATAAAAAACGCCTCGCGGCTGGGGCAGAGCCCGAGGCGTCGTCCAGGACGGGTGGGGCGTCCCGGCAACGAAAATTTTACCATAGCACCCGCCCGCCGTCAAGGCCGGGCGGGTTTTTTGATTTTCCCAGTCCTTACCCACAACGGGTAGAGATTTCTGTGAGTGCGCGGTTTCGGTATGCTCAATGAAGCAGATACCCGGGCTCTTTTGATTGAACCGATGCTGAACCGCGCCGGCTGGACTCGCAGTCGGGTGACGCGTGAGTACTACTATTGCCCGGACTGGCAGTATACCCCGGGGCGGGTGGTGTTGCGAGGCGGGCGTGCCCAGCGCGAGAGGCCGCGAGTGGCGGACTATCTGCTACGTTATACGGATGGTTTCCCCATTGCCATCGTAGAGGCAAAAGCAGAGGGTATGCCTGCCAGTGCTGGACTGGAGCAGGCAATTCGTTACGCCCGTGAGAATGGCCTGATGTTTGCCTATGCCACCAATGGCCATGAGATCATAGAGTGGGATGGTTTCACCAATACCACTCGTGAAGTCAAGGCTTTCCCATCTCCGGATGAACTGTGGAAGCGCTGGAAATTGAATACCGGTATTCAAGACCCCCCGCAGTTGGGTGAGTTGCGCCCGCGTTACAGTGCGGAACTGGCAGCGGCGCGCCGCCGCAATCCACTTCTACACCCCTATGCCCCACCAGAACTGACGCGTGGCAAGAGTCCTCACTATTTCCAGGAGGCAGCTATCCGCGAAGCGATTGTGCGCATTATGCGCGGTCAGAAACGCATTCTGCTCACTATGGCGACCGGTACAGGTAAAACCTTCGTCGCAATGCAGATTGTCTGGAAACTCATCAAGTCCGGATGGCTGCGCCAGCGAAGGGGCCGCTCCGGTCGGGTGTTGTTCATCGCCGATCGGCTGGTGCTGCGGGATCAGGCCTATAACACTTTCAGCCCCTTTGCCAGCGGATATGGTGAGCCGCGCTTCCTGCTGGAAAGCGGTCAGAAAATCAGTTTCCACCATGACCTCTATTTCGGCATCTATCAGACCCTGTGGAGCGAAGATGAACATGGCCGGCGCCTTTTTGAGCAGTTCCCGCGCGATTTCTTTGATATTGTTATCATTGACGAGGCCCACCGTTCCGGCTTTGGCACATGGAAAGAGATTCTGGACCACTTTGAGAGCGCAATCCATCTGGGTATGACCGCTACCCCCCGGCAGGATGAGAACGTAGATACCTACGCGTACTTCTGTGCAGAGGAGCCTCCAATCCCTGTGGACCCAGAAGATCCCAGTAAGGGCATGACCCGTCGCGCGGCCTATACGTACAGTCTGGGCCAGGGAATAGAAGATGGCTTCCTGGCGACCTACAAAGTCCATCGGGTGCGAACCAACATTGACAAGGATGGGTTGCATATCTCCCAAGTCCTGGAAATGGGTGCCGAAGTGATTGTTCCTGAAGGGGCCGAGTTGCACGAGGATTACTATACACCGCAGTTTGAACGTGAGATCCGCCTGCCCGATCGCACCCGTGCCCTTGTTCAGCACCTGGCGCGCCTGCTACGCCAGTTTGGCCCTATGCACAAGACGATGGTCTTCTGTGTGGATATGGAGCACGCGCGCGAGGTGGCCAGGTTGCTCAACAACGAATTCGCCGATTTGGGTCTGGGTGAGGAGTACGCCGTTCCCATTATCAGTGAAGAAGGCGAGCAAAGCCGCCGCTGGTTGCAAAACTTCCAGGATAGCGACCGTAAGACGCCCGTCGTGGCGACTACCGCAGAATTACTCTCTACAGGCGTAGATGTGCCCTCCTGCCGCAACATTGTCTTTATGAAAACGGTCTCTTCCCCTATCCTCTTCAAACAGATTATAGGGCGCGGTAGCCGCATTGACCCGGCGACAGGCAAACTGTGGTTCCGTATCATTGACTATACCGGCGCCACTCGCCTGTTGGACGCGCGCTGGGACCGCCCGCCTACTCTTCCGGTACAGACAGCACCCCCGGAACTGCAGACTGCTGCTGTAGAGGGGACCATCCGCTGGGATGAGACCGGCGACGTTATTCAAGGCGCCAGTGTAGCTGTGATGGCAGGCCCTAACGATCAGCGGGGCCCCATCCTGACTGACGAGAATGGGTACTATCGCTTTGACTCGCTGCCTGTTGGTGAGGTCACTGTGGTCGCCTTCGGCCCTTACTTCAATCGTCGCCAGAGAACGATTACTACTCTGGCCGGGCAGACGGTGCGGGTGGACCTGGACCTCAAACCCGTACAGGCCAGTGCCGGAAGCAGGGTGATCACCGTGCGGAACCTGGAGGTAACCATCGCCGAAGAGGCCACTTTCCTGGTCAAAGGCCTGGACGAGCCGCTGACACTGGAGCAGTACATAGACTACTCCCGCGAATGGGTGCTGAAATTGGCCTCCAATTGGGAAGCATTGCTACGCCTCTGGCAGGATGAACAGGAGCGTCAGAAGGTCCGAGCACAACTGGAACAGGCCAGTGTCCATCCGGAGGTATTGGCCGAAGTGTTGGACATCCCTGATGCCGACCCGGTGGATGTGCTGGCTTATGTGGCCTTCCGCCAGGCGCCCCCTCTTACTCGCGCGAAACGCGCAGAACAATTCCGGGAACGCCAGGCCACCTGGTTGACCTCCTTCCCGCCGGAGCAACGTATTGTGTTAGAAGCCCTGCTGGAAAAATACCGCCTGGGCGGGGTGGATCAGATGACCGATCCACGGGTTTTCCGCCTGCCCCCTTTCAAGGCGATGGGCGAACTGCGCGGGGTGGTCCAGCGCTTTGGCGGCACCGAACCTCTTCGCCAAACTCTGGCCGAACTCCAGCGGCGGTTATATGAGGTGTAGCGGATGGAGAATTACCCGAAGCGGATCAACGAAAACTTAAGCCGCGAGATGTGGCGCGCCTGCGACATCCTGCGGCGCGACAACAATGTGGGCGGTATTATGGCCTACACTGAACATCTCGCCTGGTTGCTGTTCCTTAAGTTTCTGGACCAGGAAGAAAAGAAGCGCGCCGAAGAGGCGGCCTTTAAGGGCGAAACCTACATGCCTGTCCTCCAGGGCGAACTGGCCTGGGACTACTGGGCCAGTCCAAAGGCTCTGGAAAAGTGGGATTCCCAAAAGGGCGAACTGGTTGCCTTTGTGCGCGGGCGATTGTTGCCTGGCCTGGCCTCGCTCAGTGGATCCCCCCTGGCCCGCACCATTAGCAAAATTTTCTCTGACGAAGCAGTAGGCGACCAGACCGTAGTGCGCAATGTGCCCGTCTGTGCTTCGGATTACAACCTCAAAGAAGTGATTTCCATCATCAACAGCATTCATTTTGACCGTGAAGAGGACATTTTTACCATCAACCAATTCTATGAGGACCTGCTGGCCCGTATGGGAATGGAGAGCCAGATCGCGGGTGAGTTCCTGACCCCGCGACCCGTTATTCGCTTTATGGTGGATGTGATAGACCCGCAAATCGGCGAAACGGTCTATGACCCTGCCTGTGGCACGGCGGGCTTTCTGGCCCAGGCCTATCTTTATATGGAGAAGCAGGTACAAACGCTGGAGGATGCCGAGACCCTGCAGAGTGCCACTTTCTACGGGCAGGAGAAGAAGGGGCTGGCTGCCCTCTTGGGCACGATGAACCTGGTGCTGCACGGCGTGACCTCCCCCAACATCGCTCGGGTTAACACCCTGGAGGAGGACATCAAGGGGAGTGTGGACCGACGGTTTGACATTGTTCTCACCAATCCTCCCTTTGGAGGCATGGAAGGACGACATATCCAGAGCAACTTTCCGATCCGAAGCAATGCCACAGAACTCCTGTTTTTGCAGCACATCCTGAAGAAACTGAAGGCGACCCCCAACGCCCGGGCTGGTGTTGTTGTGCCGGAGGGAACGCTCTTCCGGGGCGGTGCTTTTGCCGATGTGAAAAAATGGTTGCTGGACGACTTTCATCTCTTCGCTGTGATCAGCCTGCCGCCAGGGGTTTTTGCCCCCTACTCGGATGTGAAGACCGCGTTGCTCTTCTTCCGCCGTGCCGAGGGGACCCTTCAACGTAACCCGGCGGCGCTGGGGGAGACCTGGTACTACGAACTCCCGTTGCCGCCGGGCCTGAAAAAATTCAGCAAGGGAAGCCCTGTTCAGGACGAGCACTTTGCGGAAGCGCGTGCCCTCTGGGAGCGCTGGCGTGCCTGGATAGACGGGCGGGGGGAACGGCCCTTTGCCTTTGCCGCCGACATTCGGGCCCGCTGGCAGGCATACCGGGAGGGGCGGGGCGAATGCCCGGAGCCTCCCTACAACACCTGGGTGGAACAGGTGGAGGACCTGCGCGCCCGCGGCTATGACCTGAGCGCGCGTAATCCCCATCAGAACGACTATCAGACCCTGCCGCACCCCGCCGAGATCACCGCTACTCTGCTGGAGCACTTGCGCGATCTGCAAAGTAGTCTGGAAAGGCTTCATGAATTGGTGAGCAACGGAGGTGCAGAGGAATGGTAGAACACCGGGATATACCAGCAGGTTGGGTATGGGAAAGACTTGGCAATCACCACATAATAAAAGAGATTATTATGGGGCAATCGCCGCCAAGCAATACGTACAATGATGAAGGAAGAGGACTACCATTCTTCCAGGGTAAAGCCGATTTTGGGGATCTATATCCGACGCCGCGAAAATGGTGTACAAGCCCTAAGAAAGAGTCTTTGCCCGGTGATGTCCTGATTTCTGTGCGTGCACCTGTTGGACCTACCAATTTGACTGTTGAGAGGTGTGCGATCGGTCGGGGTTTGGCAGCACTACGCCCCAACCCGGAAAGAGTTGACTCCAGTTACTTACTATTTGCGCTTCGCTTTTTAGAGAAAAAGATTGCTTTATCTGGGGCAGGAAGCACCTTCCCTGCTATAACCAAGAAGCAATTAGAAGATACAGAGATCCCTCTTCCCTATCCCGATGACCCCCAGCGCTCCCTGGCAGAGCAGCGCCGGATTGTGGCGCGGCTGGAGATGATGCTCACTGAAGTCAGAGAGATGCGCGCGATAATCCGGGAGATGCGGAAGGATGTGGATCGCCTGATGGAGGCGGCGTTGGAGGAGGTGTTTCCGGAATATGGGCAGAAATTACCGGGCGGATGGGAGTGGCGGCCCGTGAAGTATGTTGCTACAGAAACAACAAGGCGAAATCCGCGCGCAAACGTGCAATCCAGCCAGCGCCTGTTGACCTCACCATCTGAAAATATGTTGGAACAAAAACGGGATGGAGCAGATATTGGTTTCCGGTACGTTGAAATTTCATCAGTTGATAACAGGAATTGCCGCATTGTGCTTGAGAAGGTCAAGTACATTTTGAATAAAGACGCCCCAGGCCGTGCCCGCCAAGTCATTCACGAAAATGATGTGATTTTTGCCACCACAAGGCCCTATCTTAAAAATATTGCCTTGATTCCAAACGAACTGAATGGTGAGATTTGCTCTACTGGTTTCTGCGTATTATGCCCGATTCCAGAGAGGATAGTTCCTAAGTTTCTCTTCTACGCTGTTAGGGCCAACTCATTTGTCAAGCAACTGCTTTCTAGGCAAAAAGGTGCGACTTACCCGGCGATCACGGATGAAGATGTATTTGCAAATCAGATTCCTTTGCCTTATCCCAATGAGCCCAACCGCTCGAAAGCCGTACAACATCATATTGTGGCTTATTTGGAAGCGGTAGAAGACGAGATCTTATCTGTGCAGAAATTACTGGATCAGGACGAGCAAGCGGTGAATCAACTGGAGCAATCCATCCTGGAAGCGGCCTTCCGCGGGGAGATATGAGAGATGGCGGGATCCATTACCACTTTGCTCAACCAGGTCTGGGATGAGTTCCGCCGCGCCGGGATTGCTGATGACCTGCGCATCATAGAGGGCGTGGCGGCGCTGTTGCTGGAACTGGAAGGGAAACCGAAAGGGGAATCCGCGCAACAGGATTGGCCTCGGGTGCCCAGTGTGGCGGGTTTGGACATAGGGGCGGTGCGGGAACTCCTGCGCCAGGCCAGCGATCAGGCAGGCGGGGCCGGGCGTCTTCTGGACCGACATGTCCTCTTTCGCCTGCCGGAGATGCTCGCGGGTGGGCGGTATCCCACCCCTCGCCATATCGTGCGCCTGATGGTTGCCCTGGCCGACACAAAGGGCAAGTCGGTCGCCGATTTTGCCTGCGGCTCCGCAGGAATGCTGGTATATAGCGAGGGCCGTTCGCTGACGGGGGTAGAAATCTCACCGGAGTGGGCACGCATTGCCCGGGCCAATTTGCGCCTGCACAATCTGGAAGGAGAAATTCGTGAGGGTAACGCTTTAAAAGTGATTGACAATAAAACCTTTGAGCGGGTCTTGTTGAATCCGCCTTTCGGCGTCCCCATCCAGAGTGATAGAGGCAAGCGAAGCGAGACCGCTCTGGTCTCTCTGGCGCTGGACCACCTCGTGAAAGAGGGCCGCGCGGCCCTGCTGGTGCCCAGCGGGCTGCTTTTCACTGGAAGCCAGGCCGAGTTCACCCTGCGCAAACGTCTGGTGAATGAGGTAATCCTGGAAGCCATCATTACCTTGCCGAAAGATGCCCTTCAGCCATACAGCGCTCTGACCACACATTTGCTCCTGATAGAAAATAAAGATCCAGCAGAAGATGCTTGCACCTGGTTCCTGCGTCCCGTCTATGATGGATATAAGGGCGGGCGGGGACGGGACCTGACAGCGGATCCGGAGGAACCCAATGACCTGACGCTGGTGGAGAAGGCTATACAGGCGATTCGCCAGCCTTCTCCGATAGATGGGAATGCCCCCATTTCGGCCAGGCCTTTGAACGCAGACGCCGGTAGGATGCTGGGGCTCCTGATCTGGCCTGCGCCGGGGGTAACTTTAATCGGTGTCCGCTATCAGCCGAAAGACGCAGGTCTATATGTTGATGTTGAACTGGAGCAATCAGACCCCAAAGCGGGCCAGGGGGAACGCCGGAAAATCTACAGGTTGGATGAGAGCATGCAGTTTCGGCCTAAAGAAGTGGAGCCTGAAAAGAAGAAAGATAAGCAGGAAGATAAACAAGAAGGTTTTCAGGAGGTGTTCCGGTCTCAGTCCGTCCCCTGGGGAGAGACGGTTCAGTTCAGGCGGGTTGGAGGGATTCTGCTCAAATATGAGGGTCCCCGGGAAAAGCCGCAGTTAATGGGTGTGGCAATCCCACGGACGCTGCTCATCGCGCGCAAATATGTTCTCCAACCAGAGGATTACCTGCGCGCGCCGGAAATCCGCCCTGAATTGGTCCGCCCTCACGACATCCTGCTTCAGATTCACGAGCGCCAGAGAGAATTGCGTCAGAGAATGGACCGGCTGGCGGGCCTGGTTGCTGGGGGGCGTAAAGAACTCCCGACTTCTCCGATGGGAAAGCCAGAAGTTCCGGAAAGTCTCAGCGGCCTGAGCGAAGACCAGCGGGAGATCTGGGAGAAGATTGGTCAGCAAGTTGAGCAGAGCGGAAGCGGGGTGTTTGCTCTGGATGTCATTACTGGAGGAAATGAGATGAACGAAGCTGAGATCCGCCTGGCACTGGAACTCTTTGAGGCGATGGGGCTGATCGTGCCGGTTACCATCAGACATCCTGAAAGTGGGCAATGGATGCCCTTCTACCGTCTGGTAAATGAGGGTGACCATTGGAGAGGCCCGGAAGGAGAGGAGAAAGGAGAGGAGATATGAGACTGCTCCGATTTTACATCGGTCAATACCGGGTGTTGCGCGATCTGGACCTCCGCTTTGACCCCCAGGCTTTGCAAAGTGCGGAGAAGGACACGAATCGCCGTTATTATCTGGATTTTCTGGTGGGTGTAAACGGTACGGGAAAATCTACCGTCCTGCAACTCTTGGGACGTATCTTCCACGCCGTCTCTCAGTCCTATGATGCTTTGGGAAACATACCTTTCATCCTGGAGTACTATCTGGAGAGCAAACAGCAGATGGTCCAAATTGCCAGTGTTGACCCCGATGCCCCAGAACGTTGTGAGATGCGGGGAGCCTACTGGGTCAGAACGGCCCGGAGCTTAGACCAAAATTGGCTCTCTATGGATCTAAAGGATGCTGTGGATACAGATTTGTTGCCGGAGCGAGTGATCGCCCACACGACTGGCAATGAAGCGGCCTGGCTGGCCCATACGACACCTTATCCACTGGAAGGGAGTTCCTCCGAGGCCATTCGTGATTTGACGCCTGATCAGGTCGCTGCGGGGGAAATGCCCGGATGGGAAGTTCCCGACCTATATAACAGGGAAGAAAACAGGGGTTCTCCTTTCCGTCTGGTACGCCAGGAAGAAGCCCCAATGGTCGCGCTGGCTGGCCTTCTCCGGCATAGTATTTGGCATAGTACTTGCGAGCGCTCATCCCCTCTTACAGAGGTACTTAATGAGATCAAAATCCAGGAGTTGGCCGGATTCTCTTTACAATTTGATCTGAGTTGGGCCAGTCACGGAGAGCGCAATGACATTTGGGAGCGTTTTGGTCAATATGCGGATCGGGCTATCCGCAATGGGGGAAAGGTTCTGCTTGTATTTACCTCTGAAAAATTCTCCAAAGTTTTGGAGGCCAACACTAATGCTTTGAGTCTTTTTGAGATCATGGCAGACTGGTATCGCAGAGATCCTCCACTTCTCTCCGGGGTAAACCTGTTCTTGAAGCGCAATGAAGGCAAGGATGGCAGTAGAGAGAGGCCCCCTTTACATACCTGGGAGTGGCTCAGCGACGGTGAGCGCAGTTTTCTGGCACGTATGTGTCTGTTTATGCTGTTCTCAGAGAGCGAGTCCCTTATCCTGCTGGATGAGCCCGAGGTTCACTTCAACGACTTCTGGAAGCGCCAGATTGTCTTTACGCTTGATCAGATTTTAAGGGAAAGCGAGCACAAGAACCATGTGCTGATTGCGTCCCACTCCAGCATCACCCTGAGCGATGTGAATCCGAACGATATCCTGATTCTTGAACGGCCGGGCCTATTTACGGAGGGAGCGAAGATGCCCACTATTCAGACCTTTGGCGCGGAGCCCGGTGATATTATGGTGCACGTTTTCGGGGCACCCAACGCGGCTGGAGAGCACAGTGTTCGCACTGTTGAAGAGTGGCTGAAGGAAGCCTATGACAAGCCACCTGATGAGCGCAGAGAATACTTGCGGGAACGTCTCCGGCACGTTTCACCTGGTTACTGGGCCTATCGCATTCGTCGAGCAATGGTGGAGGTATCAAATGATCCACGAGGTCCGCTTGCCTGAAGAGACGAAGACCTGCCTGGGGCTGATCGTAGACCTTCAGATGGATATCTTGGAGTGTGTGGCGAATCTTGATCCCGGGTTTACCGAGGAAGCTCTTCAGGATGCGCTGGCTGGGAAAATGCCAGAGAGGGCAAGGGAGGTGACGGAATGGCTGCATGGGTCTAAAAATGTGTGGGAATCGCTACAGGAGTTTGCACGGGGTTGTAAGTCACAAAAACACTATTTGGTATCTCGGATGCGCCTGGACATTCAGCGTCTGTACGAAGGAGATTGTGATGAAACCCTGGAGTGTCTCTTTACCCAAGCCCAGAGCGGAGACTATTGCAAAGGCGCCCGCAAGTTCTTGCTCAATGTCTATGATCGCTGGCGACGCAATGGGTTAAAAGCAAGTCTATTCCATGACAACCCAAATGAGCTCTGCCTACATATTGAAGAGTATGGTCCAAACCAATTTCTTGCCGCTTTTGCGAGAGAGAATCCCTTAACGGTCTGTGCAATTTGTGACGGACATACCTTCATAGAAGTCTCATCCGGCGATTATATGGCTGAAATAGAGCACTATTTCCCCCGGTCTATCTACCCTCATCTCGCTCTCCATCCTTACAATCTTATCCCGATTTGCCGTATCTGCAATCAGCAGCACAGGGACAAGGACCCGCTGGAAGCCCCAAATGAGAAACAACGCGAACTGCCAAATGAGAGACAACGCAAACTGAGTGAGGTGTTCCTACCCTACAGACCCGACTCAGTAAGCAGGCGAGGAGCCCTGAAGTTAGAATGGAATGTTAAAGATGCTGCTAAAGATGCTGCAAAATCTCCCGCATTCAAAATTTTGAGCATTGATGAGGAAAGGTTCCGGGCTTTCTATAAGAGGGTCCGCGCCCTCAGCGATATATATGATATTCCAAATCGGTGGACGAACAATACCCATCAAATTGGTGAAAAGTTATGGCGGCGGATACGGGGCTATTTTCTCGCGCTTCCATATCTAGGGGATAAACTGGACAAGCAGGTTGTTCAAGCCAGACTGAAGGAGTTAATGTGGTGTCTTATTGAGGATCAGGGTCGGGAACCATGGGGTTATGTCCTGGTCTGGTATCTGGCAAACATTATGGTAGAAGAACTGGAGCAGCGCACACCCGTTGAGGAGAATCCTTTAGTGGCCACAATTCAGGACATTCCGTCCACTGTGCTCTCCCATAGGCCCCTCCATCCGGGAGGGTTGGGGGTGGACGAAATTTTGCAAGCAGTCAGGAAATGGCATTCCCAATCCAACCTTGACGTTCCATAGAGTTCCTATCCACCGCTAAAAGCGGTAAGTTCCATCGCCGAGATGCTTCGGACAAGATCAAGAATAGACCGCGAGGTTTTGTTGAAGGCCCATGAATGTACCCTGGGTAAACAAAGAGGATTTTGGGCTCGGCTCTGGGATTTAAGTGTGCTTTCGCTGGCGAGCTCCGACTCGCCAAGGATCAAACTTTGCTGGCCCTAAACGCCGCATCTCATCGGCATAGGCCACAACGTCCTCCTTCCGTAAGAACCAGTCGCGCCCACGCTTTTGAGCTTTCAGTACCCCCCGAAGGATCAGTTGCCGGAAATATGCTGAGGTGTACCCTGTCAACTCGGCCGCTTCTTTGGTGGTAATCCATTCGGTTGGGTCAAATGAGTCGGACATAGGGCTCTACCCAAACACATCCTGTAACAAAAGCGCCCCACCGGTAGGGTGGGGCGTGATACCATAAACCATCACTTAGACTTCTCCGAGGGCCAGCCATTGGGGCGCGAAGGGCCATGCGACCATTGGGGTCGGGGTGCTGGCGGGGTTCTCGGAACAGCAGGTCGCCATGGCCGGCTGGCCCTCCCAGGAGTGGCGACGGAGGGATTTGAACCCCCAACCAAGGGCTTATGAGTCCCCTGCTCTGCCTTTGAGCTACGTCGCCCGTGCTATATTATAGCGAAAGAATTCCAGTTGTCAAGCCCGCCGCGTTCATGTGATTGTTCACCTGTTGGTAAGTTGACAATGGCATATTTTAAGATATAAAAAGAAAGAGATTGCGCGAAAAGGGCTATTGGATATGATTAAGGTATGGCTACCAAAAACCTTTCCCCAATCTATGACCCTTGTCGGTGGGGCATCCCCCTGGAGGCCATCGCATCGCTGCCGGAGGCTCTTCAAGCCTTCTGGCAGCGCTATAGCCATCATTTCCGGAGCCGGACGCGCTATGTGACTCAGCAGGGCTGTTGAGTCTTATAAAATCGTACCGGGCTAAAGTCTCAAAAAATCGTGCCCTCACCCCTCCCCCTGCCTCCTCCCCTCTCCCGCTCGCCTTCGGCGGCGGGCGAGGGGAGGGGGTGGAAAGAGGGGTTTTGCG
>Ga0207433_10012954_pt1 | contig 12366 bp, 11 predicted proteins | sample YelNatPaOPGAMG01_FD_187559 | JGI IMG/M metagenome (GOLD analysis project Ga0207433, IMG submission 187559) | Hot spring thermophilic microbial communities from Obsidian Pool, Yellowstone National Park, USA - OP-RAMG-01 (SPAdes) (version 3) | ecosystem: Environmental > Aquatic > Thermal springs...
CCTCCCGTCTGTAACCAAAAGCCCCAAAACTGCCCGGCGCATAAAAAAAGGGCTGATGACCCTACGTTTTCCGTAGAAGCCATCAGCCCTCAAAGGGCACTTAAAGGGGGGCTTCATCCCCAAGGGAGAATTATACCACGCTTTGAGATAGGGTCAAGTCCGTGTATAGGTCCACATCATGTGGGACACTCGGAAAGTCCAGTATCTCTCAGCTCCTCCCAAGGCTCCTCTCCCTCACACTCCAGTATGGTCTTTTCCTATGCTCCACTTCTATCCACCTTTTGAGGTGGGGGAATTCATGGTGTCATAATCCACCTCCTCCTCGGAGTGCCGGAGAGAACTTCCTGGAAGGTCCGGTTGCACCGTTCCACCATTCCACGGATATGGAGACCCTGGAGGAAGGACGAAGAGCGTGATACCGTATCCTTGCGAGGACTCTCAAATTCCCCAGAGCATCAACTCCTTCCAGTACCTTGTGGTTTGAGCGGGAAAGGGGGGACCTTTCGGAGTCCCTCGAGGAATACCCTCAAATGGAGGGAGGAATAGGCCCACCGCAAGATGAGGTCCTTTGCGGTGAATGGCTTATACACCCTTCCAGGAAGGGGGTGACTTTTGAGGTATCGATGGCAATGAGGTCTTTGGGAGATGCCACCTTCGGAGTCTTTAAGGTTTTCTCATGACTCGGGGTCTTTGATTCCCCCGTGGGCTTTTTGTCGCAGAAACCTTCCTCGGTTTCTCTCCCTCCCTCAGAAGCCCACAGGTTTTTAAGGGATTTGAGGATGCTCCCCACGGTGAAACCTGCTTTCCTAAGAAGGACGGAGAGCCTCCCTTTCGGAGAAGCGGGAATTCCTCCCGGAGTCTTTACATCTCCTCCAAGCTTCGGGGTCCACTGGGGCTTTTGGATCTTCTTGGGCTTCTCGACCTATCCTTCCGGGCTTTGGGGTTTTTCGGGGTTCCGCTTTTTCTTCCACCGAAAGGAGGCTCCGGGCTATGCCTATCTTTTACAGGTGACGGCCACAGAGTGGGGGCTGAGCAAAGTCGAGGACCTCAAGGCGAATCCTTCCCTTTTTGGAGAGTCCATGGACTTGAGCGAGCTTGGCAATGGCATTCCTTGAGGGGAAGCTCAAAAGGTGGAGGATCTCCAGAACATGCCTGGAGCATCCCTGTTCCCTTTGTGCTCCTTTTATACAGTGTAGGGCTTTTCTTTCTTGAGGTTTTCGACACTGAGTTAGGATACAGGTCTTGCTCCCTTTTTGCCTTACCTCCCGCAGATCTCTGTGAACCTATCCAAACTGGGGGAAGTCCAGGTCTCATGTAGTCCCAGAGAGGAGTCTCTGTCATTGCCCGAGGTATTCCCGGAAAGGTGTATCCCAAGCACCGGATCAGGCAAGTGGATCACTTCCTGGGCAGTAGGCGAGCATCGATTGCAGTCTCCCGGGAAATGGGAAATCCTCTTCGTGGCCCCTGGACTGATCTCCACGATGGACGGCACCACCTCCTCCGACTCACGTGCTCTGTGATCAGAGAGCTATCCCATCTTGTGGCAGGTGACAGCCAAGGGGGATCCCCACGGGTCAAAGCGAAGAGGAAAAAGCCTCTCTGGAGAAACTCTGGGAATTCCTCCCAGAGGACCGGAAGGTGGTGCTTCTTGCGGACTGGGGATTCGGACGAGCACGGTTCCTGCATGCCCTTGAACACGTGAGTTCTCGGACATTGTCCGAGTACCTGCCCACACTTTCGCCCAAGGAGAGCACTTCATGGAAAGGCCCACTGATTTCCCCCTCCACCCTGGGTTTCTGGACCTTGGTCCCGTCTTCTACCACCAGAAGGTCCGGTGCCTTCTTCGTAGTCTTTGCTTTTCCCCTTCCAGGAAGAACACCGGTTCCGTGCTACTAACTCTCCCGAGAGGCTGGAGAGCCTCCCTCAAATGTATTGCTATTTCTGGACATTGAAAGAGGGTTCAGGGATTTTAAGAACCACCGGACCGTCTTTGATCTCCAGTACTCGTCCTCTCCAGACCCTCACGATATGAGCGTCTCTTCCTCATCCTCGCCTAATGCGTACTTCTCCCTGCTCCTCTCTGGAGCCCATGGGAGAAGAAGAGAACTCCACCGAAAGCTCTCCTCCCAATCTGCAACAAAAGAGCTGGTCCTTAGGCTACGCCAGGTGGGGTACTACGTTCCCCTGCCAAAGGCGTGAAAGTAGTGATTAGACAGCCCTCACCTCCCGCCAACAAGAACAACGCCAGGCAAACCAAAAAGAATTTCTTTCAAAGAAGACACCTTCCCCTCCTCGAGGGGGGGGAGGGATTCAAGTTCATATTCCCGACCGATTAAAGCATACTTTCCCAAACCCAGGCGATGATAGGGCAGTATTTCAAGTCGTACCTTCGGCAAGCGGGAGAGAAAGTCCCTCAATGCTTCGAAATCTTCTTTTGAATCATTGATTTGAGGAATGAGAGGATAACGAAAGAGTATTTTATCGGAATAGCGCATACCAAGAATATAGGCGTTTTCAAGGATAGTGACATTAGGAACGCCTACGTATCTTTCGTGCTTCTGGCTATCCATAATCTTCAGGTCATAGAGAATTAAGTCCACCTTCTGAGCGAGATCGAGAAGAATTCTCGCATCTTCCTCGTTCCCTTGAAAATACCCGGAAGTGTCAAGCGCTACGTGGTACCCGAGTCTTTTGAAACACTTCACCAGAGCATAGGTAAAATCAAGCTGATAGAGGGGTTCTCCTCCAGAGATAGTAACCCCCCCTCCAGACTGGAGGTAAAAGGCTTCATCCCGCATTACCTCCGCCACAACTTCCTCCAAAGAGACTTCTCGCCCGATAATCCTTAGTGCAGAAGCGGGACAGTGTTGAACACATATCCCGCAAAGATTGCATTTCTTACGATCCACCCGATAGGGATTTTCGAGACTACAAGCACGTTGAAGACAAATCTCCTCACAAATACCACAGGAAAGGCACTTCTGGGAAGAAAACCCGATCTCAGGTTGAGGATTTTGGGACTCCGGGTTATGACACCAAAGACATCGTAAAGGACATCCTTTCAAAAACACAGTTGTCCTTATTCCCGGCCCGTCGTGCACAGAAAAATGCTGAATATCGAAAATTATTCCCTTGACTCCAGAAGTCCTTTTTCCTACTACCACTTTTCAACACTTCCCTGCCAACCACTGAATACTCTGGTACCAAAACTTAGGGTAGTACTCCCAGTTCACAAAGGCACTTCCCCAGTGGGGTGCAAGGTCAGAAGCAAAGGCCATAGCTCTTCCCCTTCCATACTCCCAAACAACAATAAAGGCGTCGTTACCAACCCTGGCAAGAACCGTAGCTCCTTCCTTAGCGTGGAGGCGGTTGTATCCCAAAAATAAAGGCCAGGAATCTTTGGGTATTCCCTCCACAATAGGATGGCGGTCGACAATAAATTCAGGTTTCACGCCCTCCGGTGTCTCAACCCGGTCATCACCTTCGCAGAGAGAGACTGGTAGAGCTTCCTCAACAGGGCTCCCATGGTAATTCGCCATACCCCTGAAGCCCTGGAAGGACATCCAGCCCCCGCACATCAAAAGACCCCCACCCTGTTGTACGAAATCTCTTATCAGGGTCAGACGGTCCGTTCCCATAGGAACCCGAAAAACGTCGGGGTAGAAGGTCAGGGTGTTCCTTCCTACGTCGCTGAGCACAAGAACATCGTACTCCCTCAGGGTGTCCAGGGTACTGGGAAAAAGCCCCATGGCCATGTGATTGGGCATGTGAAAGACTTCGAGATCCTGATAGGTACCAAGTCCCTTTTGGAACCACACAGAGAAATCTTCATAACCTCCCAAGGGCACCACGTCAAAGCCCTTGATGTGGAACTTGGAAACAATCCATGTTTCCCCCACAAACAAGACCTTGATCTTTCCTCGAGTAGCCATTTGGCCTGCCTCCTTTCTCATCCTTTCCCATACCCGGCCATAAGACCGGATATAAAGTACCGTCCCAGGAAGATAAAAACCAGAACAGGAATTACCGAGGTGATAGCCGCACCAGCCATCTGGATGTGCCACTGAGCAATCTGTGTACCTTTGAGCTCCGCGAGGAAAGGCATGACCGGTTTCACATCGGGGCCGCGAGTCAAAGCAATGCCCAGCAGGAACTCGTTGTAAATCTGAATAAAAACCAGAATGGTTGCCGAAATAAGACCGGGGAGGGAAACCGGAACAAGAATTCTCAGATAGTACCGGAAAGGTTTGCAACCATCAAGAATAGCAGCTTCCTCAAGCTCAGGGGGAATCTTCATGAAAAAGGTACCGGTTATAAGAGTGGCCATTGGCGCATTAAGCACCACATAGATGAGAATCAAACCAGCATAGCTATTTAAAAGCCCCAGGGTTTTAAGGAACTGGGTAATAGGAATCAGAATGACGTGATAGGGAAGGAAGGTAACCACGACGATGAGGAAGAAAAGTGGTGTCGCAAACCGAAAATTAAATCCTGTCAAAGCATAGCCCGCCAGGGACCCCACGAATATACAAAGAAACGTTGCCGAGAGGCTGATAACAAGGCTATTTCTCAGGCCTATTTTAAGAGCGTTAAAGGCTTTTCCAAAGTTGGAAAACTGGGGGTTTCGAGGGAGATCGAGGTACTTCTGAAGGGCTACCTCCTCCTGAGTTTTCAAAGAGGTGGTAACTAAAGCGTAAATGGGGACCATCCAGATCACTGCCAGAATGCTCACGAGCAAACCGGTAATCAGGAGGAAATATCGTTCCTTCATGTCCTCACCCACTTATTCAGAGCCCAGAGCGAATAGGGAATGACCATAGCTGCAGAGAAAAGGAGAATAACAATACTCGTAGCTGCACCCATCCCGAGATCCCTTGAGTCAAAAGCAAGACGGTACATGAGGTAAGGGAGTATTTCTGTGCTCACCCCTGGACCCCCTCTCGTCATCACCCAGACAAGGTCGAAGACCTTCACCGTTGTTATGGCCAGCATGGTGGTGCAGATTAAGGTAGCATGCCCCAGGTTAGGAAAAATGATGCGAAAGGCAACAGTCCAATGAGAAGCTCCATCCACTTTGGCTGCTTCTACCATCTCATAAGGTATGCCCTTTATGGCTCCCAAATAGATGACCAAAGCAAACCCCAGATATTGCCAGAAAGCGGCAACAATCATACAGTAAATGGCCGTTTTGGGAAGAGCAATCCACCCCAATTTCGAGGTGTTGAAACCGAAAGCTTTGAGAACCGAATTGATAACCCCAGAACTCGGGTCATACATCCATGCCCACAGAACTCCAGTAATGATGAAGGAGAGAGCCATAGGGAAGAGGAAAATCTGGCGGAGAATTGCTTCTCCTCTTCCCAAGTTGGTAATAAGATAGGCAAGAACAAAGCCTGTCAGAAAAGTCGGGGCGATAAAAAGGAGAAGCCACAGAAGGTTATTCCTGAGGTTCACCCAGAATCTGCTCATCTGAAAGAGACGAAGGAAATTGTAAAGTCCCGCAAACCTCCACGTTGGCTGCAAACCCTGCCAGTGAGTAAAGGCAGCAAACACATCCCAGATGATCATGGCGTAAAAGATGCCAATAATAACCAAGATAGGAATGAGAAACGCAAATCCCTGAAACTTGTAGTACCTCACGCCTTGCCTCCTCGCCTTTAAAAAGTAGCCCTCCCCTCGCGAGGGGAGGGCTACTTTGAAAGACTACTGTTCCCAGAACCAGCTACAGGCTTCAGCGAGATTCGTTCTCTCAGCAGCTTCAGCGATAGCCTGTATAGCAGCGTCTACATCCTGGTCAACAAGGAACCTTGTGAGGATATCCATGAGCTCGCTCCCAAAAGCTGGGGTAATCATGCCTCCGTGGAAACCATCACACACTGCCCGGAGGGTACGGAGGTCATGAGCACTTCTTTGGCGATAAGGGTCAGGATATACATCAGGAGGCACATCATTTACAATTGTTACTGAGCCTTTGATGAGATTGAAGGCTTTCTGAGCTTCAGGAGTAGTACACATTCTGATCCAGTCCCGAGCATTATTGGGATGAGGCGCACCTTTAGGGAGCGGGAAAGTATCAGCATGACCCATCCAGATATCTTTGGGGATGGCAGTAGCGCTGAAATCCACCTCGGGCTGCATACCAATGCTCAAGTAATAACCCAGCACCCAGTCCCCCATCCAGTACATGGCCGCTTCACCGGTTTTTAAAAGTGCCCCTGCCTCGTCCCAGCTCTTTGTAGCATGCCACGGGTAAATATACGGAATAAGGGCAGCGTAACGTTCCATCGCTTTCCGGAAGGTAGGATCGTTTCGGAAATCAATCTTACCAGTATTAGCCTGCTCGTAGAAATCGGGGCCACCGGTGGTAAGGAGAACCATATCATAGAGGTATGTGGACCAAACCTTTTCCCTCGTCCCTAAAGCCAGTGGAGAAATGTCGGGCTTTGCCTCCTTAATTTTTTTGCAAGCTTCAAGAAGTTCGTCATAAGTTTCAGGAGGCTTGATACCCAGCTCGTCAAAAATTTTTTTGTTGTACCACAACCAATTTGTACGATGAGCGTTGATTGGTACTGAATAAACGTGCCCACCGAACTTCAGAGTCTTAACCCACATGGGGTTAATACGAGCCTCGAAGTTTGCTTCCGCCCAAATATCATCGACTGGCTCAAGGTAACCAGCATCAATGTAATCTTTCTGTTGATTGCCCTGGTGGTCTTGGAACGAGTCGGGAGGCATCCCAGCAGCCAAATTGCTCATAAGTACCGCAAGCATTGTTTCTCCTCCACCACCTGCCACAGGATTCTCTACGATCTTGACCCCGGGGTTGCGTTTCTGGTAAAGCTCAAACAAGGCATCAATCGCTTCTTTCTCGCCGCCGGCTGTCCAGTAGTGGAAGATAATGAACTCGTTCTCCTTCTCCTGAGCTAAGGCTATCCCCACCAACCCCAGGAACAAGACTCCAAACAACAAAGTTATCCCAAGATTGACAAACTTCCTCATCGTTTCCCTCCTCCAGAGTAATACCCGGTACTCTACTAAGGGATCCTATCACACGGATGCCGCAAAACTCTCAAACACAAGTATTGCACCACCTAAAACTCCATTCCAATCATTCAGTTTTGCTTCTCGAATTTCCGTTCTCTCCACCACCTCCTTCGGTAAATGGGCACTTAAGTACTCCCTAATGTCCTTGTGGAAGAGCGCCAGAAGTGCTTTCCCCAAGGCTCCACCAACAACTATGGCCTCAGGGTTAAGAATATGAACGACATTAAGAAAGGCAATGCAAAGATACTCAACCAGGGGTTTCATAGCGCTCAGAGCAGAGGGGTTTCCACACTGCGCAAGTTCCACAAACTTCTTAACACAATCCTCCTCTCTATTTCCATCTTGGAAAAGGAACCTGCAAGAGGGCTCTTCCCGGATGAATTTCTCAAGGCCGAGACCAGAAAGGAGAGACATAACACATCCTCTGTTCCCACATTTGCACTGTGGCCCACGAAGGTCCACCACCATGTGGCCAAATTCCCCTGCGCTTCCCAAAAAACCGCGGTACAGTTGTCGATTGAAGAAGATGGCACCCCCTGTACCCGTACTTATGGTGATGTACACAACATCCCGGTACTCCTTCCCTGCTCCTAGACGAACCTCCGCAAGCCCTGCAAGATTAGCATCGTTATCTACAAGTACAGGGAACCCCACCCTTTCTTCTATCATCTTCGCCAGGGGAACTTTCTCCCATCCCTCGTGACGAAGGTTCGAATACGAGAAAGTACACCCCTGCGTGAACCAGATTGGGCCAGGGTATCCAACACCCACACCCAATACATTTTCCTGTCCCTCAAGAAGCTGAGCAAGGGATTTTGCTACAAAATCGGCTAACTCCAGTGGCGCAAAATACTGATGTTCCTGGGTGATGAAACACCGTTCTATGCTCAACTCTTCACTTACAAGACCCAAACGGAGCTTGGTGCCGCCAATATCAATCCCTACAGCATAGTGTTTCTTCAAGACGATCACCCGGAACTATAGAGAATGCTCGGTGCGACGAATAATATCTTCCTGGGTCCTTGGGTCAAGGGCAATAAAAAGAGCACTGTAACCAGCTACTCTCACAATGAGATCGCGGTATTTCTCCGGGTTTTTCTGTGCTTCCCGTAGCGTCTTAGCATCGATAACATTAAACTGGACATGCCATCCCTTCAAATCACGGAAGAAAGTAACAATGAGATCAACAAGCTTTCGCAAGCCCTCCTCGGTAGCCAGGACCGAGGGCGTGAACTTGAGGTTCAGAAGTTGGGCAATCATCTTCACCGTTGGAAGTTTGCTCACAGATTTTAGGACACCGGTAGGTCCTCTTCTCTCCGTACCATAAAAAGGAGAGACACCCTCAGCGATGGGTTCGTGGGCCTTCCTTCCATCAGGAGTGGCACCCACTGCCATCCCCAGAGGGACATTTGCCGATATGTTCGAGGTGGAACCGCAATAATTACCGCCTATAGGACCTCGTCCATAGCGAGTGTTGCGATATTGTCGTAACTCGCTGAGATAGTCTTCCATAATTCTTCGAGCCAGTTCATCCACATAATCATCATCATTCCCATACTTGGGAACTTCTTCAAGAATCCTCTTGCGGAGGAACTGTCCTCTGGGACTTTCAAAATCTTCCCGCAAAGCGGACAGCAATTCTTCCCAGCTGACAGACTTTTCCTCGTAAATGAGCTTCTTTATCGAAGCCAGACTGTTCGCAGCATTAGCCAAGCCAGAGAAAGGCCCGCTGATAACGTCATACACTGCTCCTCCTTCCTTAATGCTCTTGCCACGTCCAAGGCAATCCTCAACCAACGCGGAACAGAAAGCGTCAGGCACGAGTTCTTCTAAGGCTGTGTCTGCACCCACATCCATAAGCACTTCACATTTAGTGTAAAAGGCCAGCTGCTTTTTAAATTCCTCGTAAAACTCTTCAAAGGTTAAGCACTCCTGGGGCAACTTTGTTGCGCAGAGACAAACACCGTGCTCTGGGCATTTTCCACCGTAAAGAGTCAACTCAAGAACCTTTAAAACGTTAAGGAACGCCATGCCTGTGTTCCTATACCCCCACTTACCAGGCACAGCCGCCTCTACACAACCCACTATGGCGTAATCTCGAGCATCCTCAACAGTTGCTCCTTTGTCCATAAGAGCCGGGATGATAATTTCATCGTTTTTCATAGCAGGCATGCCAAAACCAAGCCGGATAACCTTTGCACATTCTTCAAGATAAAACCTTGGAGAAGAAGCATGGTAACGAGCAGAAAGATTTGGCGTGGTGAGCCTCAATCCCCCAACCGCCTTAAGAACCAAAAGGGTCAACTCATTTGTGGCGTCACGACCCAAGCGATCCTGACCACCAATGGTAACATTCTGATACGTTGTGTAACCAATACCAAACTGCGTGTGCGCCCAAGGCCGAATCTTATTGATAGTAAACATTTTTACAAAAAGATTTTGAAGAAGCTCAACAGTTTGTTCAGGGTTAATGCGGCCCAGTTCTACATCTTTTCTCCAGTAAGGGTAAAGATACTGGTCGAGACGTCCCAAGGAGAAAGAATGCCCATTGCTTTCTATTTGGGTTACAAGGTGCACAAACCAGACAAGCTGAAGCGCTTCATAAAAATCCGAAGGTGGAAGGTGGGCAATGTTTTCAAGTACCCTTGCCAAATTCTTTAACTCACTCTTTCTCTGCAAGTCTTCAACAACGTCGGCCTCGAGCCGGGCAAGTTGGGCATATCTTTCAATAAAATGGATTACTCCTTGGAGAGCAATCGTCACAGCATCATAAAACAAACTTTTCCGAACAAACTCGGGATCATTGGGTTCCAAAGACTCTTTTCTTTCCTTTACCTCTTGCAGAAGTCCTCCAAGACCCTTTTCCAAAACTTTCGGGAAATTTACGATAATGTGACCATCTCCAGAAGTTATATTTCCTCTGCCAGATATCGCTCCTATCCTCTGTGCCTCAAGGACAAAAGGCGGGGTAACTCGCATAGCGCGATCGTACAAGGTCTTACCTTTCCAGTAAGGAATAACCTCTTCCAAGAGAATCCTCTTTGATTCCTCATCAACAAGAAAAACATCACCTTTGCGCAGATGGAATTGGTCAATTTCTTCAACTATCCAGTCCCAAGAATACTCAGGAAAAATAGGCGCACCTCGCAGCTTGGAGGCCTGGTTTCCTACAAGAAGCTCGTCCCGGTAGATAAAGATACTCATTTCCTCGAGGGTCCTTGCTAGGGCCTTAGCTCGCTTAAGGATCGGTGGATCTGCCTCATTTTCTTTATAAACCTGAGTATAAATACGAGCCCTTTCTATACACACCTGGGGAACAATGTTCAGAAGTTCTTCTCGCATTGCCCGAATTCGTTCCGTCATCCCACACTCAATATCCATAATCTCAAAATCCAGCTTCACGCCTAATAACCCCCTCATTACAATCTCCTACGTAAAACCTCAAAATGGAAAAACCCCGAGTGGTAGTAATCCTTCGAAAATGCAATGACTCGACCTCTTGCATCATAATGAAGATGTTGCAGAAGGAGGAATGGTACTCTCTGCTTAAGCCCCATTTTCTTCAAAAAAACACTGTCAGGGATATAAGGTATAATTTTTGCCCACGAAAAGACAACCTTCACGCCACTTTTCTCCAAAGCCTGAAAGAGAGAACCATTCCAATCTTCCTCGCTGAAGGTCAGAGTATACTTCTTAGGGAGAATATCCTCGAGGTACACAATGGCCTCTCCCTCAAAACCCCGAATTCGCTGAAGAGACACAAGTGGCGTACCTACTTCCACCTCCAGCTTCTGAGCGAGAAAATCATCTGCAAGAATCTCCTCTCGCGAAACCCAGAAGTTCACCAAGGTAATTCCCGATTCCTGGGCCATTTCAGTCACGCTGCGAAGTTGTGAAATATCTCTGCCTAAAGAAGAAGGATCCACAGTAACAAAGGTTCCTTTGCCCTGAACAGTTTCGAGAATATGCAACTGCTCTAAACTCCGTATCGCTTCTCGAATCGTAGACCTACCCACAGAAAAAATGCTTGCCAACTGCTCAATAGACGGAAGCTTATCGCCCTTTGAGAGATTTTCTTTAAAGATATACTCCAATATATGCTTTTTCGCCTGATCCACCAGGTTCTCTCTGACAATCATATCGACTCATCAAGTCATATGCTGACCTGCTGAGACTATTATACAGGTCCTTCTGGGATATTTCAAGCCGCTGTATAGGTCCACATCATGTGGGACACTCGAGAAACCAGTGTCTCTCGGGGTGTCCTGGTTTTTCTCCCCACCTCAGTCACCACTCCCTTTGTCACCCTGCGACCCAAATGAGATACAGGGAATAATCCCTCACCGAAAAGGTTGTCCTTTGCAAAGAGCCTCAAGGAGGGAAGTCCTTTGCCTCGAGTGACCTTTCGCCTGGAATACCCCACCGCTTCAGAGGTCTTCATAGCGGGGAGTTTCAACCGCTGGGACCCTCAAAGCCACCCTTTGAAGAGGACCAAGAAAGGGCACTGGAGCATCACCATCACGCTCCCCCGGGGACGGCATGAGTACCGCTACGTTGTGGACGGCCAGTGGTTCACCGACCCAAACACCCTGAGAGTCCCCAACGCATTCGGGTCGGAAAACTCGGTGATTGTGGTGGAGTGACCGTGGGGTGCTCTTCGGGCTGGCTGAGAAAGGCCGTCTCCGGTACGGGTAAGGTTGCTGCAGCTACCGGGGTGATGGCGGTCCTTCTTTTTGTGCCAGCTTTTGCTTTCTCGGGAACCATCTTCTGGGCTTCTTTGAAGGACATTCCCGGTATTGGGGCCGTAGAGTGGGGCATGGCGAGTTTCGTCCAGAGGGTGCTCAAAGAGGCAGAAGAGGAACGGGCTGAAGCAGTGGTCTTCGAAATCGACACCCTTGGTGGGCGGGTCGATGCCATGCTTTTTGCCAAAGACGCTATCTTCCGGTCCCCGGTGAAAACCATTGCCTTTGTGAACTCCAAAGCCTGGTCGGCAGGAGTGTTCCTTGCGCTGGCCTGCGAGCGGATATTCATCGTTCCCGATGGGAGCATCGGGGCAAGCGAGCCCCGCTCTGGTGGGGAGGACATTGAAAAACCTGACCCCAAAGCGGTGTCGGCCATTCGTGCGCACATCGAGGCCCTTGCCGAGGCTCGGGGCCGGGATCCCCGGATCTTCGCCGGAATGGTGGACCGCGAAGTTGAGATTCCGGGAGTGAAGGAGAAAGGGACGCTCCTCACCCTTTCTGCCCGGCGTGCCCTGGAGCTTACAGTCGTTGACGGGATCGCCCGGGGGCAAGAGGAGGTACTGGAGAAAGCCGGCCTCCG
>Ga0207433_10012960_pt1 | contig 12362 bp, 10 predicted proteins | sample YelNatPaOPGAMG01_FD_187559 | JGI IMG/M metagenome (GOLD analysis project Ga0207433, IMG submission 187559) | Hot spring thermophilic microbial communities from Obsidian Pool, Yellowstone National Park, USA - OP-RAMG-01 (SPAdes) (version 3) | ecosystem: Environmental > Aquatic > Thermal springs...
ACCATTCTTTATCTTCCTGAGGTATATCTTTATCCTTCAGGAGTTGTTTTATCTCCGGAGGCGGAAAACCCTCGGGACCAACCGTCATTTCATTAAAATCTTTTTTGTAAACTAATTGCAGTTTCACCTTCGGCTCTGCCTGAGCCGTATCCTTTTCCTGGGCATAAAGCCCTATGTTTAATGCCATCAAGGCAATGGTTATTGATAAAAATAATCTTCTCATTTCAAACCTCCTCTTGATTGATTATATAAAAAGTCAAATAAATTTCAACTTCTGATAACCCGATAACCTGGTAGCCTTCCTCCTGATTTCCTGATATACTGATATCCTCCGTCCTGTCCATCGCTTCAGAAAATATGCACCATATCTTATGCTTCCTTGTTGGCACAAAGGCAAACCAAGGGGTTGGGTCAGTCTTCTTCATCCTGGGATTAAAATTGTCTATATGGACAAAGAGCGATTCAGTATCCGCATTATTTCTAATGTCTGTAGCAACAACTTTGACCCAATATCTACCGTCTTTGAATTTAGCGACCTCAAGTGACTCGGCATCAACCGAATCAGGCTGACCAATTTTCTGCTTGGTATTCCAATACCAGTTTCGGAGGGTTGAATCAGGATTGAATGGGTCATTGCTTACCCAATAGCGGAAGTGAGACAATGTTGAACCAGAACCATAAGTCAAAAGGAGCTGTGAGGCTATCTGGGTTTGAAATTAGTTTTTAGGTAAAATAGCAGAAGAGTGGCGGATTCAGGATAACCGGGGTAAATTCGGGGATTATAGAGTTAAAAAATCTCTGCTTCAGATTAGTAAAATCAAAAGATTTTAGAATATCATAAAGAGTGTTGAATTGCGCCTGATTATAAGTATAATTTGATGTGACCAGGAAGCAGATTCTCGGAGTTATTAGCACATTGGTAATTATTGCGGTCATCATTCTTATCTCAATTATTTTTGTAAGTAATTTCAAATCTATCATAAATGATCCTGTAGTAGTCCGTGAAACCATTCAAAGATATGGTATTATGGCATATCTTGTATATTTTTTACTCTATATTTTCCAAATCTTTTTTGCACCTATTCCCGGTCAAATTTTAAATATTGTTTCAGGAATGTTATTTGGAGCATTCAAAGGTTTTCTAATATCCTGGCTGGCAGTGATAATCGGGGGTTCTTTGGCAATGCTCGTATCACGATTTTTTGGCAAAAGGATAATTAATCTCTTCCTTGAAGAAAATGCTATAAACTTTGAAAGGGAAATAACACGGAGGGGGCTTCCATTGATACTGTTTCTTGCATTATTCCCCAATCCTGTAGGTGATGGTCTCTTTTATCTTGCAGGTTTAACCACTCTCCCATTAAAAATTCTTATATTTGTAATTGCCCTCTGCAGAATACCCGGAATCTTAATTTATGTGATTGCTGGTGACAAGACTCTCTCATTAGGTTTAAAAGGTTGGCTTATCGGTGGTTTAGGCTCTTTACTTGCGATTATTTTTTATTTGATTTTTAACAGAAAAATTGAAAGGTTATTTGAATGCTATATAAAGGAGAATTTTTAATCCGTTTCAAATAATGCCTCCACAAACTCCTCGGGTTTGAATTCTACAAGGTCTTCAATTTGTTCACCCACTCCCAGATAGAAGACTGGTATCTTTAATTCACCACATATCGGAATTATCGCCCCACCCTTTGCTGTGCCATCAAATTTTGTAAGGATAAGTCCATTGATGCCGAGTTCCCGGGCAAATGTCTTAGCCTGCTGGATTGAATTTTGGCCGAGAGTTGCATCAATTGTTAGAAGCGTGAGATCTGGACCAGTAGGTTTTAGTTTGGTGATCACCCTTTTTATCTTCTTTAACTCCTCCATTAAATCGGTGCGGGTATGCAATCTCCCCGCGGTATCAATCAAGACTGTATCAATATTTTTACTCATTGCCTTACTCAAACCATCATAAACAACCGCACCTGCATCCTGCCCTTTTTGTGAACGGATAATTTCCACTCCTGTTTTTCGCGCCCATATATCAAGTTGTTCCGATGCTGCATCTCGATAGGTATCAGCACTTACCAGCAGGACCGTTCCCCTCTGTTGATATTTATACGCAAGTTTCGCTACGGTGGTTGTCTTACCTGAACCATTTACTCCACAAACGAGAATGATAAATGGCTTTTGATCCTTTATCTGTGGCGGTTTAATATCAATGATTTTTAATACCTCTTTTTTTAGGTTGTCCTTGTTACTACCAATTTTATCAATAATTAAAGAGGTATATTTAACACCAACATCAGCCTCAAGGAGTATCTCTTCAATTGTTGAGATGTCAACAGTATTTGCCTTGCTAAAAATTCCAGATAATTTTCCCAGAAATTTTTTAAAGTTGGGTAAAGCCATAATAGTTTAAGATTATTGTTCCTCAACACCTACGGGTTCAAGGTCTTCAAGACGGGTTGATACAATCTTACTCTTTCCTGGTTTCTCCATTGTCAACCCATAGATGTAATCTGCGTATTCCATTGTTGCCCGATTATGGGTTATGATGACAACCTGGGTATGCTGTGACAACTCCCTTAAAAATTTATTAAATCTTACTACATTGACATCATCCAGTGGTGCATCAATCTCATCAAGAATGCAGAATGGCGCCGGTTTTACTAAATAAAAGGCAAGGAGAAGACTCACTGCAAGAAGGGTTCTTTCACCACCTGACAATTGATTTATTCGCTTTATTCTCTTCCCTTTCATACGAACGACGATATCTACACTGGAGGTAAGAGGATTATCAGGGTCGATTAAAATTAAATCCGCTTCGCCCCCCTCAAAGAATCGTGAAAACACCTGGTTGAACTTATCTTTAACTTCCTTGAAAGTTTCAATGAATCTTTCCTTTGCCCGTAAATCAAGTTCTGCAATGGATTTTAAAAGATTCTGTTTAGCCGCAATAATATCATTGCGTTGCGCAAGAAATTCATCAAGCCGCTTCTTTTCTTCCTCGTAGGCGCTGAGACTGAGGGGGTTGATTTCCCCTATCTTTGCCATCCTTTCTTTTACCTCGTTGAGCCTCTGCTCCACATCCGGGATATCTTCAGGAACATACTCAACCAATTCAGTCTGGAATTCTTCCTTTGCCTTTTTAATAAGTTCCTCTTTTTTATGATTCAATTCAAAAATGCGGAAATTTACCTGCATTATTAAATTCTGAATTTCATCCTGTTCTTTTTGAATCCTACTAATCTCTTCGTAGATTGAATCAAGATTTTTCGTTAATTCCTGAATTATTTTTTCTGGAATCTGATTTTCCAGGCTAACTTTTTTCTCCTTTCTGGCTTGTATTTCATGTTTCAATTCATTAATCTTTTGCTCAAGGGATATACGCTTATCCTCAGCCGGTAATTTCGTTATCTCTTCTATTTCAGTTTTGAATCTCGCAATCTCATTTCGGGCATCAGATATATTTCTCTCAGTCACCGATTTTAATTCTTTCAATATACCGACCTTTAACATTATCTGGTTAAGTTCCTTATTCTTTTCATCAATCCTCCCCTCTATCTCTTTTATAAGATCCTCAAGTTGTTCCTTCTCCCTTTCCATTTGAGCAAACATTTCTTCATGTTCACTAATTCTATGCAAAATCTCATTTATGCTGTTATTCATTTCGGATATCTCACTGGTTAACTTATTTTTCTCGTTATTTATCTCACCAATATCACTATTTATGCTATCTAATTTATTCTTTATTGTATTCAAATGCATTGACAATTCAGATTTTTTTATATTTAGAGAGAATAACTGCTCTTTATAATTTTCAATTTCTGATCTCATTTGAGACAACTGATTAGAAAGTTTCCTTTTCTCATCGGTCAAAAAAATTATCTCATTCTGGAAAGTTTCTGCCTTTGATTGATACTCATTAAGTTTATTGGTTATTTGAAAGTATCCAAATCCTCCTTTCTGAATGATAATTGAATTTTTATAGAAAAGAACACCATCAGGGGTGACGAACCCATAATCAGGGAAAAGTTCAGCATATTTCAAAGCCTCATCAAAACTGGGTGTCAGGAAGAAATCAGAGAGAATATCTTTCAGCAATTCTTTATGGGATTTAAACTCACAAAATTCAGCAATTGGTTTGAACATTTTGATTTCTTCAGGGATATCCCTCTTTTTCTTCTCCTTTCTCAATATAAAGCCATACCTCCCTTCCGGAAGATTTTTTAAATCATTGATTGAAATATCATCAATTAAGAAGAAATTGAGTGTATCATATAAACAGATATCAATTATCCCCTCATACCCCTGATGGACCGTAATATAATCACGATAGATTCCTAAAAATTTTTCTTTAAATTGCTGTTTTACAAATTTTACATTTTCTATTTTGCCAAGGCGGTTGCTAAGCGCATCAATGAGTAGTTTACAATCATTTAGGTCATTTTGACGTATCTGAATATCATTTGCAATTTCAGTGATTTTCGCCTCTGTTGCCAAAACCTGGTTCTGGAGTTCAGTAACAATTTTACTTATTCTATCCTGCTCAGCAACAACTTTGTTTATCTCCTGTTCAATATTTGCTTGTTCTTCAGACTGTCGGGATGCAATAACTATCAATTCTTCCTTTTCCTGATTTAACTTATGCAGGATATTCTCTCTATTTGCCTTATTTAATTCAAGACGAGTAAGTTCATTTTTAAGGGCTTGCATGTGTTCTATAATTGCATCAATCTGCCTTTGCAGACCCTCCTTTTTTCGGGTGGCTTCCACAAATTCACCTGAAAATCTTTCCAGATTTTCCTGTTCCTGGGCAAGTTTTTCATTCAAAGTCAGGAGTTCATTGTTCACATCTTTAAGTTTCGCTTCGTAATCCTCAATCCTGGTAGTTAGATTCTTTATGTAATCTTCTTTCTCCTGGAGTGATGTGGCTTTTCTTTCATACTCAATTGAGAATTCTCGTAGTTCATTTTCGTATCCTATCAATTCCTGCTGTAATGTTTCAATCTCTTCATTAAGATGATTAATCTCATCTATTAGTTTTGTCCTTTTTGTCTCCTGTAATGCCAGTTCATTCTTTAACCGTTGACGTTCCTCCTCAAGATGATTCAACTTAACTAAAATACCCTGCTTTTTTTGGTTGTAATTGTTCAACGATTCTTCTGCGTCTTTCAACTCAGCAGTTGCATTTTTATATTCAGTATAGAGTAAAATTAGTGATAACTTTTTGTATTCTTCTTTTAATTCTTGATAAAGTTGTGTCTGCCGAGCCTGCCTTTTTAATAGGCGCACTGTCCTTTCCATCTCACTGATGACATCTTCAAGTCTTAAAAGGTCCTGTTCCGTCTGCTCTAATCTTTTCTTGGTTTGTTCCCTCCTTTCCTGATATTTTAAAATGCCTGCCACATCGTCAAACATTTCCTTTGTATCACCGTGGATGATTCGTTCAATTTCTGATAGTTCAAGAAAAGAATAGGTTAAAGTCCCGGAATTCAGAAATAAAGCCTGGATATCCTGGAGTCGACATTTTACCCTATTAAGATAAAATTCACTCTCACCATCCCGATAAAATCTCCTTTTGATTTCAAACTCACTGCCAAATTGAGGAAAGAAGTTTTCATTTTCAATCGTTACAGTAACTTCAGCAAAGTTTGAGTCACTCTTACCATCGGCTGACATATGAATGAGGTCTTCATTCCGCTCGCACCGCAGAGCCTTCATACTCTGTTCTCCGAAAACCCACCTCAGTGCATCAAAGATATTTGATTTTCCACTCCCATTCGGGCCTACAAATGCGGTTATTCCGGGATTTAATAAAAATTTTGTCTCCTGTTCAAATGATTTGAATCCGTATAATTTTATCTCCTTTATTTTCATTATTGATGTTTAAGGATTAAATTTCGGTTCCAAGATAAATGACTCTTTCGAGCAATGGATGATATTCACTCCAGATGTTAAGAGAACCTTTATTCTTTCTGATCTCCTCACGCATCATTTCCAATTTTGAATCAAGATTATCAAGAAAATGCAGAACCAGAGCCTCAGGAAATAACGGTGGAGTTGGAGAGCCATATTCCAACTCGCCGTGATGAGAAACTATCAGGTGCAACAATTTTAATCTCAATTCCTCAGGAAAATTTTTTAATTCACCAATCTTATTAGAAACAAGGTCATAACCTATAATTATATGGCCGAGCATACGTCCATCCGTGGTATGGTCTATCTTCTTGTAATATGTATACTCATATATCTTCCCGATATCATGTAAAAAACTCCCTGCAATAACTAAATCAGAATTTAAAAACTTGAAAACTTCACATATTTTCATACCCAGTTTGATGACATTCCTTGTATGAACTGCGAGACCCCCAATACTGGCATGGTGTGCCTTCTTCGCCCCGGGTGCCCGGGCAAACTTTTCCATAAAATCTGTATCTTTGGTAAATTGCTCCAAAAGTTCTTTCAAATGCGGATTCTGAATATTTGTTAATGCTTCCCTTATCTCCCCAATTACCTCATCAATGTTCTCCTCAACCACCGGTAGGAAATCCTCAGCATCAACTTCATCTTCAGAGATCTTAGAGATAGAGTTTACAACGATGCGGAGTTTTTCATTATACTCACCAACACTGCCTGTCACAAAAACGAAATCACCAGACTGGATATTCTTCAATTCATCACTCACATTATCCCAGGCAACCCCTTCAATCGTGCCTGTGCGGTCACTCAACTCAACCTGTGTAAAAAAACCACCATCCTTCTTTTCCCGCAAAACCTTTTTAGTTAAGAGAAATTTCTCTTTTATCAGGTGTCCGGATTTTAATTCATTAACATACTGACTTTTCATAGATTATTTAATTAAGCCACCTCCATTTTAGGTTGGGCTTTCAAGATGTAGAATCTTCCTTTTGATGAGGTCAAGTTTTTCCCTTAACCTCGCTTCTTCCTTCTTTTCCGCTTCAAGTGCGCTCATAATTTCTTCTCGTTTTTGTGCGAGGAGTTGAATTTCATTATTTAGACGATTTTCCTCTGTCTTTAATACTTCAAGGCGTTTTAATAACTCTTGTTCGGTCTCTCTCAATTTTTCTACAGATTGAACAACCGGGCTCGATTCAAACTCTCTCTTTTTTTCTTGATAAATTGCTTCCAGTTCCTTTATCCTATTTTCACCTTCGGCTATCTTCTGATTTATCTCATCAAGCACCTTTTGCGCTGCACTCTGTTTACTTTTCAATTCTTCTATCTTGGGCATAAATACTTCTTCTTGACGGATATTTATTTCTTCAACCAGACGCGATTCAATGGAACCAGTCATAAAGAACATAATTATAAAACTGAGGATTGCAATGACAATACCCGCAATAAGAATGATCGGATTTGATGAGGAGGTAACCTTGAATTCAGGAATCCTGGGTTTTAGTTGGATATAAAAATTTCCAATGACCTTGGTGCTCAGATTTATACTGAATCCGCCCTCATATACTCCAGCTCTCTCTATTATTTTGTTTGAACCCGCGGGATTGAGTGACCTGTATTCAGTGCCTAACAAACTCGCATCTGAAGATGCAATAACCTTATTTTTATCATTGGTAAAGAATACATTTATAATTTCCGGGTCATTCTCTTTCATCGCAATTATGATTTCATTGAGTTTTGCCTCATCATTTTCAATTATTGCATCCTGAATAAATGTGGCACGTGCGATAAAATTTCCAAGATCCATAATCCTTTTTTGAATAACCTCTTCTATCGCCTGCTTTCCATTAACTGGTTTTTGGCCAATAAATTTCGGGCTCAAGTAAAAGAAAACTGTGAGAACGAGGATTAAAATCGCGGATACTATACCCGTTGTTACACGCGACATTTTAACCTCCTATTCTAATTGTCAATCTATTAGAATGCCCCAGGTTAAAAAACGGTGTATACGAATAATTTACCTTCAATTTACCCTTTTTAATACCGAATCCTATGGTAATGCCCGCAAGAAAATCAAGTCCACTATTCATTTTAACCTGGGATAAGAGGCTATTATAGGAAAGGCGGAGGGAAAAGAGATTGCTAATATCATATCCTCCACCAATTCTAAAGCCTAAATTCATAAGTGCTGGCTTTACAATATCCATGCCTAACCAGCCTGTATTGAACTTATAAACTCCCGAAATATTCAATTCATAAGGTAATAATTCTCGCTCACTGATAAAAGGCTTCACACAGGTTCCTATGTTTTTTATGGTAAACCCGAGATTGATATTCTCCTGTGTTAAAGTATACATTCCGCCTAGATCAACCCCCAAACCCAGGGAATAAAGTGTATCAATGAGTTCATAAACCATTTTGCCAGAAGTGCCAAGTATGATATTCTTTATCAAAAAGCCCCTGCCTACATTCAAATCAATAAAATTACTGCTGAAATCGCCATATTCCTGGCCCAAGGCATCGGTCTTTTTCATCTTTCCGCTGTAAAAGTATCTAATTCCTGCACCAAATACCTTGTTTTCATAATCAACATATCCAAAATGTGTTCCGCCTATATAATTCAAGTAGGAAAATGAATAACTCGTCCCTGTATTCAAGGCAATCCCGGCTGGATTATAATGAATATTGTGACCATCACCATATAGTCCATATCCCATACTTACCCTTTCTGCCACCGGATCAACGATTAAGTATTCAAAACCAGTTATTGTCACCAGAAATAATAATGTCATTCATTCCTCCTAACATTTAAAATTATAGCAAGTTTTTGTAAAAAGTCAATATCAAATATTGGCTACTTAAACCAACCTCTCTTTAACTAAGGTTCATCTCCCTTATGACGGTATCAAATTTCTTTGCCTCATCCTTTCCGATCCATTCAAGGCGGACACGATTCTTTGGTAATCCCAAAATCTCTAATGTATCCTTCAGTATCTGCTCCCTTACTTTAGCCTTAAAATTTCCCTTGGCATAATGGCAGGCATCAGGATAACAGCCACCGATAAGGACACCTTTGGCTCCAGAATTTAACGCCTGAATTATGTGCCCTGGTTCAACTGCACCACTACAGGGCACTCTTAATATCTTTACATTTTCAGGATATTTAATTTTTGAAAGTGCTGCAGCCTCTGTTGCATTGTAGGCGGACCATCTACAAAGCAGGGCAATTATATCACCAGGTTTTGTTACAGCATAAAGCCATTCAGAAATCTCCTTTGGAGTAAATTTTTCAAGCCTGCTCGCAGCTGCTGGGCAGGCACTGGCACATATTCCACATCCCATACATAAATCTTCTCTAATTTTAATCTTTTCGTTTTCAACAACAATTGCATTATAAGGGCAGGCACTAATACAGGTCTTGCACACACTACAATAATCTTCGTTTACAAAGGCGATTGGTTGATATGTTTCAAGGGATGATTTCTGGAAGAGATTTATAATTGAATAGGCAGATTTTCTTGCATCAATAATCGTTTCCATAACCCCTGCAGGAAAACTTGCTGAACCAGCAATGAAGATGCCCCTGGGTAGTTCTAAATTCCCTAAATTGCCACTTTCAAAAAGGAGTGGGAATCTATCTTCAACCTTTATACCGAGTTTATCAAATGTCTCCCTATCCGGAACAAATCCACCACTCAAAACCACAGTATCTGCATCAATTTCAATTAGCTCGTTTGTATAAAGGTCTTCTACCTTTACAATAAGATTGCCATCTTTATTTATGACTTCTGATGGCTTGCCTTTGATGAATAATACACCGAGTTCACGTAGTGTTGTGTAAAGGTATTCAAAATTTCCATAACTCCGCATATCCATTGCACAGACAAAAATCCTGACGTCAGGATAACGGTCAATTGCGAGTTTTGCTTCTTTCAAGGCGAGAAAACAACATGCCTTGGAACAATAGGGTAAATGATTAACATCGCGGGAACCAGCGCAACAAATAATAACAATCTTCTTTGGACGTAAAGAACCGTCCGCGATCCTTCTCTCAAATTCAAGTGTATTCATAACACCCTTGAACCTTCCGTAGCCATATTCTTCCACTTTTGTTAAATCATAAAATTTTAAACCTGTTGCCACCCCGATTGCCCCACTATTAACTTCAATAATTCTTTCAGATTCGTTGAGGTCGATCTTTCTGGGACAAACCTTTACACATTCACCGCATTTTGTGCAGGCATTGAAGTCAATCGCATAAATATTGGGATAGGTATTGGTGGAATAGATTGCCTTACGTGTGCGACCCTGATCCTGAACATCCACCGGGCAGACCAGTGTGCATTTACCACAGTTATTACATTCAATAACACCCCTTGGACTTACTCTGAGTTTGATTTTATAATCCCCAATCGTGCCCTGAACACTAACTACCTCAGTATTTGTCAGGATTTCAATATTTTTACTCTTTATCACACTTGAAATCAATGGTAACAGGGTATGGCTCCAGGGAGCTCCTTCTGGGTAAAGTCGATCAAGTTTTGAGACCGTTCCTCCTAAAAATGGTTCCTTTTCAACTAATATTACTCTTACACCGGAGTTGGCCACTGACCGGGCAAGGTCAAGCCCTGCCACCCCTGAACCGATCACTAAAAGGGACTTATCCTTAAGCAAAAAGGACTTCTTTTTTAATTCTACACCTCCCTTTGCCTTCTGTATTGCACCGCCAATCAATTCCTTTGCCTTGTTTGGAGAATGACCAATCAATACTATATGGTCTTTAAGGTTCACAAATTCTGCATCAACATCCGGGAATAAACCCTCCATCAAAGAAGGTGAGCAACCTCCAATTACAACCTTCTCATTTGGTGTAAATCTTATCTCCTGTTTGCAGAGATCATCATACCATTCAATCTTTACTTCCGGACCAAAATTTAGATCTGAAATATTTATTAATCCATTACAACGACAAAGTAGCACCCTCATTTTTTTCTCCTTTCCTACAATTTTGAAAGGATATTATCAACTTTTATACGATTAAATTTCAAACCACATTCATCCGGCGAAAGTCCAAGACCCAGGCCTAAAAGTTGGGGATAGTATAATACCGGTATATTGTATGAGGTATTGAATTTCATCTCTACCTTTCTTTGATTATCTTCATACATCACTGTGCAGAATGGGCAGATAGAGATGATGGCATCTGTATTATGAGTTTTAGCAACTGAGAGCTTTTGGTTCGCCATCTTTATTGCCAGTTCCTCATCAATACCAAGAACTGACCCGCCACAGCAGAGTTTCTTTTCGCTATAATTAATAACCATTACCCCTGTTATTCCCACGAGTTCATCAAGGGTATGGGGGTTTTCCACATCATCAAAGGCATGGAGATAAGAAGGCCTCAGATAATGGCATCCATAGTGTGCTAATATTCTTAAATTCTTCAGTGGTTTCTTTATCATTCCCTTCAATTTTTCTATTCCGATATCCTCATACAGAACACGAACCAGGTGTCGGACTTTTATCTCCACTGGATATGAGAATCCCAGTTCGGAGAATTTTCTGTGGAATTCATTATCTTTTAATTTATGCTGGGCATCAGAAAGCATTGCAGTGCAAGAATTGCACAGTGTTACAATATCAAGACCTAATTTGCTTGCCAGTCCAACATTCCGTGCTGCCAACATAAGTGAGGTTTCGGTATCAAGTGCCTTTACAGGAAAGCCACAGCAGGAACCATCTTTCAAATCAACAAATTCAATACCAAGTATCTTTGCTACATTACGGGTAGCAAGTTCATAATGTTGTGCCCGAACCGGCACTGTGCATCCAAGAAATAATGCATATCTCTTCATTTTTGAATCCTTTCCATTATTTTACTTGATGAAATTATTTTGGAAACATCAGGAATTTTCTTGTTAATCTCAGGCAATCCCATTCTCTGCCTCTTTTTCAGGTCAAAATCTTCAAGCTCATAAAGACGCCCAGCGTTGTTGAGAAGATTTAGTTGGACCTTCAACCCTTCAGGGCAATAACCCTGTTTTACCGCATAATTTTTTATTGCATTTATGACCTCTGCAACCTTAATCCCCTGGGGACACCTTTCAGTGCAAGCATGGCAATGGGCACAGAGCCATAGAAAGGGTGATGATAAAACTTCTTTCTTCAATCCTAAAAGGGTAAGCCTTATAATCTTTCTCGGATTATAACGTTCATCCAGATAACGAACCGGACAACTCGCTGCACAATCACTACAGCCAAAGCACTTTAGCAATCCTTCACCACCTTCCTGTTTTATAATTTCCCATTTAAAATTAATGTCAGCATCTCTTAAATCAATCATTTTGCCTCCATAAGTGTTGAAATTATATATATTAAATATAAAAAATCAAGGGGTTAATAATCATCTTGATTTATAAATTAATTTGTGTATAATTTTTAAGCACTATGAAGAG
>Ga0207433_10012609_pt1 | contig 12361 bp, 12 predicted proteins | sample YelNatPaOPGAMG01_FD_187559 | JGI IMG/M metagenome (GOLD analysis project Ga0207433, IMG submission 187559) | Hot spring thermophilic microbial communities from Obsidian Pool, Yellowstone National Park, USA - OP-RAMG-01 (SPAdes) (version 3) | ecosystem: Environmental > Aquatic > Thermal springs...
GCATGACAAGAGAAAAAAGAAGAAAAGCTAGAAATAGGGTTTTCTTATTTTTCCCATTCTCTTTTTTAACAGGTCCGATATAATTTGTAATAACTTTATTTCCTTTTCTTACACTTTCATAGAAATAAGGCCCATATCTCTTTCCATTTATAAATGTATATTTTTTAAAAACCATCTTTTTATTAATAGTAAAAATTAGGTATTCTCCTTTTTAAGTATTTCTCCTACACTTTTATTTCCAGAAAACAGACACACTATCTGTTCTTTCTCTTGGAGAAATTGTTATCAATTCTTTTTTTTCATACTTTTCTGAATTAATAATTAATTCGCCTAAAAAAGCTATCATCGCGCCATTATCAACCAATAGATCATTTGTAGGACAAAAGAATTTTGCGCCTCTTTCTTCGCACATTGTTCGGCACATTTCTTGAAGTCGTTTATTGCAACAAACCCCTCCGCCTAAGAGAAGTTCTTTCTTTTCAGTGTAAGCGAGGGCTCTCTCACTTGCTTCAACAAGCATCGCAAACGCTGTTTCTTGTAAAGAGAAAGCAAGATTTTCAATTTTTTCTCCCTTATCATAAAGTTGCTTTAATTTTGTTTGCATTCCTGAAAAAGAAACATCCATTCCTTTTATTGAATAAGGCAAGGCAACATAAGTTCCTTTTTTAGCTAACTTTTCTAAAATTGGTCCACCAGGAAAACCTATACCAGAATATCTCGCAAACTTATCAATAAAATTTCCAATCCCCAAATCCAAAGTTTCCCCAAAAACCCTGTATTTGCCAGAAGCATAAGCAATAATCTGAGTATTTGCTCCAGAGGCATAAACTAATACAGCATCCTTTGCTCCTGTTATTGCTCCTATTTCTAAGTGGGCTATACAATGATTTACAGGAATAATCTCAATATTCAATTCTTTTGATTTCTTTTTTGCAAATTCTAATCCTGCTATTAAACAAGGAGCTAATCCCGGTGCATTGGAGAAAGCAATAGCCCTTATCTGTTTCTCTGAGATTTTTGCTTTATTCAGGGCTTCTCCATAGATATCTTCTGCCACTTTTCTATGATGCTTTGCGCTTTCAACAGGAATAATCCCCCCTTTTTCTGTGTTTATTGTTGAACGAACATTAGCAAAAATTTTTCCATCCTTAACTAAACCGATGCCAAAAGTATGTGCTGTTGATTCAATACCTAATATAAAACCTTTTTCTGTCATTGTAAATACTTAGACTTGTTATTTTAATTAGAAAATTATCTTATTTTTAATACTTTTGAACATAAATAGTAACTATAGTGAGTAGTATTAGAGTTTAGTAAAACTTTTAAAGTTAAGAATGTTATTTAGTTTTATGTTTTTTAAGAAAAAAAATAAAGAAAAATGTCAAAAATGCAATTCAGAAATAGAGAAAAGTTTTAGTTTTTGTCCTTTTTGCGGCAGCCAAATAAGAACAACCGAAGAAGAAATTAAAAAATATGGCTTGCTTGGTAGAAATGATATATTAAATGATTCAATTAATAATCCTCCATTAATCAATGGGTTTGCCGATAATTTTTTGATGTCTCTGGCTTCTACATTAGTAAAATCTATTGGAAAGCAAATTGAAGAATTAAAAGAAGAGGATTTAAAACCAATACGAGGTGTTAGAATAGATGTTAGAAGAATATTTCCAAATAAAAAAAGAAACCCACATAATAGAGAAGGAACTTATATAGGAGAAATTAAAGAAGAACAAATAAAAAAAATGGCTTTATTGCCAAAAGCGAACGCCAAGACAAATATTAGAAGAATTGGAGGAAAACTAATATATGAAATTTTGGCGCCAGGCATAAAATCAATAGATGATATTTTTATTTCAAAATTAGAAAGCGGATATGAAGTAAAAGCGATAGGCGAAAAAAAAGTTTATGCAAATAATATTCCAATAAATCTTCCAATAAAAAGATTTAAACTTATTGAAGACAAGATTCTTGTTGAATTCCAAACGGAAAACGAAGATTTTTAATAAATGGTCGTGCCAAGATTTGAACTTGGGACCCCTGCCTTTCTAATTAAATATTATCAGAGCAGTGCTCTAACCAGGCTGAGCTACACGACCTTTAAAAAATAAAATAAAATGTATTTATAAATATAGTGGGATAATCTGATTAAGAATCTTTTTTGACATAGATTTGTAAACTTATTTCTTGTGAATCTTTTTTCTGTATTCTCCACCTTATCCATAGCTGACGACTTTTAGCGGTTTGTCCTTGTGTAGAATAGCCTTCTAAATATCCTTCTCTCTTCTTTTCTTGTTGTTTATTTTCATTTCCTATAATTTTACTAAGTAAGTGATATATGTTCACTTTTCTACTTCTTCTAATTTTCTAAAAACATAAAGATATGTTTCAAATTGAATGGGTTCTAATTTTGAAAAATCTCCTTTCCCCAAATAAATGCCTTTTTTATTTCTATAAATTGTCCCTATTCCTTCAAACCCTGAATCTTCTAATAATTGAGAGGCATTATTATGCCAGTTATTAGCCAAAACATAGCCACCATTTGATAAATGTTTTGTTAAATCTTTTGAAGTTAATGCAGGGTTTAAAGCAATTACTAAATCAAAAGGTTTTTCTGGAACATATAGTAAAACATCTCCTAAAATAAATTGCCTTATTCCCGCATTTTCCATAATTTCTTTTAAACTTTCTTCTTTATCCATTAATACAACTTCTGAATCTGGAAATCCTCTTATAGGACTTATATCAAGATTACAACAAGGATAAAACACTCTTTTAGGATTATAAATATTCTTTCTAAAAAACTCATATTGTTCAATTAAATCATTTGCAAAATAAGGTTTGGGAGATTTAAAATTAGCTTGCGCTTCTCTTAAAATTTCTTCATCTTCGGCTTCGTCATGCCATCCACCATGCTCAATTTCTTTTGCCATCTTACTTTTCCTTTACTTTTAGTTTATTATTATCTACAAATTCTACCGGTGTCCCAAATCGCTTTAATAATGTTAAGTTAATAATATTTTTACTATCTCCGTTATAATAAATTCTTCTTTTTTAAATTTTTCTAATGCTCTTAGAATTGGTCTTTAATAATTGCCTATTCCAATTCTTACTTTCAAAATCTTCTGACATTTTAACTACTTAAATCATTAAATTCATATTTTTCCATTTTTAACTTTGGAATGGTTGCTAATTAAAACTACACTAATAACTCTATAATTGAAGATTTATAAATATATTAAAATAAGAATTAAAACCAAGTCTAAATAAGAAAACATTTTCCCTATCTAAACTCGCTTATTTTTAAATCTTCTTTTATCTTTGCTTGAGCCGCAGCAAGTTTTGCAATTGGCACCCTAAAAGGCGAGCAAGAGACATAAGTCAATCCAATTCTATGACAAAATTCAATTGTTCTTGGATCCCCTCCATGTTCTCCGCAAATACCAAATTTTATCTTTGATTTTATAAGTTTTGCCTTTCCAATTGCAATTTTCATAAGCTGACCCACTCCTTTTTCATCTATGGTCTGGAATGGGTCCCTTTGATAAATCCCGAGTTCAATATAATGCTTTAAGAACTTGCCGGCATCATCTCTGGAAAATCCACAAACCATTTGAGTTAAATCATTTGTTCCAAAGGAAAAGAATTCTGCTTTTCTGGCCAAAGCATCCGCTGTTAAAGCCCCTCTTGGAACTTCTATCATTGTTCCGACTTGATATTCTATCTTAACATCTTTTTCTTTCATTACTAATTGTGCAACTTCATCAACTATTCCTTTCTGATGTTCAAATTCTTTTATATTTCCAACAAGAGGTATCATAATCTCTGGAATAATTGTTTTTCCTTCTTTTATTAATTCGGCGACCGCTTCAAAAACTGCTCTTGATTGCATCTCTGAAATTTCAGGGAAAGTTATTCCCAATCTACATCCTCTATGTCCAAGCATCGGATTAAATTCTTTTAATTCTTCTATTTTCCTTTTTAGAACATCATAAGAAACATTCATCTCTTTTGCAAGAGAAACTATATCCTCTTCATTTTGCGGAAGAAACTCATGCAAAGGAGGGTCAAGATATCTTATTGTAACTGGCCTTCCATCCATTATCTTAAATAGCTCCTTAAAATCATTTTTTTGCATTTGGAGAATCTTCGCCAGTGCTTTTTGCCTGCCTTCTCTCGTTTCAGCAAGAATCATCTCTCTTACTGCTTTTATTCTTGTTTCTTCAAAAAACATATGCTCTGTTCTGCATAGACCAATACCTTCTGCACCAAAACGAACAGCCACTTCAGCATCTTTTGGAGTATCGGCGTTAGTTCTAATCTTGAGCTTTCTAATGAAATCTGCCCACTGCATTATAGTCACAAAATCTCCTGAGAGAACAGGATCAACTAATTCGATTCCTCCTGCAAATACCTCACCCGTATTTCCATCAAGTGTTAAAATATCTCCTTCTTTGAATAATTCTCCTTTTACAACAATCACATTCTCTTTTTCTTTAAAAGAAATATCAGAACAACCAACAATGCAACACTTTCCCATTCCTCTTGCTACAACAGCAGCGTGAGAAGTCATTCCGCCACGCATGGTTAATATTCCTTGTGCTACATGCATTCCTTCTATGTCTTCAGGAGATGTTTCTTCACGAACAAGAATAACTTTTTCTCCTTCTTGTGCAAGATCATGTGCTTTTTGTGCGCTAAAAACAATTTTTCCAACTGCGGCTCCAGGAGAAGCGGGCAATCCCTTTGCTATCATTTTTTTACTTCTCTTTGACTTTTCATCTAATCTTTTGTGTAACAATTGATTTAATGACTCGGGTTCTATTTTTAGTAATGCTTCTTCTTTTGTTAATAGACCTTCATTCACAAGATCAACGGCAATTTTTATTGCGGCTGCAGCAGTTCTCTTTCCATTTCTTGTCTGCAAAATGTAGAGCTTCTTCTTTTCTATTGTAAATTCTATATCCTGCATATCTTTATAGTGTTTTTCTAATGTTTCTCTTATTTTTATTAACTGATTATAAACCTCTGAATTAATTTCCTTTAATTTTTCAATACTCTCAGGAGTTCTTATGCCAGCAACAACATCTTCGCCCTGTGCGTTCATTAAAAATTCTCCATAAAACTTATTTTCTCCAGTCGCAGGATTTCTTGTAAAACAAACTCCTGTTCCAGAATCTTCTCCCATGTTGCCAAAAACCATTGACTGAACATTAACCGCTGTTCCGAGTAAGCCAAAAATGTTATTCATTCTCCTATAAGCTATTGCTCTTGAATTATTCCAAGAATCAAAAACAGCACGAATTGCCATCACAAGTTGCTCTCTTGGGTCGCTTGGAAAAGTTTTTCCTGTTTGTTCTTTTATTAATTCTTTATATCTTTTTACAACTTCTTTTAATTCATCCGCATTTAGCTCTGTGTCAAGTTTTTTTCCAGCTTCTTTTTTAACATCGGCCAGTATCTCTTCAAAATATTCGTGCTTTACATTTAAAACAACATCACCAAACATTTGTATGAACCTTCTATAAGAGTCATATGCAAATCTCTCATTATTTGTCTCTTTTGCCAGTCCATTAACACTCTCGTCATTTAAACCAAGATTTAAAATAGTGTCCATCATACCGGGCATAGAAGCTGCTGCGCCAGAACGAACCGACACAAGAAGAGGATTTTCTTTGTTTCCCAGTTTTTTATTTGTTGTTTTTTCCAGCCATTCAAGTTTTTCCCACATCTGCTTCATTACTTCCTCTGGAATTTTTTTATTATTTTGGTAATACATTTTGCAAACTTCTGTCGTAATAGTAAACCCTGGAGGAACAGGCAGACCTATGGAAGTCATTTCAGCCAGATTGGCACCTTTTCCGCCAAGAATTGCTTTCATCTCTTTTTTCCCTTCATTAAAAGAATAAACATATTTCTTCGGAAATTTCTTAAAAAACATTTTCTGATTTCTTTTTCTTAATCTTTTATTCGTTCTCATCCTGTTTCTTTTTTTTAGCATATTCTTTTTTAAAAAATACTATTTATAAATTTATTTATGTTAAAAAAGATAATTTCTTTAAAGATCTATCTTATTAACAAGGCAATTATCTTAAGAAAGATTTATTAGTTAAAGAAACTTTTTGTTTAAATGCAAAAAAGAGGGTTAAATAGTTTAATTTCACTTTCATTAATTATTTTATTGATTCTTGGGTTTGTCGGCTTGATATGGACTTTTATTTGGTCATTAATGGAAAAATCTTCTGATGAAGTTATAAAAATATCGGAGGAGCTTGCTTCTACTTTTTCTATTAAATCAAATGAATTTTGCGTTATAAAAAATGAAAGAGGCGAAATAGAAAATGTAACGTTTCAATTCATAAAAAAAGAAAGTGAAGTCAGTGTCCCGTATTTAATAGTTAGTTTGGAAGATTCTAACGGAAAAACAATTAATTCAACTATAAATGTTTCTTTTATAAAAGATGAATATACTAATATTTCTATTGATAGGATAAATACTCCTGAAATTGCGAGTTTGACGGATGTCATAAAAATAACAGTTATTCCTATTTTCAGAATAGAAAGAAATGGAGAAACAAAAGACATTCGAAGTGGCATTTCAATTATTTCTTCTAATCCAATCTCCGGTAGTAGGAGCAGTGGAAGTAGTGGAGGAAATACAGGAAATAATAATCAAGAAGGAAGCGGGCAATCATGCAATAACGAATGTATAGAAGGAGAGAAAAAATGTTTAGATGAAACACATATTCAGAATTGTATCAGAGATAATGGAACTAATTGTATGAAATGGAATGAAACATTGATTGAATGCCCGAATGAGTATGTTTGCGTAAATGGAAGATGCCAGTTTAATTTTTCAAAATATAATTATTATAGGTATGATGATGTTTTGCTTTTATGCAATCCTAAAAGCAATGATAGCATTAAAATCTGTTCTTATTTTCAATCAAAGAGACCTACACTAAAACACATATTCAATGTTTCACTAACAAATCCGGATATAATAAGCTGTAGTGAATTTAAAGAAGTTGTAGATCAGATAAAAGGATATCTCAAAACAATCCCTTCAGAACAAATAAACTATATAATAACGACAACAGGAATTCCATTAAAACTTAACGGTCCTGGATGCGAATATGTTGGCGCACTGTCATTTGATAGCATGTTAGGATGCAATTTAACCGGCATATGTTATCCTGAAGCGGGCGGTATAGTTTCTGAATCTACTTTTAGTGACTTTTATGATAAAGAAGAGATATTCAATAGTTCCAAATATAATTATTATATTGTTACTCGTTTAACTGGTTATACAGTAGATGATGTAAAAAACTTAATAGACCGAAGCGGACCAATGAATTTTGAAGAATCTCCTTTAAATAATTCTTTATTTGTCTTAAATGATAGAAGTGCATATCTAATTAATGGAAAAGGTAGATTATATGAGACATATAATTTTCTTTCTTCTAATAAACAAAATATAATTTATACTGGCCCAGGTTTTGGGGATGGTTCTATGGTTCCAAATGCCAGCGAAGTAATAGGATATATGGGCTGGGGCCCTTATAATTCTGGCTGGAATTTTCAGCTTGGAGAGAATCCAGATTTTATTGAATGGGAAAATAATGAAAAGCCCTCCAAATGGAATGTCTCTCAAGGAACAATAACAAAATCAATTTATTATAATTCAACAGGAGATATAGTTTCAGAACATACAGGAAAAATAAATTCAAGCGGATTATTTGAAATTTACCAAAATTATATTAATCAAGATAGTTATGAAAAGAGATACATCGTTTGGATGAGGTATGGCCTAATTAATTTTACTGGGAACATCACTCTTGGCATAAGAGGGTTTAATACAAATAACAATCTAATAAATGAAACGACTCTTCTTTTTAGGTCGTCTTCTTCCTGTAGTGCTCCTTGTTCTTCTACAATAAAACCTGTAACAACAGATAGGCTTTCTGGAAACGAATGGTCTGGAATGATTGTAACTTTGCGCAAGAATGAACTAATTAAAAAAGTTCAACCTTTTCTAAAAATAGAATTGTCTAATGGAGAAGTCTATATAGATAAAATTGTTTTGGAGAGATATGGACCCTCTTTTAAATGGAGAAATGGTGCAATAGGAACTTTGTTACATTCATTTTCTGCAACCTCATTTAGTTCTATTGGAACTTTCCCAATTGCAACACTAATAGAAGACGGAATATCGGGAGCAGAAGGTTTTGTTAGCGAACCCTATGTTAGTGCTGTAAATTATAATCCTATTCTGTTTAAAAAATATTTACAAGGATATAATCTTGGAGATTCTTTCTGTATGTCTTCTACATCTTGTAATTTGGCTTGGAAAGATACAATTATCGGAGATCCTAAAACTATTATTGTAATAAACAAATCGTTAAGCGGCATAAAAGAGATGAGTTAAATTTTCTGATAAAAACAGAAAAGTATAAAAAGAGGTTTGCATTAATAAAAAAATAGAAGATGAAAGGAGGTGAAAAAAAGAATGCAAAAAAAAGGTTTAAGCGATATTATTACAACGGTTTTAATAATACTGCTTGTTTTAGCGGCGATTGTAATAATATGGAGTTTCGTTAAACCACTGATATCAAGAAATATTACAACAGCAAACTACCAAGCAAAGTGTTTAGAATTGAACATTATGGCGACATGCACACCAACAAGTTTCACCATAAGATCAATTAGTGTGCCAACGGGCGTAACAATAAAGAAAGTGAATTATGTTGCTGGAAGTACTGTAGGTAGCGGTGTATTAACCAATAATCAACTAACAGGATCGGGTTCTAATCTCGCAAACTTAAGATATTCTGTTGTAATAGGCGATACTGATGGTTCTTCAGAATATACCTGTTCAGAAAACACGATTCAGTGCACATCTTCTTAAAAAAAAGATTTTTTTATTTATTTTATTTAAAATTATTTTTTTGAATTGAAAAGTAAAAAATTATTTAAGAATATTTTTTTATATTAGCAAGATTTATATATTAAATGCTTTTTGATAATTAATGGGAACTAAAAATGTTTTAAAAATTAATCTTTTTCTATTAATTTTTATAGCTTTCTCTTCATTAAATTATGCTTTTGAAATAAGGGAAATTGAAAACACAAGCACAATAATAAATGAATTGCAAAACCCCGCAATCTATAAGTTGAACATTTTTAATGAAAGAGAACCCGAGATAATCCAAATATACTCGCTATCCGGAGTTGAAATAAGCCCTGCCGGAACACTTGATTTAAAAAAAGGGGATAATATAATCACGATAAAAGCCCAGCCAAATAAAAATCTTAAAAATTTTGAAGGCCCTTTTGTCTTTGAATATGAAATAAAAGGATGGGATTCGGGAATTAAAAAAAGCTATCTATCAATGTTCTTTGAGCCATTAAAAGAAGCAATTGATATAGAAATTAAAGATATAAAATATACAGAACCTTTTGTTGAAGTTATATTAAAAAATAAGAAAAACGCATATATAGAAAAGATTTTCATTCAGTTAGATTCTCTATTTTTTAATTATGAAACAGAGCTTGAATTAAAGCCATTTGAAACAAAAACAATCAGAATTCCATTGGATAGAAAGCAATTAGAAAAAATCTATGCTGGAAAATATTTAGTAAAAATACTAATGGGAAGTTCAGAAAGAAAAATTGAAATTGAAAAAGAAGCAAATTACCTTGATTACCAAGACATAAAAGAAGAAAAACAAAAAAAAGGACTAATCATTAGAAAAACAATAATAACAAAGACAAATTTAGGGAACAAAGAAGCTATTGTAAAAATAGAAGAGAAGAAAAATATTCTTTCCAGATTATTTACTACATTTAATTTAGAACCAATTAAAAAAGAAAGAAAAGGGTTAAGTATTTATTACGAATGGGAAAAATTATTGAAACCAGGAGAAAAATTAGAAATAGAGATTGTAACTAACTATACAATTCCTTTTATTGTCCTTCTTTTGACAGTTATGATTCTATTATTCATTAGAATACATTCATCAACTAATGCAATACTGACAAAAAGAGTTGTTTATGTGAAAACTAAAAGCAATGATTTTGCATTAAAGGTTTTGATTTCTATAAAAGCAAGAAAAGATATATCTGATATTCATATTCATGACACCATTCCTTATAATGTAAATTTATATGAAAAATATGGAACAAAACCAGATAAATTTGATGAAAAAACAAGAAAACTAACATGGACAATAAATAAATTGATGGCTGGAGAACAACGAACTATCTCTTATATAATCTATTCTAAATTAAAAGTTATCGGAAGATTTGAGATTCCATTGGCAAGAGCCACTTTCAAGAGAGGAGAAAAACAGGAAATAATTGTATCTAATAAAACTTTTTTTATAGCAGATATAACAAATAAGGTAGATTAAAGAATAAAACATTTTTTATCACAATAATATTTAAAAGAGAGGATTCCTTTTTTATCTGATGGCTAAAGGAGTTTCAATAAAATTCAAATCTTATGAAGAAACAATACCGAAATTATTAAATTTAATAAAATTTGAAAAAGAGCTTAAAAAACACGATAAAGTAGTTCTTAAACCATTTTTAAGAGATTCTCAGACAAAGAGCACGGCCGTTGAATTTGCAGAATCTATTCTAAAATTCTGTTTAGAGCACAAGAATCCTGTTGCAGAAGTTTTTATTGCTGAGGGCTCTGATGGAGAAGATACTATGGAACTATTTAATCAAAAAGGATATAAGAGATTATCCGAAAAATATTCAATTGGGCTTATTGATTTAAATTACACAGAAACAGAGTTATTGGAAAAACCTGATTTTTTAAAATTTGGTAAAGTTTATTACCCTAAAATTTTGTTAGAAAGCTTTGTTATTTCCATACCCCCATTAGACTTTGATGCAGAGTTGGAAGTCATAGATTCTCTAACAAATATGATAGGTGCCTTTCCAGCAGAACATTATTCTGGATTATTCTCAGCTAAAAAGAAGAAGATAAAAAAGTGGCCGATAAAATATTCTATTTGTGATATAATTATATGTAAGATACCAAATTTTGCAATAATTGATGCATCGGAAAAAGGTTGGATAATTTCCGGCATACCTATTGAAATTGATAAGCACGCAGCCAAATTGCTTGGCAAAGATTGGAAAGAGATAGGTCACCTTAATTTAATAGAAAAGGAATTAAAATTCAAAAAAGAAGAAAAAAAAGAAATAGAAGAAACACAAAAAAATATATTAACAGAATAATCTTATCTTTATTATGAAAAAAGCAGTTAGATTAAAATTAGAAGGTTCTTTTTATTCAAGATTTCTTAAAAATTTTATAAAAGAAAGTGCTGATAAAAACAACATAAAAGGATTTGTAAGAGAGATAGAAATTGGAAAAATTGAAATATTTCTTGAAGGTCAAGGAAATGAATTAGAAAAAATGATTAATCTATGCACTAATGGACTTAAATACACAAAAATAAGAAAAATTGAAACAAAAGAAGAAAGACTACAAGATTTTCAAGATTTTAAAATTATTGAATTCTAAATAGAATAAATTATTTAAGATAAGAAAATAATTAAAGGATATTAATAAAAAAGGAAACTATACAAAAGTTTTTATAAGATGCAATTAATATTTATAAATAAAAAATAGGAGGCAAATGCAAAGATGGTTGATTTGATAATAAAAAGCAAAATAAAGGCCGCTGTTCCAGATATGCAAGTCGCAAGTGAAGTCGCAGAAGAACTAAATAAAAAGGTGATAAAAATATTGGAAGAGGCGTCGAAAAGAGCAAAATTAAATGGCAGAAGAACAATACAAGCAAGGGATCTCTAAATTCTTAAAAAAATGTCAAATAAAGCAAAAGGTTCAAAAAACGAGAGAGAATTATTAAAAATTTTTAAAGAAAATAATTGGAGAGCTGTCAGGGTTGCTGGCTCTGGCATAAATGATGACTCTCCATGCGACATTCTTGCAGCGAAACTCGGAAAAAAAGGTTTTGCTATTGAGTGCAAGTCAAGCAGAAAAGATAGAATATATATATCAAAAGAACAGATTGAAGACTTCTTATTGTTTTCTTCTATAATGGGATTTAAACCAGTTATCGCTGTTCGATTTATAAAAGAAGGATGGTTGTTTTTAGAAATAAATCATCTCGAAGATTGCGGTAAAAATTATGTTATATCATACGAAAATGCAAAAACAAAGGGGAAAAAATTTGGGCAGTTTTTTGAACAAGTTTCTAATTTGTAAATTTAACTTTAAAGAAAGATTTAAGTAATTTCTTATATATTTTTATTATGAAAATGAAGAAACAAAGAAAAATAAAAAAAGAGTATTTAATAATTATTATTTGTATTCTATTAT
>Ga0207433_10012963_pt1 | contig 12358 bp, 4 predicted proteins | sample YelNatPaOPGAMG01_FD_187559 | JGI IMG/M metagenome (GOLD analysis project Ga0207433, IMG submission 187559) | Hot spring thermophilic microbial communities from Obsidian Pool, Yellowstone National Park, USA - OP-RAMG-01 (SPAdes) (version 3) | ecosystem: Environmental > Aquatic > Thermal springs >...
GTAAATGTTTGGGGTGGACAAGAAAATAATACACCAGTATACGGTCAAGTATTCATCTGTTTAAAACCATCTGGAGCATATACTTTAACAGATACACAAAAACAAAGATTAATTACTGATGTAATTCAACCAGTTTCGATGATGACAGTCGTTCCAACTATTGTTGATCCAGATTATAATTACATTCAAGTAAATGCTAACGTTGTATATAATCCAAAATTAACAGTTTTAAGTTCTTCACAACTTCAAGCACTAATCACATCAGCAATCAATGCATATTCAAGTAATTATTTGAATACATTTAATTCAATATTTTCAACACCAATTTTAAATAATTATATTCAAAATGTTGATCCATCTATTATTACATCTGAAATTAGTATTAGAGTACAAAAGAAATTTTATCCAATATTAAATGTTCCAACAACATATACATTAAATTTTGGTGTTCCACTACAAAGAGGAATTTTGACAACAGGATTAATATCTTCTCCTTCTATTCAACAAAACAATCCAATTACACCAACAAACATTATCACTGGAATTTATCTAGAAGAAGTTCCACAATTTAGTGCTGGTATTCAAAGTATACAAATTATAAATCCTGGATTTAATTATCAATATCCACCTACCATAACAATTCTAGGTGACGGTGTGGGAGCTAATGCTAGTGCCACAATCAGCGGCGGTAAATTATCTGCAATAAATATTCTAAATTCTGGCAACAATTTTACATCTGCAATTGTAACAATTACAAATGCACCAAACGATACTTCTGGAAGATTAGGAGCAGCAGTTCCAATTCTTCAGGGTCAATATGGAACAATTCGTTCCTATTATTATAATAATCAAAACGTTAAGACAATTCTTAATAGTAATGTTGGAACAATTGATTATATAAATGGTATTATTACGTTAAATTATTTTAATCCTATTCAAATTGATAATGCTTTGGGAGAATATACATTATCGATGATACCTACTACAACGATAATTTCATCTACATTTGATAAAATAATAACAATCGATCCATATGATCCTACAGCTATTACGGTAAACTTAACAGCTAAAACTTCATGATTCCAAATAATTATAAAAATTCTCTTTTAATTCCGTCACAGTTGCCGGAATTTATTCGTGAGAATCCAGATTATGCAAATTTCATATCATTCATTCAAGCATATTATGAATGGATGGAACAAACAAATAATCCTTCGGATCGTGCAAAGAATATTCTTAATTATATTGATATTGACAGAACTTCAAATGAGTTTCTTCAATATTATATTAATGATTTTTTGCCATATTTCCCTGCCGATGCATTAATTAGTCAAGAACGTGCAGTTAAAGTTGCAAGAGAATTATATCAAGCAAAGGGAACTCCTGCATCATATCAATTTCTTTTTAGAATTCTTTACAATTCAGATTTTGATATTTTTTATACAAAAGATGCAGTTTTAAAACCATCTAGTGGTATTTGGTATATACCAAAAAGCCTTCAATTGGATTCAACCGACACAAATTTCCTTAATGTAAACAATTATAGAATTTTTGGTGAAACAACAAAAACTATTGCGACAATTGAAAATGTTATTCTTGTTTCCAATAAAGTTGAAGTTTTCATCTCAAATATTGAAAGACTGTTTCAATCTGGAGAATTTGTTCGTGTAGTTGATTCTAATAATCAAGATGTTCTTTTTAATGGATCACCATTAAGAGGCAAAATTGTTGGTCAAATCAGTCAAATTAATATTGATCCAAACAATCGTGGATTATTGTATCAACCTGGAAATCCCGTAATTGTTTATGGCGGTCTAAGTTCAAATACAGGTATTGGTGCAAATGCCGTTGTTGGTAGCACAACTGTAGGATCTATTCAACGCATCAACGTTGTGAATGGTGGATATGGTTATAGTGTAGATCAATCCGTTACACCACACACAAACAATTATTCTTTAATGACAATTACAAATGCTCCTGGAGCAAATGCTATTGTCGCATCAGTAGACACAACACAAAGTATTATTGTAATTGCACCAGTAGATAGTATTGAATTAAAACAAACTGTTGTTATTGGTAACTCAAATTATTATTTTTCAAATATTGCTGTATCAAATGCAAATACAGTATTATATCAAGCATTAACATTCAATACATTCAATGTTGCACCAATTACTTCAGTTCTTGTAACAAATGGTGGTGGTGGTATTTCACAAATTCCACAAGCAACAGCTAATTCATTTTATCCAACAGATGATCCATATTTCCCTGGAGATTTTTCATATCTTGGTATTCTAGCACCAATTCAAATTGCAAATTCTGGTATTGGTTATACATTGAACGACACAGTTGTTATTTCTGGTGGTACAGGTATTGGTGCAAATGCAAAAGTAATCTCTGTAAGTTCAAATGGTGAAATTCTTCAAATTTCCTACGATCAACCAAATTTAGATTTTCCTTTGGGAGGCATTGGATATAATGCTAATTATTTACCAACAGTTGAAATTATTTCAGCAAATGTAAATGCATCAAATGCATCTGTTTATGTTCCTGGTATTCTTGGAACTGGTGCTCAATTCTCATTAGTTGTAGATAGAGTTGGATCAATTACAACAATTGATCTTGTTGATGGTGGTGAAGATTATGTTACTGCACCAAATGTTTCACTAAAAATAACTGATATTCTTGTATCAAATATTTCCCTATTAAATCCACCAGAAAAGTTGGACACAGTTTATCAAGGTTCAAATGTTTTAAGTGCAACATATACAGCTACAGTTAATTCATTTTCTTTAATTTACTCAAATGTAGATCCAACAAAATCGATTTATAATTTGAGAGTATTTAATTACAACTCATCACCAAATCCAAATTTACCATTACAAATTGATGGTAAAAACATTTCAATGTCAATGGCAAATACAAACCAGTACAATACAATAGCTGGTTTGAATTATAATCAAAATGGTATTATAGTTTATGGTGATGGAAACGCAAAAGCTAATGCACAATATCTAAATGGTCTTGTTATTGGACAAGGAGAATATATTACCACAAGTGGTCAACCAAGTTCATATGATGTTCTTCAAAGTGAACAATATAATAATTACACATATATTATCACTGTACAAAAAGAAATTTCAAAATATAGAGATATACTTTTGAATTTATTGCATCCAACAGGTCTGCAAATGTTGGGTCGTTATGCAATAAAATCATCTGCACAATATGATTATGGCATACAAGATGCTCTATTTGGTGGATATCCACTTTCTTATTATACTGGAGCAACATCATCATCAATAACAATTGTCACAGATTTCAACAATCGTGATAACAATATTGTAACATTCAATAATCTTGGAAATGGTGTAAATCTTGCTAACATTTTCACAACAAATAGTGTAATTAGCATTATTTCTCCTGTCGGACAGAACTTGAGAAGTAGAATATTATCAGTCAATACATCAGCAAATACAATCACATTAAATGAGAGTATTTGGTTAACTTATGGTAATGTATTTACAGTAACAGGAAATTCGAATACAAACGTCATAAATATAGTTAGTCTAACAAATACATTCAATGTAATTAATAATGGTAATTACAGCAACACTCAATATCCTCTAATGGATATCGTTTATGCGAATGATTATATTCAACTTAATGATGGTATTGTCTATCAAGTTAACAGTGTAGATTACATCAATAACAAATTAACTGTAAATTCTAATTTAATTTCTTCTTACGTTTCATCAAATGTGACGGTAAATAGAGGAACAAATTATACAACATCTGATGTTACAATTTATGGTGCAGTTGGATTAACATATATTCCTGAAATAACCGATGAATATGGAAACACATTATCAGATGAACAAGGAAATCTATTAATAGTAGGATAATATGAGTACAGTAAAAATTTCACAATTACCTGTCCAAACAGGATTTAATTCAAATACATCAAATACTGTTTTAGTGACAGTTGATTTGGCTAATAGTATTACGTCACAAATCACTTTACAAACATTATTAAATCGAACTTTCGAGAATGTGACTTCAATCTCATTTGCAGACTCTAGTGTTCAATTAAGTGCGCCAGCAACCATTCAATATTCACAAGCTTCATTTTTACAAGCAAATACTAATTCAAACAATATTAATTATTTGCAGGGTGCATTAAATACAGCAAATTCTGGAATTTCAAGCAATAAAGCTAACATTGCAAGTGTCTTAAACTTTACACAAAATGCTTACAATGAAGCTAACACAAATGCTACGATCATCAATTATCTTGGTGGAGCTTTGAATACAGCTAATGCTAATACTGTATATCTTCAAGGTGCATTAAATACTGCAAATTCAAATACAATTTATTTGTCTGGTGTTGTCAATTCTACAAATTCTAATGTAATTGCCTTGCAAACATATTCACAGGCAGGATTTGCAAAAGCAAATGCAGCATTATCAAATACAAGTGGCACGATATTTAGTGGTAATTTAGTTGTTTCGGGAACTTTAAATTCACAAAAAGGATTTATTTATACTCCAAATGTAGTTAATAATCAAGCAAATACTTTAACTATTGATTTTACAAGAGACTCATTAATTGTTCAAAATAGTTCTGGAGGTCTAACTGTCACATTATCAAATTTTGTGCCAGGAAAAGAAGTTATCCTTTGGTTTACCAATAATTCAGGTTCTACACAAACAGTAAATCATGGAGCTTTAGCAAATAATTCTACAGTAAATTCAACAGCATTCTCTATACCATCAACTAGTACAGCTTATTTAAGATATTTTAGTATTAATAATTCATTATCTAACACATTCGTCGCAATCACACACGCTTAATAATTATGGCATATCAAAGTCTTTTAACTAATGGTGCAAGTATCAATATGATTGGAGAAACATTTTATTCTCCAACTGCCGCATTGCCAACAAATACTAACATTCCATTATATACAACATATTGTTTTCTTGGAAAAGTTGGTCCATGGACAGATGATACAAATCCACCACAACCAACTCAAGACCAATCATATATCAAACAAGTTTTTAAAAGAATATTTGCTGTTAAAAAATTAACTTCAAGTAATATGTCACCTGTTATTCAAAGAATTGATTGGACAGCAAATACTGTATATTCTTTTTATCAAGATACTGTTGATATGAATCAAAAGGATATTAATGGAAATCTCATCTATAATTATTATGTAAAAAACAAATACGATCAAGTTTTTAAATGTCTTTGGAATAATAATGGTATTCCATCTACAGTAGAGCCATATTTTGAACCAGGAACATATGATTCAAATGGCATTTTTAAGGGATCAGACGGATATAAATGGAAGTTCATGTATGTAATTGATTCTGGAAAAAAGAACAATTTCATGGATAGTACATGGATGCCAGTCACTATTCAAAACTATGCTCCAAACCCATTAGTCTCTAGTGCTGGATATGGTGATATTGAAGCTGTAAATATTACTAATTTTGGTACAGGATATAATCCTTCTGTCTCTCCGATTACTGTTACAATTATAGGAGATGGAACAGGAGCTACTGCTCAACCAATTTACTCAAATAATCAGATGATTGATATTCAAGTAACTAATTTGGGTGAAAATTATACATATGCTAACGTTTTTATTAATTCGGGACAAGGTAGTGGAGCCACAGCTATTGCTCCAGTTTCACCTGTTGGTGGACATGGTTTCGATCCTATTTCAGAATTAGGATGCTCAAATATCATGTATTCTATTGAATTCAATGGTACAGAAGGCGGAGTAATTCCTGTTGGTGATAGTAACAATCCAGTTATTTTCCATCAAATTGGTCTTTTAGTAAATCCAGTTGGATTAGATACCAATCCAAATCCAGCAAATGCAGCAATTTATAGAACGACAACTGATATTCAAGTAGCAGCAGGTGCAGGAACTTATCTGAATGATGAGATTGTTTATCAATCTCCCGATAGAACTCTAGCAAATGCTACATTTTCTGGTACAGTTTTATATTTTGATCCAGGATTGAATCTGATTTATCTGCTAAATACAACAGGTAATATAACAAATAATGCCTCGTTGTACAGCAATATTAGTCAGACAACAAGAACTGTTTTGAGCTATACTTTTCCAACATTCACATTATTGTCTGGCTACATCACATACATTCAAAACATGAGTGCCGTCCAAAGAAGCACTGATGGTATCGAACAATTTAGATTTGTGTCATCTTTCTAAACAAAGGTTACAATAAAAAATGCTTAATTTTAATACACAACCATATTATGATGATTTTGATCCTACAAAGAATTTTCATAGAATTCTTTTCAAACCAGGGGCATCAGTTCAAGCTAGAGAATTAACACAATCACAAACCATTCTTCAAGATCAAATTTCGAAGTTTGCCGATAACATTTTTTCTCAAAATACTCCTGTCACTGGTGGTAAAGTTACAACAAATCTAAATTGTAATTTTATTAAATTAAATTCAACATATGGTACATCTAGTGTTTCAGCAACAGCATTTTTAAATAAAATTATTCAAGATCCAACAGGTACAGTGATTGCAAAAGTTATCGCTGCGACAGAGGCTACTGGTACAATATCAAATGCAGGTGATCCACCAACTCTTATTGTTACATATTTTTCTGGATCACAATTTACAGATGGAATGACATTATCATCAATTGATGGTACCAATTTATATGCAACCGTTGCAACATCAACAACAGGAAATCCTTCGACTGGTTTTTCTTCAACAGCATCTATTTCCGATGGTGTATTTTATGTTGTAAATGGATATTCATATTCATCAACTGTAAATGCAGACGGATCATATTCAAAATATTCAATTGGTAATTTTGTTGCTGTTCAACCACAAACAATCATTCTAGATAAGTATGACAATATTCCATCATATCGTGTTGGTCTATTAATTACAGAAACGGTTGTTGATTATATTTCAGATAGTTCTTTACTAGATCCAGCAGTTGGAGCATCAAATTATCAAGCGCCTGGCGCTGATCGATATCAAATTACATTATCTCTAACATCATTACCTCTAACATTAGGTAATGATCAAAACTTCATCGAATTAGTAAGAATCGATAATGGTAGCATCGTAAAACAAGTTGATGGTACAGTTTATTCTGTAATTGATGATTATTTTGCAAAACGCGATTATGAAACCAATGGTGATTATATTGTAGATGATTTTAAATTAACACCATCAGCAAATTCAGTAAACACAAATCAATATGATCTAAAAATTGGTAAAGGTGTTGCTTATGTTCGTGGATATAGAATTGAAAATCAATCTGATTTAACACTAACAAGTGATCGTGCTAGAAATACACAAACTATCAATACAAATTCAATCTATTTTGATTATGGAAGTTATTTCTATGTAGATACTTTAAATGGTATTTTTGATGTAACAACATTCCCATCTGTTGATTTTCATTGCGTTCCATCACAAAATATTCTCTCAACCAATAATGTAACATATAATTCAACACTTATTGGTTCTGGTTATATTCGCAATCTTCAATTTACAAACAATACTAGCGATTCAAATACACAATCTTATGTGTATGAAGCATTTGTGAATAGTGTAAATACACAAGTTTTGAGTGGAAATGTAGCATCTGCAACAGCATCAACATTAACTGTTAATGATCCGAACGGTTCATTTTCAGCAGTGGCTAATGCATATTACGGTGTAACAATTTCTATCACCTCGGGAACTGATCTTGGAGATACACGAAAGATTGTTTCTTACAACGGCAGCACAAAAACATTTACAGTGGATACACCATTCACTGTAACTCCAGACACAACTAGCAAATTCTCTCTATTGTTTTCAACAACGTCTGTTGAATCAATGGTACAAAAGAATGGAAGTTACGCAATAACATCATCCGCAAACATCAATAATGAAGGTAAATTGAATGGTATTGCAACTGGAGATACAATTTTTGAAAATTCTAGTACACCAGAACTTATTTTTCAAATTGGTAATCCATACGTTTCTTCTATTGCAAATTCTTCATACACATCAACAAAGATTTTTAGAAATCAAACTTTCCAATCACTTGGTAACACAAGTCAGCTTTCACTAACATTATCTGCTCCTTTCCAATTCGAAGGTGTTGGTACTTTATCTGGAGCTTCAGTTAAACAAAATTTCATTGTTATTAATACAGCAACTGGACAAGTTTTAGATTTTGTTAGTTCAGGAAACACTGTATCTATTTCAGCAGATCACTACACAGCAACTTTTATTTCAGGTGCATATGGAACACCAACTGTGGATGTATACGCCACAACATTTGTAAGTGATGGTCAAAATTCCTTAGTTCTTAAAGCTAAAAATCTAATTTCTGGAAATACACAAGTATTCAGTAACACAGGACCTTCAGGTATTATTGCTTCAAACACATTTGTTGATTTGATAAACGGTCAAGTATATGTGAAAAATATTGCTGCAAAAACAACAACAATTTCTTTATATGTAACAGATGTTAAAAAAGTTAAGAAAATTGTTGACACAAAAGGACAAACACCTTCTGTCACAATGTTAACAAACTCTGCATATGATGTTACAAATTTCTACAGTTTAGATAATGGACAAAAAGATAGCTATTATGACCATGCATCTATTTCATTAATTCCTGGTGCACCACAACCAGTTGGTGATCTATTAATTATTTTTGATTATTATCAACACACATCTGGTGATGGATACTTTAGCGTTCTTTCATATCTTTCACCAATTTCTACATCACCAGAAAGCTATGCTCAAATTCCACTTTACACAAGTAAACATGGAACTCAATATAGTCTTTCTGATTGTCTAGATTTTAGACCATCAAGACAAAATGCAACAGCAACTTTTCAAATTGAAGTATTGAATCCAGGAGCAAGTTCTGGTATGTTGATACCTCAAAATCTATCACAATATATCAGTCAATATTCTTTCTATCTAGGAAGAAAAGATAAGCTTGTTCTAACTAAGGATAAAAGTTTTCAAATTGTTGAAGGAACTCCTTCAACTTCTCCATCTTTTCCAAATGAACCAAACGGTTCGTTAGTTTTGGCTGAATTGAGTTTAGATCCATATACAGCATATGTTCCTGGAGAAGCTCCACCAGGAGTACAAACAAATCTATCAATCAATAAGATTCCACATTATCGTTGGACAAAATCCGATATTACAAATCTTCAAACGAGAGTTAACAATCTTGAATATTACACATCTCTTTCTTTGTTAGAACAAAATGCGCAAGCACTTCAAGTTCCAGATAATAATGGATTGAATAGATTCAAGAATGGTATTCTTGTTGATGATTTTTCGGCATATTCAACCGCAGATACTTATAACCAAGATTTTGCTGCTAATATTAACATCCGTAAGCAAACAATGGGTCCTGTTAGCGTTGTTGAAAACTTTCAACTACAAAATCCAATTGTTCTTGGAAGTTTAGGTACAGTATCGAACACAAATACATATGCAATTTCATCAATCAATGGTACAGGAACAAACATATTTACTTTACCATATATTCTTGCAAATGTCGTTGTTCAACCTCTTGCAAGTAGTACAATTAGTTTAAATCCATTTGCCGTGACAATTTATGAAGGTGTTGCTCAATTAACACCACCAATGGATAACTGGGTAGACAATAAGCAAGCACCAGCTATTTTGATTACTGATCCATCAATGCAAGTTTATCAACAAACAAATGGAACAAACGTAACAAATATTGGGGACTTCGCAACAATTCCTGGAACTACCATTAGTTCATCATCTTCCAGTTCATATTCAGTGTTGAATCATGGAAGATTTAATGGACCTTTCGGAAGTGTAGTTGGTTATACTGCTACAACGACGCAAACATATACATCCCAACAACAACAGGGTAATATTACAACAACAGCAGGTTATTCCGCAGTATCTTCATTAACAACAAATAATGGATATATTACAAACATTGCAGTATTACCATATATTAGACCACAACAAATTATTGTTAAGGCAAAAGGTCTATTGATTAACTCAAACGTTTCAACATGGTTTGATGGAGTTAATGTTGATCAATATATTAGTTCTCCTGATACAATCGAATTGAATACTGTTGCTGGTAATTTCAATGAAGGTGATGTTGTTGGTTACATGCAAACAGGAACATTCTATCCAACAGCAAGAGTTATTTCTGTATATAACTATCCAACTTCCCCATTAGATCCAGTTAGATATGCTAGATTATATGTTGCAAAGGTGACAGGAACACCACCATACACAACATCAACAACACTCCAAAATGCATTTTTCGATGAAAATGGAAATTATTTAAACAGTTCTGCATACGGCACTATTAGTACTCCTGGTGCAGTAACTCCAATTTCCGCATCTGGACAAGTAACTGGCGCGGGTGGTTCATATACAAACAGCAGCGGAACTGGTTTACAAATCTATAAGGTTTCATATCCACAAAATTGGTCATCATTCATGAATCAATATGCTGTATGGAGCGATCTAAACAGAAGTGTCGGTCCTTGGAATGCGACATTTGATTTTACAGCATCAATGAATGGTACTTACACATTTATGGGATCTGCTGATAATTCAGCATCATTCACTGTTACTGATACAACAACAAGTACCACAATATTAACATTCTCATCATCATCTTATACAACTATCACACAACAAACAGCAACATTAATTGCTGGTAGAACATATCAAGTTAGTTGGTCAGCAACCAATGATAATACAAGTACACCCGCAGGTGTAGCATTTGTTGCAAAAGATCCAAATGGCAATATTGAATTTGCATCTTCAAATCCAACAAATCTTACATATACAGGTGTAACTAGTGAAATCACAATGCCATTAGGTGGTTCATATTTCACTGGAGTTACTCAAGTTAAATTAGATCAAGGTGCTTCAGGAATTGCTAATTATTATGTTGGAGCAACAATAAATATTACATCCAAAGTTGTATATCAATACACAACACAGACAGCAACTTATGTTCCTCCACCTCCTGCTCCTTCTGGTGGCGGTGGCGGTGGTGGTGGAGGTTGTTGTGTAGTTGCAACAGCAATGACTAATAACGGAACTTGGTCAGAAAAACAACTTGTTTCTCTAAATGGTTGGGCAGTCAAGAAACTAGATCAAAATATTCTAGGTAATATGTTACACAAAGGTTATCATATCATCGCACCTAAGATTATTATTCCTATGATGAATAGTTCTATTGGTAAGAAATATGTGGAATGGTCATTCAATAATGCAACTAACATGTTAAGAGGAAAGAAATTTGATTTGATTTCAATTCCAAATAGTATTTTCTGGTTATCTCTAATGACATTAACAGGAATGTTTATAACAAAAGAACGAGCAGAAAAGAGTTGGAAATCTTTATATAAATCAAAGAAAACCAAGTAAACGAGGAAAATAAAATATGTCTTGGAATTTTACTGACAATCAAACTCAAACATTAAGTAGCATTTATAATTTTTCAGCTACAATTACAGCATATGATGCAAATACTAAAATTGCAACGTTATCTAGTCCTGTAGACATTTCTTTGGGTTACAATGAACAATATGGCATTATTTCTTCACAATATAATATTGTGGGAAACATTACTAATATTTCTCAAGCCATCCAACAAGGAAATATGGTCCCCCGCTTATCAACAGATGAAGCTGGTAATTTTGTGGGTATTTTTAATGTTCCATCAACAACTTTTCAAACAGGACAGAGAGTTTTCAGAATCGATAATAGAACTGTTTCATCTGATCCAACAACAGCAACAACATATGCTGAAGCAACATTTACAGCTTCAGGATTATCAACTCAAAGTCAACAATTAAACTTTTCTCCGTCTGTAGATTCTGCGGCAACAACATTTACACAAGTATCACAGATTGCAACATCATCAGTTTCTACAATTACAACATATACTCCATATGATCCTGTTGCACAATCTTTTATTGTATCTAAAGATAATTTTCCAAATGGAATTTTTATTAAATCCGTTAAGATTTTCTTTGCAACAAAACCTACCAATAATATTCCTGTAACACTATCTATTGTCGGAACTCTAAATGGATATCCAAATGGAAAAACTTTAGATTATTCGAAAGTTACATTAACAGCAGACCAAGTTGTTACTTCAAGTACTCCACATTTTCTTGATCCAACAACTTATACAGAATTTGTATTTGATGCTCCAGTTTATATTCAAGCTGGTGTTTTATATGCTATTTTATTGAAAGCAAATTCTCCTGACTATACAGTCTATTTGGCAGAGCAAAATTCTACTGCCATTCCATCA
>Ga0207433_10012968_pt1 | contig 12356 bp, 12 predicted proteins | sample YelNatPaOPGAMG01_FD_187559 | JGI IMG/M metagenome (GOLD analysis project Ga0207433, IMG submission 187559) | Hot spring thermophilic microbial communities from Obsidian Pool, Yellowstone National Park, USA - OP-RAMG-01 (SPAdes) (version 3) | ecosystem: Environmental > Aquatic > Thermal springs...
TACTTTTTATATTCAGAGGAAGGGGCCCAGAAGAAGCGGAAGTATCACTGTGGCATCACCATATATGTTTGTGAATTCAGCATCCTCTTTAATCTTCTTCCATGATATCGCCTCTTCAAGTTTCGCTCCTGAAAGTGATCCATCGTATTCCTGGGCAGTTGTAACATATACAGCATAATCCAGTCCTCCCCTGAACTGGTTCCACCATATGGTGTGGTGCTTTGATATGCCGCCACCAACCATCAGTGCTCCTGTCTTCTTTGCCTCAAATATTATGTCAGATAACATGTGTTCATCTGCAAGCAGGTTGATCTTGAAATCCCTGTTCCTTTCATAAAATGACCATAGCTGTGACCCGAAAGAACCGTCGGTTATACCGGGCACAAACACTGGAATATCATTCTTTGCAGCGTTATATAAGATTGAATCCTTATTGTTTATTCTCAGGCCAGCTTCCTTAATAAAATCAACCGCACTCCATTCCTTCTTTATTGAGTAGAGGTCTTCGATGATGCTCCCAACCTTCTCTTCAATTATAATTCCATAGCTTTCATCGGGTATGAATACGTTTCCGAGCCTGTTTATTCCCACCTTTCTCAATTCTCTATCACTGAAGTCAAAACTTCCAGAATAGTAATCTGTGTAAGTTCTTGCAATATCGTGATCAAGCATTCCGTTTGTTGTTATGATAACATCAACGAGCTTCTTCTTCACAAGATCGTTGATAATTCCTCTTGTGCCTGTGGATATTATGTCAGCAGGAAATGACAGAAAGGTTGTGTTTTCCTCACTGAACATTTTCTTTAGAATGTCATAACCATTCCTTACCTTTGCTGCGGTGAACCCACCAATATCCCTGAATGATTCCATAAGTTCCATGATTGTGGTTTCCGGGCCTATTTTAAGATCGCGAACTTTTCTGTTTAGGAGATCCTGTTTTTTCACAGATCATGATTGATCGAATCCTAAAATCTTTAACTATTTGTGATTATTTAGCAAGCTTGTATAAAAATTAAATTATCCTGACGTTATAACCGATAATGCTGTTGCTGGATATTGTGGTTCTATGGATTCATATCTTTGCTGCAATGATTTTCATCGGAGGTTCTTTTTTCATATGGCTTGTAGTGTGGCCAGGGGTGTATAACTACACACAGGACAAGAGGGAGCATGCCCAGATTGTGGGAAAAATAGCTAAGAGATTTGCCTGGTTCACACACATCTCGCTGATAACTCTTATTATAACCGGGTTATTCAATCTCACATGGTACCTCCCCTCATACTCCGCCCTGTTTGACACAGAAGGAGGGAGGGTATTGCTTGTGAAAATGATACTGGTGGTTGTAATGATCGTAATAATCTACGGGAATAACATCTATCATGGGAAAAAGATAGTAAGGCTGAGCAAAGAGGGGAAGATGGACGAGGTTCAGAAAATCAGAAAGATTTCACATATGATGTCCTTTATCTCTCTTGCACTTATGATCGCAATAGTTCTGCTGGCCACTTCTCTGCAGTTTCTTCCCACATAATAATCAAACTTTCTTTTTAACACTTTCTTACAGGAATTCACTCCTCATGTGGGAGAACATCAAGTCATCTATGTATTTACTGTTAGTGAGTAAACGCAGAAATACTTTCTTCCGGCATAGAATTGAAAAACTTTTCGCCTAGTGAACTGTTTTGTGAAATGGAGGTTATGCCAGTCTTCAGGATTTCAATCACAGTATCAAATCAAAATTCAAGAAATACTAGAGTATTTGCGTTTGTATTTAATTTCAACAATGGCATAGGCAATGGATGTTGGAACAAAAGCAAGAGTCCAATAAAATAAAAAAGCCTCGAAAGCACTATCCATTGCTTTTCCCCTGTAAAATATGTCCAGTAATACAAAGTAGGCAACGCCACCAGTATTAACTATGATAACTAAATACATCAAAAACCTATGAATATTGCTAATACGCTGGTTTATAGATATAGATTCATTCAGGCTGCTATTTTTGTTGACCATATTATCATCCACCGTTGGAAGCTAACAGAAATATGAATTGATAGACGTTTAAACCTTATCGGTATGATCCCTTGCTCTCTATGCAGTAACATTTGGGTTCGAAGACTGCATTTTAAGCTTGATCTGGTTTGCATGTGTTTTACGGCAATTCTCAAAACCCATTCACATATGAGAACTTAAAATGTTTTAGTAAAGACCATTTCCTGTTCATTGCCGTTTCACAACCTTTTCCATAGACTTATGGAATTGTATGAAAAAGAACCCATAAATCTCATAATTTCAAAGTATTTAATTTTTTTATAAATGTAAAAAATGTAAAAAGATTCAGAAATCTCTTCCTTGGAGTTAGGAAGGTTGTGTTAACTTAAGGAGAAGAAAATTATGAGTGAATAAAATAGTCAGTTCTTAAAAAGTTCTTTTAGTATTGCTTCCGTGAACTCTTCGGTTTTCATTCTTCCACCCATATCTGGTGTTCTAGCTCCTTTACTTATTGCTGAAAATGTCGCTTTTTCAACAGTGTCTTTATATTTTTGATATCCAGACCATTCAAGCATCATGAGCATCGACAGAATCATTGCTATGGGGTTTGCAATGCCTTTGCCTGCTATATCCACCGCACTTCCATGTACAGGCTCAAACATTCCCATCTTATCTGAAAGGTTCGCACTATAAGCAAACCCCAGCCCTCCCACAGTTGCAGCTCCAAGGTCCGAAAGGATATCACCGAACATGTTCTCTGTAACCATGACGTTTAAATCACCAGGATGGAACAGCATATACTGTGTCATAGCGTCTCCGTAAATGTGTTTAGATCCTATTTCAGGGAAGTCACTTGCAACCTCGTCGAAGACTTTACTGAAGAAGGCAAATGATTTCAGAACGTTGCTCTTGTCCACACATATAACAGATCGTTTTCCGTTGGAAGGTGCGCCTTTGCTTTTTTTCGCAATTTCAAAGGCCATCCGTGATATTCTTTCCGTTCCTTCTCTTGTTATTATCTGATTATCTATGGCCACTGAATCTCTAAGCACCATTCCACCGAAATGACTGGAATAGAGACCTTCACTGTTTTCTCTGACTATTGTATAATCAATACTATTCTCGACATTGGTATCTCTCAGTATGGAAGTTATTCCAGGCATTAAACGAATTGGTCTTACGTTTGCAAACAAATCGAAATTAAACCTAAGTCCAAGAATTATGTCTAAGGCCTTTTCTGTACCAGATTCTCCAACCAGCTTCGGATCACCCATGGGTGCCTTGAGAATCGCCTTGTAATGCTGTGCTTCATTCAATATCTTCTGAAGGTCCCATTTTCCTTCATCCACAGTTCTTGCACCTATGTCGTAGGAGATGGGATTTACTATTAGACCGAAGTTTTCTTCCAGCACTTTAAGTATCTCAAGGGAGCTTTTCATAATTTCCGGCCCTATACCGTCTCCCTCCATGATCATTATGTCCATTCGACATGATCTGATGCCGTTCTATTAACATTTTCATTCTCGAAAAATTGACCAAAGCTTCCTCTGATTGAGAATTTGGTGGGGTTTGTGGCTCTTCAATACAAATTTATGGATCTAAACTTCAATCTAAAATATTAATCACATTCAGACTAAGAATTAAATATTGAAGCAATATCCTAAAAAATGCAAACTGATGTTATAGGTGAATTTACCTCAAACAGTAGTTTCTCTACCCTTCCAATTGAAGTTAGGGAGAGGACCAGACTGGCAATATTGAACCTCCTGGCTGTTTCCATAGGTGCAAACAGCTACCCGCAATCAAAAGAGCTAATTAAGACATGCAGGGATATGCAGGCTGGAGATCTTCCCATATATGGTTCTGGGACAGGTTCCGGGGCCATTTCTTCTGCTTGGGCCAATTCAAGCCTTGCTCATCTTTTGGACTTTGATGATACACACCTTGAATCCATAGTACATCCAAGTGCTCCAGTTATACCCAGTACACTGGCACTTGGGACTGAGAAAGGAAGAAGTGGTGAAGAAATCATTTTCGCATCAACAATGGGAATGGAGCTGGCAATAAGACTGGCTCTCTCTGTTGGATTGGATGAGAGATATTCTGACTGGCACAACACTTCATTATATGGTACTTCAGCTTCTGCATTAGCATCTTCTGTAATGCTTCACTCAAACTCAAGTGAGATATCAAATTCCATACTTCAAGGTCTTACTGTTGCAACTGGATTTTTATCCAACAGAGGTACGGCTAGTAAGAGTTTTCAGGTGGGGAGATCTTCAGCAGAAGGGATCATTAGCTCCATGGCTGCAAAGAATGGTGTTTCTGTTTCTAAAAATATATTAAGAACTTTTTCTTTCTCACTTTCCGGGCATAACGAAAATGATGCTTTGACAAAGGATCTTGGAAAAAAATGGCACGTTCTTAACAACTTCCTGAAACCATATCCTTGTGGAGTAGTTCTTCATCCCGGAATAGACGCGGCAATAAGGTTGAAGGAGGAAGGTTTTTCCATAGGTGATGTAGACCAGATTTATGTCCATGTGAATCCTGTAGTAATGGTATTAACAGCGATTCTCGAACCAAAGTCTGGACTTGAGTCAAAATTCAGCGTAACTCACGCAATAGCAGCAGCCCTTGTTAACGGGAAACTCTTTCCAGAGCACTTCTCTGAAAGAGCGGTACATGATCCAGGCATTTCTGAAGTAAGGAAGAAAATAAAGGTCTTCGAAGAAGAAAATGTAAACAGAGGGCAGACAATTATAGAAGTGAAGTATAAGAACGGAAGAAAGGAAAGAGTGGATATTAACAGAGGGCCTGAAACCCCATCAGTTATGATGAATGAAAAAGATGTCCGCTCAAAATTTTTCCATATGGCAGAACCCGTACTGGGTGCAGAAAAGTCAAAAGATATATGGGATTATTTTTCGAGACTGGAATCAAAAAAAGATGTTTCAGAAATTAGGGAAATTTTCAATTAATTTCCATTCATTTTTTACGATACATTTTTCATAAACAAAAATATGGGGAAAAAAGAAAATTAGACCTATTTTGAAATCACCTCAAGTATCTTTCCTGTTGTTTTGGGTCCCAGTGTCAGAACAACTGCAGCAACAATTATTCCAAAGAGGAAGTTTATTGAGAAAACTGGTACAGCACCGTATGCATGGAGGATAACCACAAAGGTCGACAGGAAAATAAAGGTTCCAATTCTGCTAAGGGAAAAGGCTGCTCCAGTGCCTGTAGCTCTTGCTCTTGTGGGGTATATCTCCGCCTGATATATATGCCAGGAGTTATTGAAGAAATTGTCAAGAAAAGTATAAGCGGTTCCAAAAAACAGTATCAGGCCAACAATATGTATCAGGGAGAATGCAAAACCATCAAGGCCCAGAAGAAGGGCGAAAACAATTATTTCTGCCTTTCTGTCATACCTGTCCAGAACGAAGGAGGCAACAAGTGACCCAAGAACATATCCAGTATCTATTACCACTGTGAATAACAGGCTGTGAATGATCGTAAAACCAGCAGCGACCAGGACAAGGGGTGCAAGTGTTCCTATTATAAAGCTCATACCTCCCTGAAGGAACTGGAGAATCCATATCATAACTGTTCTAGCTTTGTATTCTCCCTTAAAAAGATCAGCAAGAGGCATCTTATCCTCTTTCGTTGTATAGGGGACATATTCAGCTGCAGGAAGGGTTGTGACATTATTCATCTTCATTATTCTACTTTCAATCTTGTCCATGGTTTCATCAGCCTCTTTGATCTTTCCGTGGCTCTCCAGCCATCTGGGAGATTCGTAAAGTCTGAATCTGTACAACCAAGCAGCCAATCCACCAATTCCGCTTATGAGTAGCACCCATCTCCAACCCGGAAGAATGTAATTCGTCGGGGCGAATGCGTATACCATCAGTGCTCCAACGGGAGAAGAAGTCCATGCAAGAGTGTACATCCATGAAAGCCAGTTTCCTCTCCTAGCCCGAGTGATGAATTCACTTACGTACGTATCAACTATGGCAATCTCCCCTCCCACACTTAGGTATGAGATGAATCGGAGTAAGCCCAGTTCGAGTATTGAGGTAGAGAATGCACTTATTATGGAGAACACTCCGAATCCAAGGAGGCTGGTAAGGAAGGTAATTCTCCTTCCATATCTATCACCAAGAACACCATAAATTATTGAACCCAGAAAGGCACCTATAAAGGGAAATGCGGCTACATAAAACGTGGCAGTGGACTGGCTCACATTAAGACTTTTGGCAATTGGCAGGGCAAGAGGTCCTCCAGTAAATAAAATGAAGAGATCGAACCACACACCTATTCCAAGTTGACTGATGAACAAACGCTGCAGATTGCTCGATGGTAGGCGATCTAGTCTGGCACCAACACCCATTCTGTTTTGTGTCTGTGAATTTTCCATTGGAACTACTATAAGGTATCAATATAAGAATTTTCTGCAATGTACATAACGATTGAAATTTTCAATCAAAATTTTTGGAAAACCTCATTGTCTGCGCGCTTTAAAAGCTCATGAATTGAAACTCCTTCTCAACTTTTCAGAGTTGACCATTTCATTAGACATCGCTTTAGGAAACTTCTGGATCTCATTTTTTCTAAAACATCAGAACAGAGGTTTCAACGTAATAATGAGCGAAACTGATAAATTCATTCACCAGTTTATTTGTGCCTCTCCACATATCGAGAAGGTTTAGGTACGATTCTACTTTTGTCTCAAGAGGTATAAAACTTATGAGGCCTCCTTGTACATATTTGGATGCCTGTATTTTGCTTACAATTGAAAGTCCTAGGCCTTCAGAAACTGCATTTATTACGGAAGATGAGTTGTCGAATCTCCAAACTACATTAAGATCAGACTCTTTTAATCCCTGCTCTTTGAAGATTTTTAAAATCTCCCTTTGGGAACCTGAACTCTCATCTCTCGATATATATGGGAATCCCATTAAGTCAGTAACATTCGCTGTTTTTTTCTCTGCCATAGGGTGCCCAGCTGGTGTTATTATGCCATAAGTGAGACCCAACAGTTTGTGTACCTGAATATTCTTTAAATATGGGTTAGGTTGAAAGTCAACACTGGCCGTCACACCAAGGTCGCATTCACCTTCATTGAGTTTCTTCAGAGTCTTGAGAGAATTGTTAATTTCAATCTTTACTCTGATATGGTTGAACTTACTTTCAAATGCCCTTATTAGTGGTGGAAGGAAAAATACGCCCCCAATTTCGCCCCCCGAAATTTTAATTGTTCCTATTAGTTCACCCTCGGCTCCCACGTTTTTGTATTTGTCAACTGTGAAAAGAATTTCTTTGGCATCCGCGAAAAAGGCGTTTCCAAACTCTGTACATTCAACAGTCTTGTCTGTTCTTCTATTGAATAGTTTTCTCCCAAAATATTTCTCCATCTCCTTAATCCTGTAACTGACAGTAGATTCAGTGATTCCTAGGTTTAAGGCGGTTTTTGTGAAATTTCTGGTCAGGCAGACGTTGCAGAACGTGCTCAGTTGATCGAGATCCAAGGTCATAATATGGCTCCTATACATGGCTAGCATTCTATTTATATTTTTTATCTTAGTTTGTATTAAAAATATGCACTTGGTGACTTTACACCTATTTTTGGTTTATTTTAATGATCTTTCAAAAGGATATGGGAATAAATAATCTCGTGTTGCTTTTAATAGAACTAGACAAAATACGAGGTTCTACGATGTTAACAGGACACATATTCACAATAATATGGAAAATATAAGACAATTTTGGGGTTTGGTTCTTCGAATGTAAAAAATTGATTTTGTAATGATAAGATAAAAAATAGCTTACCTGGCTGAAGCAGCTATTCTCTCTATCTCCTCTTTCTTGTTCACCGAAAAAGAGGTTGTATCATTTCTTGATGCCCCGAGAATTTCATCCGCAAGGCAGTTTGCTATTGGCTTCTTGCTTTTGTACGATGCATTTGTGGCACCTATTGCAATATTCCTCAGAGCTACATCGATTCTACGTGAAGGGGCAACATCCACAGCTTTTGGAACTGCGATTCCTCCGTATTTGAGCCTTGTAACCTCTTCCCTTGGTGCAGCGTTCTCTATTGCGTTTACCAGTACCTGAACAGGGTTCTGTTTAGTTTTCTCAGCAATGATTGTGAAAGCTTCCTTCAGGACTCTGTATGCACCGTATTTCTTTCCGGTCCATTTCTCAGTCCTCATGAGCTTATTTAGAAGCCTCTCGATTGTGTTTATATTTCTCTTTCCTGCAGAATAGCTGGAAAATCTTCCTGCCGTATGGAGGTTGAGGTTTGTGTTCAGGTTGATGTACTTCATCAAACCGGTGTCATGAACCTCAACATCGTTTGTTGTATATTCTCCCAACACTTTTAGTTCCATTTTTACCTCACCGTCTTCTCTTTTCTTCCCTTGACAAGCTCATGGAGTGATATGCCGTTTACCTTGGATACCTTGTACCTTACTCCAGGAATATCTCCCTTTGATCTTCCCTGTCTTCCTCTTATTCCTTCCACAAGGACTTCATCGTGCTCATCAATATAGTTGATAGCACCGTCACCTGGGGCAAATGCAGTAATCTGCCTTCCATTCTTTATGAGCTGAAGTTTCACACACTTCCTTATGGCTGAATTTGGCTGCTTTGCCTCAATTCCTATCTTCTCAATAACTATGCCTTTGGCTGAAGGTGCACCTTCCAGAGGATCACTTTTTTTCTTTAACTGCAATGCTCTCCTCTTATAGTTGCCATCAGACCATCGATATCTCTTTCTGGTGGAAATTAATTTTTTTCCTGCGTTTTCTCCATTGGCCAATTTATCACCTGTTTGATTTGTAATTCAGCGATATACGGTTAATTAAAAACAGTATATAACATCTCTCTTTAACTGTAGCAAATGCCAGAACCTTTGGTAATGGATAGACGATATACTCATCCATATCAAATAAATTCATTCTAAATGGTTTAATAGACTTTTTATCTTAGGTACATCAAAGATGAGTGACCGGGAAAAAGGGAAAACCTACAATAAGGTAATTCCTGTAATTATTGTGGCAATTGTGGTTGCAGTTGGAATACTGGCTTTCCATTTCAGCAATCCCACTGCTTTACCCGCAGACACAAGCAAAGCAGATTATAATGTTAACAACACCTACGAACTGGAACTGAGCACTGCCATAAGCAATACAAGCATAGTTTATGGGAAAAACATAACCGTACAGATTGCCGTCTCCAATCTCGACTCTTCGGACAACACCATGCCATTTTCTTCGATCTATCCTTCATTTAAGGGAAATTATTCATTTCCAAATTCTGAAGACAACCATCTTCCAATGGGAATTGCAGTGCTGAAAGGGAATTACAGTATAAACAACATGAGCGATGCAGCTCCACTCAATATTTTTCCTACTTCAGCAGCAGAGGTTGATAATCAGGCCGTAAATCAATATGAGTTTCTTCCTGCCTCAACCAGGGCATACGCAGACACCGATAATGGACAGTCCATCAGCGTTGACTTGTCGCATACCTACTCACTGGGTGGTTATTTTTCAGGAAACTCAACTCAGCTGATTTATTTCAGCCCGGGATCCTACACTGTAATAGGTGCAGATGGCTGGGGGATGGTAACCATTCTGCATTTCTCAGTATCAGGGCCATCATGAAGTCTTGGCTACAATTCTTATTATGTCCCCGTCGCTGAGAACATGATCTTTCCCAACTACCCTTCTTGTCTTAGCATCTATTGCCCTTATGAACCCATTGCCTATGTCTGTGTGTATTCGGAAAGCGAGGTCAAGTGCAGTTGATCCCTCTGGTACAAGAAAGGCATCGGGCAGGATATTCCCTGCTTTATCTGTCCACTGGCCTTCGTCATAGACCGGGAAGACAACAATATATTTCAGTCTGTCAGTAACCACTGAACTTAAAAAATAATTGATCCGAGATACCCATTTTTCAGAGAAGAATGACCTGATTTTCTCAAGTGCGATCCTGATCTTTTCAGGCACATTTTCCGATATTTCAAAATTGGATTCAAGGGATGAGATCATTGAGTGTGAATAAGCCTTCTGGACTGCAAGATCATAGTCTCCTGATACCATTGCACAGTTGCTTACAATGGATCTTATGCGGTAAGCTGTTTTTTCGTCAATAAGGTCTGCTTTGTTGCCCAGAGGAACAAGAGATTTTGAGACAAAGAGAATATCCTTTGAAAGCTGGTCAAAATCATCATCACCCCACAGTGTCAGCTTGCCGGGATAGGCACTTTTGCCCAGTATAACTGTGATCTGCTTTTCATTTATTCCCATTGATCCAATCTTTTTAAGGAGCGATCTTTCTATGCGTTCATCTGAGGAATCTGCCTTTTTGGCGAATCTTTCCCAATCCCTTGAAATCTTGGATGAAAGCCATTTTACCATCTCCATCTCGATTCCAATGAATTCGTCATATCCCGATGATTTTCCATCACTATTTATTGGGAAATCGGAAAGGTCAAAAATATGAATCAGCGCATGGGCATCCCTGATGTTGTCAAGGAACTCATTGCCCATACCCTTTCCTTCGCTTGCCCCTTCTATGAGCCCTGGGACATCTATTATCTCCACTGGAACATATCTTGTACCATTTATGCATGTCCCTTCCCTTGGATTGCATTTTTTTCCAATGATCTTTTCAGGGCATGGTTTTGGAACCAGAGCTATTCCTAGATTTGCCTTAACCGTTGTAAAGGGGTAGTTTGCAATATCTACTGTATTGCTAGTAAGTGCAGAATATATTGTTGATTTTCCAGCATTTGGTTTCCCTACGAGTCCTATTTTTAGCAACAGTACCAGATTACCCGATATTTAAAAAATCAGTGCATCTTCACTGCGACCTTCCTCATGTTGTATCCCTTGGGGCAGTCCAGCTTATCCTCTATTTTCATAATTGTTGCCTTTACTCCCTGCCTCATGAAACTCAGGTTGCATCTCTCTATATTGGGGCATGTGTAATGATCGCACTCCATGGATTTGGTTGTGACAGTGGATCCCTCCTGAAGTTTTCTGCCGTACTGCATATTGAGGTACTCCTGGACTTCCTCCACCTCAACTGTTGCCACCTGATCCTTATCGAATACAAAGCAGGGATTACGCTTCTCTCTCACCGCTGTTATTCGGTAGGTCCGCCCCGGTTCAAGATTGAAACAGACATTCTTTATTCTGCATTCAGCACATCCAACAAGGGGGGTAACAAATGTGAATTCCATACCTTCTTTAGCCAGGTCTACGCCAATTAACGAAATTTTTGCCATTTTAACCACTCGCTTTTAAATTATTCCAGTTGTTTCAAGTACTTTCTCTGCAGCCTCAAGGCTGAGATCACGTTCACCAAGAATTGTATAGCGTTCAGGTCTTATGGCATGTGCTGTACTTACTGATTTTATCATGGTCATGTCATCAATGCTGTAGTCTCTGGCTTTTACTGAAAGTCCAAATTTCTGGTAAGTATTAATCAGGGACCTCCAGTCACCTCCATGCAGAAACATGGAGACAACTGATCCTATTGCACACTGCTCTCCGTGTATGGAGTTTCCGGGGTTGTATTTTTCCAGCGCATGTGCTATTAGGTGCTCACTTCCGCTTGCAGGCCTGGATGTTGAGGCGATGGCCATTGCTGTACCGGATGCCAGTATCTGTTTGGTTACTAACCACACGGATTCCTCAACACCTGGCATAATGAGCTGTGCCTTTTCCACCAGTTCTCTTGCTGCGTATTCTGAAATTGCCGCAGCACTTGAACTGAAATCCTCACCGTGCAACCTTGCTGATAGTTTCCAGTCCAGTATTGCTGTAAGATTGGATATAACATCCGCTGCTCCTGCGGCGAGATACCTGAAAGGTGCCTTTACAAGAACAGCAGTATCTGCTATAATTGCCACAGGCATTGAACCTTCTTCGGAAACACTTAGTTTATTGGATCGTATGGAAGCCCTTGGAGAAGCTATTCCATCATGACTTGGTGACGTTGGTACACTAACAAAAGGAACATTAAGATCGAAGGCTGTTTTTTTAGCAAGATCAATTTTGGTGCCGCCTCCCACACCAATAATTATGCCTGCAGAAACTTCCCTTGCAACATCAAGAGAATGGGCCAGGTTTTCCCTGTCGGCCTTTCCGAGCCTTAAGCAGACAACTTCAATATTATTATCATGGAGAATGGCCTCAACTTCTTTCCCGGCGAGTTCATAAGTTGTATTTCCAGTCAATATAAGGACTGGACCAGACTTAAGGTTCTGGTTGACCACCTGGGCTACGTTTTCAAGAACACCGTGACCCACAAACACATCCCTTGGGAAATGCATGGTCTTGAATTTTTCGAA
>Ga0207433_10012978_pt1 | contig 12345 bp, 11 predicted proteins | sample YelNatPaOPGAMG01_FD_187559 | JGI IMG/M metagenome (GOLD analysis project Ga0207433, IMG submission 187559) | Hot spring thermophilic microbial communities from Obsidian Pool, Yellowstone National Park, USA - OP-RAMG-01 (SPAdes) (version 3) | ecosystem: Environmental > Aquatic > Thermal springs...
ATCATGGGTTTGCAGCTATTGCTGACCAACCTCCACATACCTTGGGCGCCATCGATGGTGCATTTAGTAGAAACAGCCTCATCGCATTTCGTCCCCTGCCGGTTGACCATATGGCTGATCTACGAAGATCATTCATCGGTCTATAATTTGCTCAGATGGTCGCCAAGCGGTTGAGCGGGCTCAGCAGCGGTTGTAAGCCGCTATCCTTCGCGTCGACTGCTGAAAGATGAAAATAATATGCTGAAAAATTCGGGGGAGAAGTCGTGAACAAAATTGCCGTTATCGGCGTCTCGTTCACCGCAGGTGCACGCCGCTCTGCACTTGAACATCCGCCCCAGTTATTTCGCCAGCGAGGCATCATAAGGAGTGCTTCGATAACGTTTGCCGTGAACGGTATCTGTAAGACGTTCTTTGTCGCTTTGAGCAACGGATTCAGGGGGAGTTTAGATGATGAAGTTTGTCTGTGCAGAGTCGGAAGAACAATTATTGCGTGTGCGAGAATTGTTCACGGAATATGCCGCCTCACTGGATTTTTATCTATGTTTTCAAGATTTTGAGAAGGAGCTTGCTGAACTACCGGGAGAATATGCTCCGCCGTACGGCTGCATAATTTTAGCAACGGATGGGGCAGAGGCAGTTGGGTGCGTAGCCTTAAGGAAAATCGCCTATGATACTTGTGGGATGAAGCGGCTGTACGTACGACCGGAATTTAGAACGAAAGGCATCGGCAGAAACTTAGTGGCAGCTATTATCGAGGAAGCTCGTAAGAGGGGTTACACCTATATGAGATTGGAGACACTCCCATCGATGGGAGAGGCAATTGCTCTTTATCGCTCACTGGGCTTTTCTGAGGTTGAGCCTTATCGGTGCAACCCGCTCAAAGGGGCGATGTTTATGGAGTTGACTTTGTGATTTGTATCAAGTGGTGGTAAAGGGGCTGAGCGCTATGCCCTGCACTCACGAATACTCAAGAAGGAGTCGCGAGTTCTAATCGAAGTTTACACTATGCGTATTTGGTAGAAAGAGCAAGCAATCCTTAGAACATCTTCTTGTGAGATCGTGCCATGAACAAACGAGAGTCTGTCTCCGGAGGATGGGATGTTACACCAAAAGAGGCTATTGCTATACAGCAGCAACTGCGATCGATGATCGTCGTGGAGAAGCTTTCAAGACCCGTCAAGTACGTTGCTGGTTGTGATATTTCTTTTAACAAACGGTCGGATACTGTGTATGCTGGAGTTGTCGTCTTAAAATTGCCGGAATTAGTGGAAGTCGAGCAGGGTATCGCTATTACGAAAGTAAAATTTCCATACATCCCCGGTTTGCTCTCGTTCAGAGAATCACCGGCAATTCTTGAAGCCTGGAAGAACTTGCATACATGTCCTGATGTTTTGATGGTTGATGGGCAAGGACTTGCTCATCCTCGACGTTTTGGGATCGCATGTCACCTCGGGCTTTTGCTCGATATGCCCACAGTTGGCTGTGCAAAAAGTCTTCTCACGGGAAGGTACGAAGAACCTCCCCCTCGAGCAGGAAGTTACTCTCCGCTGGTGGACAAGGATGAAATCGTCGGGGTTGCACTGCGCACTCGTGAGGGTGTTAGCCCAATATTCGTTTCGATCGGGCACCTGATCACATTGGAAGATGCGATTCAAATAGCGCTGAAATGTTCTAAGGGGTATCGTATACCGGAGCCGACGCGGCAGGCTCACCTGTTAGTTAATGCTTTGCGTCGTGGAGAGATTCATTCTCAACGCTCGTCACCCTTCCGGGAATAGTTGTTCTAACCTGTAGACTGGGCTCAGTTGTTCTGACGGTTGTTGAACCTCAGCTGACGTTCCTCCCCAATAGCTCTTTCTCGTGTTGTATATAAGTGTTGTGAGTCGTTTTCTTGCCCGTCTCTTTTCGGGAACTTTTTTTGAGAAGTGTTGTTGCTTTTTATGAGGCGGCAAAGTATATTGAGTCTTCATCCGATTCTCAAAATTCCGCCTCCGGTTGCTGATTTTCTCTGGCGGGGTAATTTTCAAGGGTATCCGGACTTGGAACGACATGAGTTAGTAGTGGCTGTGCTTTTTAACTTTTCTCTTAATGTTCTCAGTTGTTGAGGGTGCCTGATGAACAAAGCTGTCGTTGATCACGTTCTCAGAGTTCGTGTGCCCATAATTATTTTCGTGGCTTTGATTTCAGCTGTGGCCACATATTTTGTCTCGCGGCCTGAAAGGGAAGGGATAGGGTATGCACCCCAGCAGCCGATCAATTTTTCTCACAGAGTCCATGCCGGGCTAATGAAAATTGAATGCGCATATTGTCATATCGGAATTTACCGTTCCCGTTATGCAGTTGTCCCGCCGACGAGTATTTGTATGAACTGCCACACGATCTCACGAAAAACAAAGCCCGAAATTATAAAGCTTACTAAATATTATGAAGAGGGGAAAGCGATCCCCTGGAAAAGAGTTCACAAATTGCCTGATTATGTTTACTTCAATCACAGCATGCATGTGAATGCAGGTATCAAGTGCGCTGAGTGTCATGGGAAGGTAGAGGATATGGACGTAATGAAACAGGTTGCCTCATTCACGATGTCGGCTTGCCTCGATTGCCACCGCAACGCGCCTCAAAGGTTACCATACATTACAGGAATTAAACCGGGTCCAACGTATTGCAGTGCCTGTCACAGGTAAAAAACAAAGATTATGAAAATTGTTTCAAGGTCAGCGACTTCAGAAGATTCTGGTCGCAGGAAAATCCTTCATTGGTTAGGGGCGGGAGTTATCGCGGCGATAGCTGTCTTTTTTTTACGTGCGAAGATTTTGTCCAGAATCCTACGAAAGTCAACCATACAGGATTTAAAACACAGGAGATCAGTGAGCATTTCTATTAACACTATGGCAGTAAAACGGAGAAGAAAGTCGAGCACGTATGTCTGATAAATTGAATGAATCGTCCGGCTTTAAAAAGTCGAGAGGTGTCGTAATTAGCAACCTCAAGGCGGGTACGGAAGAGACATCTGCAGGCGTCGTCAACGAGCTTGGGTTGTCTTATATACCGAAAGTTTCAAGGAGAAAATTCTTAGCTCTCCTTGCAGCATCTGCATCGTTTGCCACGGCAGGTTGCTCGAGCTATAGAGATAAGGGGGAAATCATTCCTTATAACAGAGAGCCAGTTGATGTGATACCAGGTATATCCGATTACTATGCCTCAACGTGTACAGGTTGCAGCCAGGCGTGTGGAATCCTCATTAAGACTCGCGAAGGCCGTCCGATAAAGGTCGACGGTAATCCGGAGCATCCCGTCAATAGAGGGAAAATTTGTGCAAGGGGGCAAGCTTCAATTTTGAGTCTTTATGACCCAGAACGTTTACGGCAGCCGAGACGTAGAGTGGGTGCAAGATTTTCTGATGTCTCCTGGTCAGACGTTGACAACGCTATTATACGTGTTCTAAACGAAAGTGTTTCAACAGGGAAAGAAATTGCCATTATCGCGCACACCATCATTTCTCCCACCGCAAAAAAGGTTTTAGACGCGTTTGTCTCTACATACCCCACAACCAAGGTCTATTCGTATGAGCTTTTTTCAAATGAAATGAGAACCGCAGCATGGAGGAAATCTTACGGTGACGGACAATTCCCTCTTATCCGCTGGGAGAAAGCAAAGATCATCCTTGCGCTGGAATCCGATTTTCTTGGCACCGAAGGGAACGTCATGGAGCAGATGCGTATGTATGCACTGCTGAGAGACTGCGGGAATCTTAAGGATTTCAGTAGGCTGTACGTTGTGGAGGGTGGGATGAGTGTGACCGGAATGAATGCAGACTATCGCATACGATTACGCCCTGACGCTCAGTTTGAATTGGTGATGTCCCTGTTGAATGAGTTCGTTGTTCAAAAGGGAGTCTCTCGCTTTGCTCGGAATCAGAGAATTGTTAGCATATTGCAAGAATACTCTCTCCAACAATTTGCTTCTCGACATCAACTTGACAGGGATGTTCTCTCTCGCCTCGCTTCTGATTTACTGGATAACCGTGCCGCATCTATCGTATATGCTGGGGATAGGCTCCCGGAACCTGTGCATATTGCAGTGAATTTCCTGAACGAGGTTCTGGACAACGCGAAACTTTACAGGGATGAGGAATCAGTTTTAAGCTTAGTTAATTTTGCGACGAAAGAGGACTGGGAAACTCTCATTAAGAATATGAGGGCTGGGGAAGTTGGAGTTGTTATACATTATGATTCAAATCCCGTTTACCACTTACCAATTGATTTCGCTTACGCAGAGGCAATTCGAAAGGTCCCTACGGTCATTTCACTTGTCCAGAACGAAAATGAGTCATCTGCAAATAGCCACTGGGTGTTGCCTATAAATCACGATTTAGAATCCTGGAATGATTTCAAGACTCGTACCGGATTGTATAGTCTTCAACAGCCTGTCATTTATCCGCTTTACAACACTCGTCAGAAAGAAGCGGTGCTCCTGGCGTGGTCATCGGGAGATAAGAGTGCATATCGAGAAGATCTATATCACGAGTACTTGATGAAGAGGTGGGAAGAGGAGGTCTATCACGAATTAAAGCTCGAAGTTGATTTTAAGACTTTCTGGTACGGTGCTCTTCATGACGGCGTGGTGAGTTTCAAGGAAAGAACAGGTAAGCCTCCATCATTCAAGATCGACTCCCTTTATGATCTGAAGCCGCACAAGAGTGGTGAAGGCTTTATTGTTCTGCTCTCTCCGAGTTATGCTCTGGGAGATGGTAGGTTTTCGAACAATGGGTGGCTTCAGGAACTTCCCCACCCTGTGAGTAAAGTGGTGTGGGATAATTATGCTGCTGTTGCACCGGAGACAGCGTCGCAGTTAGGGCTTACTTCCAATGACTTGATTGAGATTCATGTGGATGGTAGAGTGGTAATACTACCAGTCTTCATCCAGTTCGGAATGGCAAGGGATACTATCGCTATCGAGCTTGGATACGGCAGGAGCAACGCCGGAACCATCGGTTCCGGTGTTGGTGTCAATGCAAACGTCCTGATGAGCAAGGGAAATGAATTCAGTCCATGGATTTATCTTGGCGCAAAGGTCGTAAAGGTTCCCGGCAGGTATGAGCTTGTCTCTACGCTTGAAAATCATGTTTTCACTGGTACCTTAGACAATACGATGCTATTCAACAGAGATATAATAAGGGAGGGTACACTCGAGCAGTACATAAAGGATCCGGATTTTCTAAAAAGGGGAGCCGAAAAAGAAAAGCCGATCGGTGTTTACAAAGAATTTGAATATAAAGAAGTAAAGTGGGCGATGGCGATTGATCTTAACAAGTGCACTGGATGCAGCGTCTGTGTAGTTGCGTGCAATGTTGAGAACAATATTCCTGTTGTAGGAAAAGACCAGGTTGCGGTCGGGCGCGAAATGCACTGGCTGAGGATTGATCGCTATTACACTGGTACATCAGATGAGCCAAATGTTATCCTTCAGCCGATGTTGTGCCAGCAGTGTGACAATGCGCCTTGTGAAAACGTTTGTCCAGTTGCTGCGACCACACATAGCCCTGACGGGCTCAATATGATGACATATAATCGTTGTGTTGGGACAAGGTATTGTTCAAACAACTGTCCATACAAAGTGCGGCGGTTTAACTTTTTCAATTTCAGAGATCATTTCAAAAATGGCTATTATAGCCGGGAACCAGTTGAGATGCTCTACAATCCAGAGGTGACGGTGCGGTCGCGCGGCGTGATGGAGAAGTGTACGTTTTGCGTGCAGCGCATTGCAGAGGCAAGACAGGAGGCGTTAAAAGAAGGGCGTGCGCTGAAAGGAGGTGACGTTGTTACAGCATGTCAACAAGCATGTCCTGCTAATGCGATCATCTTCGGCGACGTAAATGAATCGGGGTCGGATATTGCCAGAGTGCGCAACCACCCCCTTGGTTATCATGTGCTCGAGAATCTTGACACCAAACCTAATGTCACTTACATCGCTAAGTTACGGAATACATAATGCAAAGAAGGTGTTATGGAACGCCATATGATTTACAGCCCAGGTCGGATTGTTGATTATACACAGCCTCCTCCTCTCGTAGAAGGTAAATCAATAGCGACGTTGATTGACGAATCGATTGCTGTGCAGATCGACCGGCGTCCTTCCAAGAAGTATCTTGCGGCTCTCCTGGTGACACTGACAATGGTGCTGATTGGAGCTATAGCTGTTGGATATACATTCGTCTACGGTATCGGAATGTGGGGGAACAACGTACCGGTCGGGTGGGCGTTTGATATAACTAATTTTGTCTTCTGGATCGGTATCGGTCATGCCGGGACCTTAATTTCAGCAATTCTTTTTCTTTTCAGGCAGCAGTGGAGAACAGGAATCGCTCGTTTCGCGGAAGCGATGACGATATTTGCTGTAATATGCGCTGGCTTGTTCCCCATTATTCATTTAGGTCGTCCATGGTTTGCTGCTTATATTTTCCCATACCCAAACCAGCACGGAATATGGGTGAATTTTAATTCCCCGCTCATCTGGGATGTTTTTGCTGTATCAACTTACTTCACGGTTTCTCTGATCTTCTGGTACATTGGTCTGATGCCTGACTTCGGCACGTTGAGAGAGAGAACAACGAATGCGGTAAAGAAGGTTGTTTATTCTATCTTGAGCCTTGGCTGGCGCTTTTCAACTCGTCACTGGCAACATTATGAAAAAACATATGTGATCCTGGCTGGACTTGCCACACCGCTCGTATTATCAGTTCACAGCGTAGTGAGTTTTGATTTTGCTGTCTCTGTTATTCCTGGCTGGCACACTACGATCTTCCCACCATACTTTGTTGCAGGGGCTATCTTTTCGGGCATGGCTATGGTGCTGGCGGTTCTCATAATTGTGCGGAAAGTGTTTGACCTCGAGTACCTTATCACTATGGACCACATGGACAAAATGGCTAAGGTTATTTTAGCTACCAGTTTGATGGTCACTTATGCCTACTTAATGGAGCCATTCATGGCTTGGTATAGTGGGAAATCGACGGAATGGTATGTGGTGATGAATAGAGCGTTCGGTTATTACGCTATTGCTTTCTGGGTCATGATCGTATGCAATGTTTTTCTACCCCAGCTTTTCTGGTTCAGAAAAATTCGGAGGTCGATACCTGCACTGTTTATCATTTCAGTTCTTGTCAATGTTGGGATGTGGCTTGAGCGATATGTCATCATTGTGACATCTTTATCGAGGGATTATCTACCGTCGTCATGGGGTGTGTACAGCCCGACGATTTTTGACGTTGGAATATTGATTGGAAGCTTCGGCTTATTCTTTACCCTTATTCTCTTGTTTTCAAAGTCGCTTCCGGTTATTTCCATTTCAGAGATAAAATCTATTGTCAAGGGCGCCCAGCCATCGTATAGAATGGGTGAAGATCATGAATGATGAGAAGCTCTATGGCTTGACGGCACTTTTTGATAGTCCTGATAAGATCGTTTTGGCTACGCGGGCAGTTGTTAAAGAGGGATATAAAGCTTTTGATATCTACACCCCTTACCCTGTCCACGGAGTTGACAGGGGAATGAGATTGAAGCAGTCCAGAATAGGATTGGTCACACTTATTTTTGGTTTGATGGGTGTGGCTTTAGCTTTGTTGCTTACCTGGTGGACTAATTCAGTGAATTATCCTCTTATAATTGGAGGGAAACCGTTTTGGGCGCTTCCAGCGTATATTCCGGTCACGTTTGAACTAAGCGTCCTTTTCGGGGCTGTGTTTACTATTCTTGGTTTACTGGTGATATTTTTCGGATTCCCGCAGAACGTTCATCCACTTCACGGCACCGATTTTATGAAGCGTGTCTCGTCGGATCGATTTGGGATTTGTATTGAGGCTGTTGATCCGAAATTCGATTCGAAACGAACAGCCGATTTTCTTCAAACCCTTGGATCCGAAAAGATTGAGCCGATATACTATTCGCTCTTAGAATCCCCTGGAGTGGGAACGATTCTTAACCGGAAGTTTCTTCTGTCCCTCCTTTTCGTTGCAGCCGTATCTTCAGGGTTAACTTACCTGACGCTAAATAAGTTGCTATTCCTTCATCCCTGGATTTCCTTAGCTGAACAAATAAAAGTTCTCCCTGAATCACGGAGCACATTTTATGTCGATGGCTTTGCGATGCGGCAACCGGTTCAGGGAACGGTCGCTCGCGGGCACATGCCATATGCCTTTGTGGGGAATATGAAAGGTGCGGAAAAATTCATGATCAACCCCCTTACTCCTACGAAGCAGGTGATGGAACTTGGGAGAAGAGATTTTAATGCGTACTGTAGTCCATGCCACGGTTATTTCGGTGATGGCGATAGCAGACTTCAGGGGCAATTTCCCAATCCACCGAGTCTTCACAGCGATGCACTCCGACAGGCAAGTGATGGCCATTTCTTTCATGTGATCACTGAGGGTTTTCGGAATGTGATGCCTTCTTACGATCAGCAGATTCCGGAAGAAGAACGGTGGGCAATCATCTGGTACATTCGGGCACTTCAAAGGGCAAAACATGCAAAGGAAACTGACGTACCATGATAGCTGGAAGACATCCATGGGGATCGAACCAAGGTGCGGTAGCATTCAGAAAGATGTCCTACACAGTTCTTATGATTGGTGTCTTGATTAACTTTTTTTCTTATGCGATAGAACCTGAACACAGCCTGTTTAGTCTTGTGATGAGCTTTGCTTTTGTTGCGAGTGTAGGACTTGGCGCACTGTTCTGGGTTGCGATTGAGTATTTGACTTCTGCAGTTTGGAGCGTTGCGATGCGCAGGGTGTTTGAATTTCTTGCTGGTGTAATTCCTTTCTTGATTATTCTTGCGCTTCCGTTACTTTTCAACCTGCATGAGATCTTCATCTGGACACATAAAAGCTATATCAAGCATAATTCTGGAATGCTTATTAAGCTTCCCTACCTCAACGCAATTTCATTCACCATCCGAACGATAGTTATCTTAGCAGTCTGGGTGCTTTTCTATGAATTGATGACTCGGAATTCACTTTTGCAAGATACGACCCACGAAGAAGACCTAACTAAAAGGAACATAAAACTTTCCGCTGCATTTATGCCAATCTTCGGTGTGACTTTAACACTATTTGCTATTGATTGGCTGATGAGCCTTTCACCAAGCTGGTACTCGACGATTTTTGGGGTCTATTATTTTGCTGGTGCATCGCTCGCAGCAATGGCAATGGGAACACTGATGGTCGTCACTTTGAATGAGAATGGGCTCTTCCCTGTTAAGTTGTCCCGCGATCATTACTACAATCTCGGCGGCCTCATTTTTGCGTTCTCAAATTTTTGGGCGTATATCGCTTTCAGCCAGTTCATGCTGATTTGGTATGGGAATTTGCCCGAAGAGACTGCATGGATTATTCCGAGAATGAACGGTAGCTGGGCAGCGATCTCCGTTATCCTTGTGTTTTTCCACTTTCTTGTTCCATTCGTTGGACTGATCACGCGGTCAGCAAAGATGAAACCACAACGCCTTATTTCGATTTCAATTTGTATTCTACTTGCTCATGCGCTTGACATTTATTGGTTGGTGATGCCTGCTTATAGTGAGAAAAGAGCTCCTTTCAGCCTGGCTGAACTCTCATTTCTGCTTATATCGTTTGGATTCGTTTTCGCTGTCTTTGCTCAAAAATCAAAGAGAAATAGTCTTATCCCGGTCGGTGATCCGAAACTGAAAAAGAGTCTGGAGTTTCAAATATAAAGGTTGTGTTTCAGATGAACACCAAGAGGCAAGCGGAGAATCGTAAAGACCGAAAATCATTTTTCATTCGCGCCGTCTGGCTTTCACCATTGTTTTATATCTATTTTCTGTGTATTGTGCTTGCTGTAGGACTTTTGTATGTCGCGAACTTAGGCAGTGTGAACAGGAATTCCGTTTCTCCTGACATTCACGTTGATTCGATATACAGCACCCCTATCGCGGATCTCCCTTTCATCAGGGGAAGTGTTTCTCCACCGATAAATCTCTTTAGTTTGTTGGAGCCAAGCTCTGCGGAGATTGAAAAAGGGAGAGCCATATTTAAAACGTACTGTGTCTCATGTCATGGTGACAGTGGGTTTGGGAATGGTCCCGCTTCTGCATCATTAGCTCCGAAGCCTCGGAATTTCCACTCAGACTCTGGTTGGGTAAACGGGAGAACTCTTTCTGCCTTATATAAGACACTAATGGAAGGTGTTCCGGGCAGTGCAATGGTCTCATATGCAACATTACCCTTGAGCGACCGATTTGCCGTTTTACAATATGTCAGGACGTTCTCGAACATTTTTCCGAGTGTTACGCAGAAGGAAGTTGAAGCCCTGGATCAAAAATACCATCTGACTTCAGGTGAGGTGGTTCCATCACAGATTCCGGTTGCTCTTGCGATGGAGAAGATTTCAGCGGAGGGAGGTGCTGAGGAACAGCGCATTGCTGCGATTATGATGCGAATTGCACAACAATCGTCTGAACCGGGAAGCGAGATTTTCCATAGTGTAGCTGCCGACCAACAACGTGCCCTTGTGATGTTGTTAAATTCCAACCTTTTGACTCAGCCCCAGCCGGATTTTGTCACCTCTGTTGTCTCCAATGCGGGGATGAATGGATTTCGTTCGAGCGTTTCCCGGCTGTCACCGGGTGAGTGGGAAACAATGTACAGGTATTTGAAAAGACTGATTACGGGAAGATAACATGGTGGGAAATGTGTGTATACTTAGAATTCTCTCAAGGTTGCTGCTTGTGGTCCTTATTATTTCGATTTTCTCAAGGCCGACATTGGTATTTGCCAATGATGGTGGTACACATATCAAAGTGGGAATTGATGAGAAACTTGGGAAGCAAATTCCGCTTAGCTTGAAATTCAAAGATGAAAATAGCCGTGAAGTTTATCTTCGCGATGTGGCGGATGGAAAGCCTTTGATTATTGACATGGCTTACTTTAGCTGTCCCGGCATATGCGATAATGTGTTGGTTGGTCTCAGTGATGTTCTGGAAAAAGTTGATGCGACCCCGGGCAGTGACTTTCGTGTGGCAACGATAAGTTTTGACCCAGGCGATACCCCTGTTCGGGCATTAAGCAAGAAGGAGCAGTACTGGGGGATGTTGAAGCGTCCATTTCCATCTGATGATTGGAAATTTTTGACCGGAGATAGCGTGACAATCCATGAATTGACAGATGCCATGGGATTTTATTTCGTGCGTGATAGATTCATGAAGTTTACGCATCCCACCGCCATTATTATCGTTAGTGGTGATGGGAAGATTTCTCGATACATGTATGGGACATCGTTTTTACCTATAGATTTGAAGATGGCTCTAATGGAGGCAAAAGAGGGTCGCGTTGCATCTATTGTCAGTAAAATGCTGCAGATGTGTTTTAGTTATGAGCCGAAAGGAAACAGGTATGTGTTTAATATCCTTCGAGTTGTTGGTGTTGTGACGTTGGTTTTTGTTGCGGGCTTGGTTGGGTTTTTGATTACGTCGAAGCGATTTGTGAAGACTAAAATGAGGTAAAGTATGGGTGATAAATCGGTTGCATTGATGTATGCAGGTGATAACTACCTTCGAGATACAGGTGGTCGAAGAGGTGTAGCTTCATGGATTTTCTCCACGGATCATAAGCGCATAGGCGTTCTTTATCTTGTTTCCATGCTCACCTTTTTCGCTGTGGGGGTGTCGCTTGGCTTTCTTATGAAACTTGAGATGCTTGAACCCGGTGGTAAACTGTTTGCGCCGCAATCTTACAATGCCCTGTTTACTCTCCACGGTGTCATCATGATTTTTCTGTTTATCATCCCGGGCATCCCCGCATCGTTTGGGAACTTTTTTCTGCCGATACAAATAGGTGCCAGAGACGTGGCATTTCCACGCCTTAACTTATTCTCTTGGTGGCTTTACATCATTGGTGGTTCGCTTGCTGTGGCATCCCTGTTCTTTCAGGGAGGACCTGTAGATACGGGCTGGACATTTTACGTTCCCTATAGTATTCGGACAGGTACTGACGTCACATTTGCCGTGCTTGCTGCTTTTATCTTGGGGTTTTCTTCAATTCTTACGGGGATCAATTTTCTTACCACAATTCATCGTATGCGAGCACCGGGGATGGGATGGTTTAAGATGCCGCTTTTCGTTTGGTCGTTGTACGCCACTGCGTGGATTCAGGTTCTTGCAACCCCGATTGTAGGCATCACTCTTTTGCTGATTCTTGTTGAGCGTCTTTTCAGTGTTGGAATTTTCGACCCTGGTAGGGGTGGCGATCCACTCTTGTATCAACATCTCTTCTGGATTTACTCACATCCAGCGGTGTACATTATGATTCTTCCAGCAATGGGCGTTGTGTCC
>Ga0207433_10012982_pt1 | contig 12341 bp, 30 predicted proteins | sample YelNatPaOPGAMG01_FD_187559 | JGI IMG/M metagenome (GOLD analysis project Ga0207433, IMG submission 187559) | Hot spring thermophilic microbial communities from Obsidian Pool, Yellowstone National Park, USA - OP-RAMG-01 (SPAdes) (version 3) | ecosystem: Environmental > Aquatic > Thermal springs...
TGGACCAGAAAAAGTGGACCAGAAAAAGTGGACCAGAAAAAGTGGACCAGAAAAAGTGGACCAGAAAAAGTGGACCAGAAAACAAGTTACCGCTTAGCCAGTTTGGGCATTTTGACTTTTTTTTAATTTCACTTGGTTTTTCAGAAAAACCAAGATTACTCAAGATTCTTCAGTAGATCAAGCGCTTCCCAGACTACCAGAAGAATCATTAGACCGAACAGGAATTGGATTAGGATTTGCATGATTTAGTTGGATTCTGTGGTCACTTCAAACAGGAAAGATTCGGGCAGATTTTGGAAGCCGAGAACGACGCGAGCCATTTCCAGATTCTTTTCCAGTTGGTCCAACGCCGTGTTAAGACAACCGGCTTGGACTCGAACGACGAATTGTTGGTAGGTAAAAACGTAGTTGCGTTCCATGGTAGGGTTCCTGTTTCGATCTGGTATGACTCTAGTTTACTCTTGTGCCTGGCACTCGTCAAGCAGGGAATTGCAACAATTTGTACCTCTGACGCTGGTATGGAATTAAGTATATTCTTCCTCTGACCAGAACCGGAGGTGGCTGATGTCCACTGAACCTTCCTTGCCACTGCGAAGCCATTCTCCCCTATTGCGAGTCCAGACGCAGCTCGCTTCGGTTTCGGTGCAGTATCCACAGTCCACATAGGTTACCAGGTAGGATGCAGGATAAGGCGTATCGAAAACAGCATTCAAGTCGGGACGAATCATCATGATGCGTTTCTCAGTAGATTATCGTTGTTGGAAAACGGGAGCCTGGATTCGCTGCACCTTACGTTGCTTCCGATCCAGTTTGGCTGGCACGGATTGAATGCGATTTCCTTGCTTCAGGAATTCCAGCAGGGCTTGCGCGACTTCGAAGTCGGCTTGAGTGATGGGCTTGGACGAAGTCATGGTTTGGTAGGGTTCCTGTTTCGATCTGGTATGACTCTAGTTTACTCTGGTGGTGCCAACAGTCAAGCAGAGAATTGCAACAATTTGTACCTCTGTTGCTTGGAGACACTCTCGAAGAAGCTTGGTGATCACGTGTCTGGCTCTTAGCGCCTGATACCGAGATGGAACAGAAGCGGTGGAAACACAAAAAGATCCTTTGCGGACCAATTTCGATTGAAAACTCTAACGTCCCATAGTATTCGGAACTACTTTACTACCACTCGGCTCTAAAAACACCATTATACCTATCTGCATGAGTGGGTACCCTTTACCGACAATACCCGAACCAATCCTAAGGTCCTTTCTTTGATAGTCTGCAATCATTATCAAAAATGGATTCATATTTTATATTCTAGAACACTAGTGCCAGTGATGCAAACCCGTAGGACATGTGACAATGGTTCAATGAAATAATTTATTATCCACGAAAAGTATTTATAATAATTTTAACCTGAATAAGACTTATTCAGTTGACATATTCATATCACCATTAACGATAGCATAACGAAAAACTCGGGCATTACCAGAAACCCAGGCTTCATCATAAACTCGGGCATCATCATAAACTCTGGCATTACCAGAAACCCAGGCTTCATCATAAACTCGGGCATCATCATAAACGAGTGCTTCATCATAAATCTGGGCTACACCAAAAACTTGAGAAGTACCAAAAACTCTGGCATTACCAGAAACCCAGGCTTCATCATAAAGTTGTGCAGCACCAAAAACTCTGGCATTACCAGAAACCCAGGCTTCATCATAAACTCGGGCATCATCATAAACGAGTGCTTCATCATAAACCAGGGCTTTCCTATAAACTTGAGCAGATCCAAAAACTCGGGCATTACCAGAAACCCAGGCTTCATCATAAAGTTGTGCAGCACCAAAAACTCTGGCATTACTAGAAACCTTGGCTGCACCAAAAACTTGTGCTTCATCATAAAGTTGTGCAGAACCAAAAACTCGGGCATTACCAGAAACCTTGGCTGCACCAGAAACTTGTGCTTCATCATAAACCCAGCAGGAGCATTCCTGAGACAGGTTGTTTTCCGACTGAATAAAACCACCAAGATCACCGGCTTTAACATCACCAAAATCTTTGAGTGCACGAATCCGGTGAAGAATTGTTCCATTGGAATTTTTAATCGTTTCTTGAGTCAATTCATACTTAGCAGACATATTAACTCCTAATATTCAATAGACAATCATATCACCAGAAACCTTAGAATTGCCGCCAACCTCGGCGTACCCATGCACCCGAGCATTACCAGAAACCTCAGCTCGCCCAGAAATGCGAACATTCCCATAAACTTGTGCTTCACCAAAAACTTGAGCTTTATCAGAAACCCATGCATTATCAAAAATCATAGCTCGCCCAGAAATGCGAACATTCCCATAAACTAGGACTTCACCAAAAACTTGAGCTTTATCAGAAACCCATGCATTATCATAAACCCAAGCATTATCAAAAACTAAGGCTCGACCAGAAACTTGTGCTTCACCGTAAACTTGAGCATTATCATAAACCTTAACATCACCGTAAACCCAGGCTTCATCAGAAACTTGTGCTTCACCGTAAACCCAGGCTTCACCAAAAACCCGAGCTTTATCAGAAACCCTGGCATTCTCAAAAACCTTGGCTTTATCAAAAAGCCAACAGGTACCTTCTTGATCCAGATTCCTTTCAGCTTCAATAAAACCACCAAGATCACCGGCTTTAACATCACCAAAATCCTTCAGTGCGCGGATTCGATGAAGGATAATACCATCAATTTCAATCGTTTCTTGCGTTAGTTCATACTTATCAGACATTTTCAATCCTATTATTCAATTCACAATCATATAACGATAAATCCGAGCATCACCAAAAACCCGAGCAAGACCAGAAATCATAGCATGACCAAAAATCAGGGCAGATCCATAAACCCGAGCATTCTCAAAAACTCGGGCTTTGCCGGAAATATGGGCTTCACCAGAAACTTGAGCATTATCACAAATCTGGACATTTCCTGAAACTTGGGCAGCTTCAGAAACTTGAGACTCATCATAAACCAGGGCTTTCCTATAAACTTGAGCAGATCCAAAAACTCTGGCAGAACCAAAAACTCTGGCATTATCAAAAACTTGGGCTCGACAAAAAACCCGGGCATTGCCGGAAACATGAGCAGAACCAAAAACTCGGGCATTATCAAAAACTTGGGCATTTTCCGAAACTCTGGCATCATCATAAACTTGGGCATTATCAGAAACCCAACAGGTACCTTCCTGGGACAGATTGTTTTCCGACTGAATATACCCACCAAGATCACCGGCGTAAACACTACCAAAATCCTTCAGGGCACGGATCCGATGCAGGACAGTTCCATCGCAAACGATCGTTTCTTGAGTCAGTTCATACTTGGCAGACATTTTTATTTTCCTTACGCAAGAATTACGTTTTATGCGAAACTAGGCGACACTCTCTACTACGTTGGCGACGTGACTGGCGAAAGCGCATGGCGTCCAGTACGCCCTTTCAACATCGATAGGAACAATGATACATGAGGGTTGGAGTGTCGTCAAGAAGAATTTTCGATGGTGTTGCAAAGAAGCAACAGATCTGATCCTGTTGCTAAGAAGCAAGATGCCAGATGCCAGTTCAATGGAATTCAATGGAATTCAATGGATTTTATCGATTACACATAACAACCATATCATCATAAAGCTTAGAATCACGAAAAAATCCAGTCATTTCCTGAAGTCCGGGCATTATCCGAGACCCAGGCTAGTCCATTAATCCGGGCGTTATCATAAACCCGGGCAAGTTCAGAAACTTGAGCATTATCAGAAACTCGGGCATTATCAAAAACCTTGGCATAATCGTTAATCCAGCAGGTACCTTCTTGAGAAAGATTCTTTTCTGATTCAATGAATCCACCAAGAGAACCTGCCTTAACGCTACCAAAATCCTTAAGTGCTCGGATTCGGTGAAGAATAATACCATTGAAATCAATAGTTTCTTGCGTTAGTTCATACTTATCAGACATTTTCAATCCTTTTAAAAATTTATATTGAATCGATTCGTGTTTATTCAATAAACAATCATATTATCATAAAGCTTAATATAACCTGAAATCTGGGCTTCACCATAAACTTGGGCAGAACCATAAACCCATGCAAGTCCAGAAACCATAGCATACCCATAAACCCGAGCATTCTCAAAAACTCGGACTTTGCCGGAAATATGGGCATCACCAGAAACTTGAGCAGATCCATAAACCCGGGCTTCATCATAAACCCAGCAGGTGTCTTCCTGAGACAGATTCTTTTTCGACTGAATATACCCACCAAGATCGCCGGCGTAAACACTACCAAAATCCTTGAGTGCGCGAATTCGATGCAGGACAATCCCATCGAAATTGATGGTTTCTTGAGTCAGTTCATACTTATCAGACATATTCAAGATCCTAATATTCAAAAATTTATATTGGATTCGTTGATGTTTGTTTAGTAGACAATCATATTATCATAAAGCTTAGTGTAGCCGGAAATATGGGCTTCACCAGAAACTTGAACAGAACCAGAAACTTGAGCATTGCCGGAAATCAGAGCATTACCAGAAACTTGAGCATTACCAGAAAGCTGAGAAAGTCCATAGACCCAAGACTTACCATAAACTCGGGCTTCACCAGAAACTTGGGACCTATCAAAAACCAGAGCATTTCCAGAAACTTGAGCATTGCCGGAAATCTGCGCTTTCCCATAAACCAGAGCATTCTCAAAAATCATGCCCGAACCAGAAACTCTGGCTTCACCATAAACAAGAGCATTATCAAAAACCAGAGCATTTCCAGAAACTTGAGCATTCTCAAAAACCCGAGCATTATCAAAAACCCGAGCATTATCAAAAACCCGAGCATTACCATAAATCAGGGCTGCACCAAAAACTAGGGCTTCATCATAAACTTGGGCATTATTAAAAACCCAGCAGGAACCCTCCTGAGAAAGATTGTTTTCCGACTGAATATACCCACCAAGATCGCCAGCGCAAACGATACCAAAATCCTTAAGTGCACGAATCCGGTGAAGGACAATCCCATAGAAAATAATTGTTTCTTGAGTCAGTTCATACTTGGCAGACATTGTATTTTCCTTTCGCACCAATTACTTTTAAGCGTCAATGACTCTTACGTTTATAACGTTCTTGGTGAAGTCGTCCGTTCACCATCGATAGGAACAATGATACATGGGTTCCGGGCTGCGGTCAAGAAGAATTTTGGATGGTGTTGCTTCATGACAACACCATTACTCGTTAAAATTAAAATTGATTTTCCAGATATTCATATGTTTCCAATTCAGCTTTTAGCTTAGAAATACGATTTCTGATTTTTTGTTTTACAGATTCAGTGAGAGGAGGATAATAACCATAACGATCATCCGAATTAATTTCAAAGATTTCTCCCGTTTGAATTACCTTGAATTCGACCTGTCCCTTGGCGTTGAATCCAAGAAATTCAACGATTCGAGGCAAATAATAACGGGTGGGGGATTCATAAAAGAAATCTCCCACCTTTGCGTCCTTAAATTTTTGAGAAATCATCATACTAAATATCCTATTCATGAATATAATCAAGCGAATGTCTTTCAGACGATTATTATTCTTCTCGAATAGCAAGAGTAAAAGAACCGCAACAATTATAAACGCTAATACCACGCATTCCGTTTTCGTTATATTCGCTGAAATAATCACGCGATGAGCCTACGAGCCAAATACCATCAAAACCCATGTTATTTTCATGCTCCCGAGCTGTTCGTTTCAGTAACGAAAAACCCGCATTCTCATTTCGCGTTACACAATCGACCATACCATCAAATCGACTGGTGTTCTTGATATAAACTCGTCCAGCGTTTTCACGCATAAACTTCTTGAATGTAGCTTTCGTGATTTTAGCCATGATTATTCTCTATCGAAAGAAACAAAACAAAGATTGGTGGGCGCACAGGGAATCGAACCCTGGTTGACCGGTTAAAAGCCGGATATTCTACCATTGAATTATACGCCCAAAGATGTTTAAAGCTTTTCTACTTGACCAAGTATCGAATCATCAAAAATATAACCTTTGTAGCCCAAAGCCATATCACGGGAACTGCCAAAAGTAGAAATAAAGCGAGATTCATCAGGACGAACATAAGCCCATTTCATGAAACTCGAAGTGTCTGTGTAAATTACCGTACCTTCGAAAAACTTGTTAAATTGATACTGCACTCGAACGCGATCACCAGCAGCGAGGTTCATTTGAAGTCTCTCCAATCAATCATCGATAGGTACTATCTTAACAGGATGGAGACTCTCTTGTCAAGAATTTTTTGAGTGCATGTTGCGTCCTTACAACATCAGATTTTTATGTTATTGCCTGGATTTCACTGAGTAGATTAACATCTTGGCACAAAATTGAGGATTAATCAAACCAACTATAATAATCAAAAGACCCAAAGGAATTGCAACAAGCCGATTCAGCACTTCATCATATAGAAACTTTTTCATAATTTTTTACTTAAAATATGCATCGAGGAAACAATCTTGATCCTGATCCTGTACCAATTGATCCTTTTCCCATTCTTCTGCATCATTCCAATAGAATTCTTCGCAGCTATAATCATCAAAATCGTCCATTATTTATCTCCAAGAATAATTTTTTGGGCTTCAATAATACCTTCCGTTTGGGATTTAATATTCAGAAGTTTGGCTTCCTGAATAATAAAAGTTTTAAACTTTTCATATTGTTCTTTGGATACTGGAAGAACAGTTGGATCGTATACTTTGAAAATATAATTCACATTTTCAAGAAATTTTTGCAGAGCGTCGGACATTCTTATTCCTTTGTGATCTTTTGTACATCGATGGTAAAATCACGAATACCTGGACGTTTTGAATATCCCTCAATTTCATCGAGACTTTCAGAAATCGCATAATCAATTCGTCCAGTTTGGATATCAAACCAACTTGCAATATAAATTTTAATTGTCATATTATTTTTCACACAAAAGGATCATTAATTACCAGAGTATTGCCGTTTTCATTCTGCCGAACCATATAATTATCATCATGAAGATCAAAACTCATATCATTCTTGTAACCAAAAGCGGCAAGTTTTGCAATATCTTTCATGAATTCTTCCAGATTCACATTCAGACTCTTCGCCGCTTTTTGAATGCGCCTTTGTCTCAGTATATTTTGAGTAAATTTGACGGCAATCTCAAACATGGCATTCAAATCAGGAACATTTTCATAACCATATTTTGTAGCAATGTAACGATTATCATTATATTTCAAATCTCCCGAAATAAAGTTGCTAACAGCAATAGAAATTTCGGCAAATTGATCTTGCAGATTCCTATTATTATGAAGCTTTTCGGTAAAATAGTGAAAACCTTTACCTTCCGAAGTCTCGTATATAGCAGCAGAATAAATCTTGGGAAAATACGGCGAAGGATTCTTGCGAAAAAAATCAATCAGCTTCGAAGTCTTTTCGATGCCGTGTTCATATCTTTCATTTTTATAAATCAATCCACTAATCGGATCTTCAAAAGCCATTTGATAAAGGCCTTTTCCCAGATATTTGAAATTCATCTCGGAAACGACGATACTTAAATCATTCATTTTTGAGCTCCGAAGTGTGTGTGTGTCGATCAATAAAAACAGTATAGCACACTGGTGGAATTTGTCAACTCATCATGTTGTATGTACGCAACAGATTATTTGACGTTAAGCCTTCGCTTTAGTTCTTTCTTAACTTCTCGCGCAGTGTCACCACGCCAAGTATTTGCATTCGCTAGAAAATAAGCAACAATCGAAGAACCAGAATCAAGACCATAATCATCTTGAATATTTGTCATTGTAGACAGAGCTTCAATATAGGGAACTGCACCAAAATATGGATTCTTCCAATCATTTTGGATGATTTTAGCAATTTCCCAAATCTTGCAACCTTCATACATAATCATTTATTCTTCCTCAATTTCGTAATTATTACTTTCAAGTTCGAAACAGAAATCGTTAAAACCCACTCTATAAGCAATAGGATCCATTTCCTTCAAAACTTCCGAAGGATCAAATTTGGAGTATCCAATACGGATAATTGGATAGGATTCATTCAACATACTATCATACATATCGCAGACTTCTCGCTTAGAAATCTTCATGGCTTATTCCTTAGTCAATAAAGGCATACTAACACAACCAGGATTCCTGTCAACGGAAGGACCAGTCAGTGTTGTTGGAATGATACATTTGTGGTTTACCTTCTTGAATATTTGGATCTTTCGCAACAAGATCCAACATACAATTATCGGTACTCATCCACATAACATATGCTCGACGCATTTCCTTAAATCGTTCATCATATTCTGGAAATTCATCAGAAAACACACGAATATGAACAGAATCCATATATGGAATACTCATTAAAAATCTCCTTTTTTTATCGATCCGTTATTTTCAACGATTTGCCAAATTCCGTAAGTAGGACCATTTACATATTGTAGTGTCACATTATCGCCCACAGAAACCTGAATATAAGGTCCAATTCGAATCCAATCTCGATCAGTAATATCCGGACCGTATTTAACAATAGCAAATCCGTTTTCGATATGTTCTACAACACCAAATCGTTCTAGAATCATGATATTAAGTCTTTTTTCTTGGCATTCAGTGAATTCAATTCTTTTTGAATCTGATTTTTAGTTTTAGGGACTTTTTATTATTCTTTCATCTTAAGACTCTTAAGAATAATAGAAAATGCTTTAAGCATATTTTCAGCATCTTCTTCTAGAAAATCAATTGATTTCTTAAGACCTTCTTCGAAATATTCGAGGCGAATAATATCATCGACGAATGAAAGATAATATGAGCGACCGTTATCATTTTGTACAATAACTTTCAGCATGGGAATAATATGAGAGGTCATTTTAATTTTTTATATTAATTGAAACAACTTAAAGGGATCAACAAAGAATTGATATATTAGGGAGCTAAAACCTAACATCGACCATATTGAAACACACTAATGTGGCTATACATAAAGGCTAAGCTGACGTTGCTAATGGACCTTTATCTCGGCGACCACTTAAACCGATTTATTAATGTGTTTCAATATGGTGGGTAAGGTAGGATTCGAACCTACAGTGTTTCTTATGTGACGGATTTACAGTCCGCTGCCTTCAACCAATTCGGCGCACTTACCCATATTAGAGGAAAACATAATCTCCCGATTAGTTTTCCTTATTCAGGCAGATTCCACTACCTGTCGTTTGATATTTTAGAGTCGCTTTGAACGACTCTCCAGACGATTATTCAGCCGAAACCGGCGCAGTCTTGGCCGCTTCCTTAGCAGCCTTTTCAGCCGCTCGGACTTCGGCGCGAGCCTTCCGTTCCGAAGCCATTACCTCACGCAAAGCCGAAACAAGAGTAGATTCGGTAACTCCCAGCCGCTTTGCCTCAGTCGCCACCATTTCTCGCACCTCAGCAACATGGGCAGCCACCGCGGTTTGCTTTTCAGCCTTTTTGGCTTCACGTTCGGCCTTTTGTTCGGACTTCTTTGCTTCCTTCGCTTGCGCCATCAGGGCAGCCATTTGCGCTTCAATTTCAGCCAGGGTCATTTGAGTTTGAGCAGTCATTTTATTTCCTTTCAGGGATGAGATTAAATTTAAAACAATTTATATACAATCAAAAATTTATGAAAAAGATTATTAAATAATGATAGTTTATCGCATGATCTTTCTCCGTTAAGTTTGTCTGACACAACAGGCACTATCTTAGCAGAACTGGCAAGCTTGTCAAGAATTTTTTTTCTTGATGTTTCTTTCTTACAACATTGATCGATTCACTCAGATTGAAGCACTCAACCTCAGACACAATCTTATCAGGACTATCCATCTTGTCAAGCACTTTGCAGAGCTCGTATCTTTTTTACAACATCTTCCAACAGCACAGGTCGGAAGTCGGTTTGTTCTACACAAACACAAAAATACCACGGATCGGACAGTGAATTACTATGGGTATGTCCATGAATATTTGCCGTAAATCGAACTTTTTGACTATCATGCACAGGAATATGGGAAAAGATCATCTTATTAAGAACATGATAGCCACGAATATCTCTAAAATGAGGAGTGTAATCCTGAAGTTTAAAAATATCATGATTGCCCTTAATAAGGACCTTATCACCATTGAGCCTTCGCATAATGTCAAGCTTTTTCTTTTTGATAACTACATCACCAAGGTGATATACTTTATCAATAGGGCGAACGGTTTCGTTCCAACGCTTTACCATTTCTTCGTCCATTTCATCAGCATTATCCCAAGGGCGAAGTTTAGTAACACCGTCGGCGCGCATAAAATTACAAACACCTTGATGCCCAAAATGGGTATCAGAAACAAGAAAAATACCAGGCATAATGAATTCCTTTTTTATAGTTTTATTCAATTGATAGTTTTATCGTATCATAAATGCATAGCTTTTCACATGATTTTGTTTTTACACAACAATCAATAATTTTTCTTGAATAGCATATCAGAAAGAAAAGTCAATCCTAATGCTTGAAAATAATTAATAGATTTAATCATAGGAAACACAAAAGGAACAACATAGTTCCAAATATGTTCTACAAAAAATCCGAGAATACAAAATGTAACCATTAAAACAATTGCATTATCTAACCATTCCTTAAAAGTATTATATTGTTTTTTCATGTTTTGATTAGATTGTAGGAATCCATTTTGACATAGCACCCTTATTTCGTCCGTTTGCAGTAATTTGTTTTTGTTTCCTTTTGGGTTTGCAAATTTGAATAGTTCCGCCATGAGTAAGATACTCAAGAATAAGAACATTCGTTTCGTAAGAAAGATTATATTTGGTTTCTGGTTGCTTGTGTAGTTCCATTATTAATCTCCAAATGCAATCATGTTTTCATAATCTTTAATTTCAGCTTCAAGAAATAAAATTCTTGTTTGATCTAATGGATTAATATTCTTTTTATTTCGAAGATCTTGAAGTTCTTTGAGATATTCTTGATATTGCTTATTATCACGAATCATTAGTGTAGCTCCATAGTTCAACGTCCAACAAACAAATTACATTTGATATCATTTTCAAAAATCACATTTCAATGTGAATCTTCATGAGATTATCCTACAGTATATTCGATGAATTTGATACCAGCTCGTTTAATAGCCAATTGACAAATGGGACAAGGAGCAGCCATTTTCGGACTGCCATCCGCTGCATATCGTTCAATCTTAATCTTATACGGCTCACCCCGACATTTAATCAAAGCGTCGATTTCCGAATGCAAAACAATTTGCTTCGGGTTTCCTGCAATTTTAGCCAATTTGGCTTGATAAGGATGAGTTTTTTCGTAATTATTATGACCTACCGAAAGAACTCGACCTTTCTTATCGTAAATGGTAGACTTCAAAACATATCGTTTTTTAGTCATAAAAATTTAAAAATATTGATACAGAAAAAAGAAGTGTTTAAAATAACCAAAAAAGCAAAGAAAACACGTTCTAGCTTTGTTGAAGAAAAATATAATGCAAAAAGAGAAAAAAAGATACCAATGAGGTTGAAAAAAATCATGAAATTTATCTTTATTAAAATGGAGCACGAATGCCGATACTGTAGTTATGATAAACTACGCTACCCTCTACTCCGAGGGTTACATATTGCCAAACACCACGATAAGAAGGAGGAAGAAAATAAGAAATGGCATAATGCCCCAGAGCAGAAGCAAAGAAATATCGATCCACAGCCCCAGAACTAGGATTACTACCCAAAATAGGATTAAGTTCATGATATTGAGGATAATGTTGGTGAATATAAAGAGTTTGTTGGTGATCCATTACCAATTCAGCATCAAAGGCTATTTCCCTAGCCGTATCTGCCTTAGTCCAATCGCCAGCAAAAGCATTTACAGAAGCAGCTAACAAAGTAGCAGCAACCAAAGTAGATTTGATTTTCATGATGTTTATGTTTATAGAGAAATTAAAGTGTATCGAAGTCCGAAAACAGACTTCGGTAGATGAAAAGATGCTCCAACATGATCTTCGAAATAGACTTCCGACTCGGTCAGAGCATTAATCTTCACAATAGTAAAAACATTAATATTTGAAACAAATTCTTGTCCGACTTTCAGATTTTGAACATTCATAATAAATCTCCAAGATTTCTCAATCGATGATGCTATCTTAGATCAGGCAAGATGCCTTGTCAAGTGTTGGTGTTGTTTTTTAGCTACACCAGTAGGTGATGCTGGCGTCGCCACCCTTCAGATACCGTATTAGAATCAATTTCTATTACTTCACCTGTTATGAGATTAGTTACTTTGATTTTATGAACAATTTTTGTATAATAA
>Ga0207433_10012995_pt1 | contig 12334 bp, 7 predicted proteins | sample YelNatPaOPGAMG01_FD_187559 | JGI IMG/M metagenome (GOLD analysis project Ga0207433, IMG submission 187559) | Hot spring thermophilic microbial communities from Obsidian Pool, Yellowstone National Park, USA - OP-RAMG-01 (SPAdes) (version 3) | ecosystem: Environmental > Aquatic > Thermal springs >...
GAAACTCTAAGCCCACCCCTCATAATGATGCTACATATTATGGTGAAGATGAGGGTCAATACTCCCAACAACAGCCATGAATATCTCCAACCCAAGCCTCCAAAATTTTCATTCAATATGGGTACAAGGAATCCGGTGCTTACCAGCCCCACTCCACTACCTGATGCGATTAGGCCTGACGCTGACCCCCTCCTCCTAGTCGAGACCCATGATGCGGGCAAGGCCATGGCTGAAATGTTGGCTCCACCAGACCCAACTCCAGCCAAACATCTCAAGATCAAGGCTTGAGTAAAATTCTCAACAAATCCTGTCAAGAGCATCGATACTCCAACAAGTGCTAGGGACGTAGTCATCACAACTCTGGCTCCATACTTTGAGGCCAGTAAACCGCCCAAAACAGCGAACACCATATAGCCGGAGAAGTTTCCTGAGGCCATGATGCCCATCTGAGTATAGGTCAGGCCCAGACTCTCCTTCATCGAAGGTAGAATCATCGAGTATCCGAAACGAGCAAATCCTAAACTGCCGAGAACAGCCAAATGGCCAGAAAAAATTATTAAATAACTTTGAAGTACCCTCTCGAATTTGCACATCATCGTTCTCCATTATGAATCTATAGATTCGGAGCATGTTAAAGACATTTGTTAGACTTAAGAGTTTGAATTGGCTTCACCAACATAGCCACATACCGTATCTCCATAACGCTCCCAAGACACATCTTAAGAAATGGTGACAGAATATTAAGGGTGTGTGTTGCCGTATTGATCAAAGCTTGGGAGATGGCCAAAAGCATACCTAGCCCCTCACTCTAAGCCAGAGGATTGAGGCGGAGATAAGGTACGCGGGGGCTGATTTCAAGGTCTTAATAGGTAGACTTGATAACATTGAGAGACTCCCGCATGCAATCAACCAGAGAATAGACGATCTTGACGATGAACTCAATACCTGAATTCAAGACCTCGATGAAAAGTTGATCAGCAGAATACAGGATTTGGAAGCGAAGCTGACAACTAGTATAGATGATCTCATGCAGAGTTTTCATCTTACGCTATTTACAAATTGTTGGCCGATGCGATTTCAAGATTTCTTCAATCTAGCGTTGAAGATGGTATGGAACATCTATGATTACTCGCTGGAAGCCGTAACGTCGTCTACGGTAAAGAAGCGCTTCTTTTAGTAGGCGAGCCGTTTGGTTATGAAGTAGGCTATGCCACCAGCGGGCAGGAACCCACTCTGGCAGGACCACTGCGGCAAGTTGGCCATCATTACGTTGTCTGTCTAACTCATCAAGATATTCTAGAAACGGTCCAACGATGGACCGATAAGGAGATGGCAAGATCACTAAAGGCACATCTGGCAAATAATGTTTCCACTCATCTTGAATTCGCTGGCCTTCCCCAAGCGATAATTCCACATATACTGCTGTCACATCATTCGAGATTGACTTTGCGTAAGAAATGGCATCGATCGTTGCACGATTAACGCCTGCAATTGGGACAACAACTCGAAGAGGTGGGAACCGCTTCAATAATGGATGTGGAATATCTCTTAGAGATAATTGTTGCGCAACATCTCTGTAGTGGGCATGAATTTTAAGAAAGCATACTAGCAGCGAAAGTATCAAAAGGACGGTGACCCATGCGCCTTCTAAAAATTTACTGAAGCTTACAATTAGAAGGGTCATCGCCGTAGCTGAAGCTCCAACGCCATTTAATATTGACTTCAACATCCACCCCCTTTTTCTCTCACGCCGCCAGTGAAACACCATACCGAGCTGGGACAATGTATAAGCTAAAAATACTCCTACAGCAAATAGAGGGATCAATGCATGGGTGTCACCAGCAAAACCGACAATTAGCATGCCAGTCCCAAGAGCCAGCAGTATTATTCCGTTAGCGAAAACCAATCGGTCACCGAGATTGGCCAGCTGACGTGGCAAGAAATCATCAGCTGCTAAAATAGCTGCTAGACGAGGAAACCCTGCAAAACTGGTATTTGCAGCCACAGCTAGAATCAACATTGTGGAAGATTGAATTACTAAGTAGCTTAGGCCGCTCCCTAGCAACCTCCTAGCCAAAGCTGATAGAATCGTCTCCTGAGTGCTGGGTACCACCGCTAAAGCTTGTGTAAGCCAAATACTTCCTAAAAACAATATTCCCATTAACATTGCCATGACGATCAATGTCCGCTCGGCGTTTTTCGATTCAGGAGGCTGAAAGGCGGGGACCCCATTACTGATAGCTTCAATTCCAGTCAGCGCAGTACATCCGGTTGAGAATGCGTGTAAAATTAAAAGGAGTGTCAATGGTTGGGTGGCTTGTGGAGAAAAATCGGTAGTCGGTAATGGTCCTCTAATTATAACCTGCAAAGCTCCATATGCTAGCATAGGTAGATACGTGAAGAGAAATAAATAAACAGGTATAGCCATATAGGTGCCTGTCTCACGTAGACCTCGCAAATTGAGAATGGTAATTACAAATAGAACTAGGAGTGATAATTCAACTCGATAAGACCATAATTGTGGAAAAGCTGAGGCGATAGCCGCCGTACCTGCTGTCAAGCTCACCGCTGCTGTTAAGAGATAGTCGATGATAAGGGCAGTTGCTGTGACCAACCCAGGAATTGTACCTAAGTTTTCACGAGCAACCGTATATGAGCCGCCGCCTGAAGGATAGGCATAGATGGTCTGAGAATATGAAACCGCAACTATAGCCAGTAGCACTGTAATAGCTAAAGCAATTGGCAACGAATAGGATAATCCAGTACTTCCTGCGACAACCAGTCCCAGATAGATCTCTTGATTGGCATAGGCTATGGAAGAGAGTGCGTCAGGAGAGAATGCCGCCAAAGCCCGTATTTTATTCAGCCGCTTATACGCAGACTGTTGTGTGGGCAGAGGGGGGCCTATCATAAAATGTTTGACTTTTTCCCACATTTACTCAGTATCTATCTCCTAAATTTTCAACTCTGTGAATATGTACTTAAGCGTTATCGTCAAAAGTGGGAAGTAATTTCTATTATAGAATTTAATGAGTTTTCTGATGAATGATGGAATTTTTACTGATTAATTGTTACTTTAGAGGCTGAAGTCTGATCAGATGTATATGCAAACACCATTGATACATAGCATTTCATAGAGTATATATTCAGTCTCCAGCAATCATTAGTGGTAGAGGTTTCCGTGTATGAAGGATACTTATAGGATAGCTGTGATTGAGGGTGATGGGATAGGGCCTGACATAGTGAGGGAAGCAAAAAGGGTTCTGGAGTCTGTTCAGATTAAGTTCGGTTTCAGGCTCGAATATGTCGAGGCGCCTATGGGTGACAGGGTTAAAGAGGTTTTTGGTGAGGCTGTGCCGAAAAAGTCTCTAGACATATTTCTACAGTCGGATGCCGGCTTGAAGGGGCCTGTAGGTGAGACTACTAGAGACCTCGTCCAAGCCTTAAGGTTCAACCTAGACCTCTACGCTAACATAAGGCCGGCCAAGTCGTACCCTACAATAACACCGCCGGCTTTGAGGCCTGACATAGATATGGTTGTTATTAGAGAGAATACTGAGGGTCTCTACAGGGCTATGGAGGATGAGGTGGTTCCTGGGGTCTGGACAACGACTGGTGTCTACACTGAGAAGGCATGTGAGAGGATCCTCAGGCTATCATTCGACCTTGCAAAGAATAGGCTTGTTAAAGGTGGAAAGGGTGAGGTTGTTCTCGCCCATAAGGCAAACATATTCCGTAAGACCCACGGCATGTTCAGGGAGATCTTCAGAAGGGTCAGTGATGATTATCCTGAAGTCAAGGCGAGAGACCTATACGCAGACGCCGTATGTGCCTTACTAGTGAAGGAGCCTCATAAATTCGACGTAATCGTGGCTGAGAATTTGATCGCTGATCTTCTGAGTGATCTGGCAGGTCAGGTTGCTGGAGGGCTAGGAATGACTGCAGCTACAAACTTCAACATTGAGAAGGGAATGGGATACTTCGAGCCGACCCACGGCTGTGCCTACGACATAGCTGGGACGAATAGGGCAAACCCAATAGGCCAAATATCCTCAGCAGGATTGATGCTTGAGTTCCTGGGAAATTATCATCAGGATAGACGGCTACTCGATGCTTCACGTTCAGTTGAGCTCGCTGTTGAGAATTATCTCACAGGCTCAAACAAGGACGATTTACCCATAGAGCTCGGAGGCAAAGCGGACACTGTGAAGGTTGGTGAGAGGATCTCAAGACTTATCGCTTGAATAAACCTGAATGCATCGTCACCTGTTCGAGTCGATGAGAAGGGTTTCAAGACCATAATCTTAATTATGTTTTGATCGGGACTTATCTTATGGGGATGAAGTTGCAACTTAAAATGAACTTCTCAATACAACTTCCTAAAAAGATAATATTCGGGGATGGCGCCCTCCAAGAGGTTCCAGAGCTTGTGAAGGCCTTCAACCCTGGATCAGTTCTACTCGTGACAGATTCGGTTATCAGGAAGATAGGGGTCACCGAAAAGATTTCTGGGCCCCTGCAAAGTGCGGGTGTCAAGATTGAAGTCTACGATCAGGTTGAGCCTGAGCCCAGTGTAGAGGCAGCTGAAGCTGTTGTGAACTCAGCCAGGAGATCACGCTACGATCTAGTCATAGGTTTGGGCGGGGGAAGCTCGATGGATATGGCGAAGCTGGCTTCAATAAGTATAACAAACCCAAACCCGATAGTTGATTTCGTAGGGGTTGGTAAAGTCCCCAAGCCTGGTGTACCAAAGATCCTGATCCCAACGACTGCTGGGACAGGCGCCGAGATAACTATGAACGCCATCATATCCAACAGGGTGGAACATTTGAAGATGGGTATCGTAAGCCCACATATCATAGCTGATGCTGCTGTCATCGATCCCCTACTCACGTTGACCATGCCTCCGAGCGTCACAGCGTCTACTGGACTCGACGCTCTAACCCACGCGGTTGAGTCGTTGATGTCTATTGAACTCAATCCATTCTGTGAGCCCCTAGCCTTGGAAGCTGTCAAACTCATCTTCAGGAGCCTACCGAAAGCATACAGGGATGGTGGCAACCTGGAAGCTAGGAGGGAGATGTCCCTAGCCGCCATGTTCGCAGGGATCTCTCTTGCCATCTCAGGCGTATGCGCAGGCCACGCAGCCGCATACTCCTTCACAGTCACCGTTCCCCACGGCGTAGGATGCGCACTAGCCCTACCGTATGTCATGGAGATGAATGCGCCAGCATGTGCGTCCAGACTCGTCTCGGTCGCTGAGGCGGCTGGCGTGAAGGTGGAGGGCGCTAGCCAGATGGAGAACATTTACAACGCGGTCTCTGCTGTCAGGAGGCTTATGGAGAATGTTAAAAGTCCATTGTCGTTGAAGGATATTGGGATAAAAGAGGCTGACCTCGACCATATGGCTGAGAAGATGCTCACTGTCAAACGGCTGCTTGTACGTAATCCGAAGACTCTGACAGAGGAAGATGCGAAGATACTTATGCGCAGAATGTATGTTGGGGAGCAGCTGCCACTCTCGGAATATAAGATTTAACCATCCACACCCACCTCATAGTATGACATGTAGAGAGCCATCGAGCAACGAACCTTGGGTCGATGTTCGAAGATGAGTTTCAGTGAACGTAAGGATCCCCTTGATAACTTCTTCACTCCCAGAAGCATAGCTATTGTAGGTGCCTCATCGAAACCTGGAAAGATAGGCCACGAGATCGTTAGGAACATTTCACAGTATGATTATAAGGGTCGAGTATATCCTGTGAATCCAACCGCTGAATCTATACTCGGCCTCAAATGCTACATGAGTATAAGTGATGTTGAAGATGCGGTGGACCTAGCGGTCTTCGTAGCGGCCTCAAATATCTTACCTGAACTTGTTGAGGAGGCCTGCAGGAAAGGTGTAAGAAACGCCATAATAGTCTCAGGTGGCTTCAAGGAGATGGGTGGGGAAGGTGTCAAGTATGAGGAGCAGATCGTCTCAACCGCCCGGAAATATGGTATGAGGATAATTGGTCCAAACTGTATAGGTGTATTCGATAGTTCAACAAGACTAGACACTTTCTTTTATCCTCGTGATCGAATGGTCAGGCCTCCACCTGGAGGAGTATCATTCGTCACTCAGAGTGGAACCTTCGGCCTAACCTTCCTTGAATGGGCGACCAACTCTAGGATGGGTGTGAGGAGGCTGGTCAGCCTAGGTAATAGGTGTGACGTGAATGAATTGGACATGGTCAAGTATCTCGGTCGGGACCCCTCAACGAAGGTCATCGCTCTACACTTGGAGAGTCTGACCGACGGGAGGCAACTTGTGAAGGAGGCTAGGGAGGTCTCCTCTAGAAAGCATATAGTAATGTTGAAGACAGGTAGGGTGGAGAAGTCTAAGGCAGCCCTCAGCCATACAGGGGCGATTACTGGGTCTTACCAGGTTTGCAGGTCTGTATTGAAAGATTCGGGGATGATCCTCGTAGACTCTTTCGAGGAGCTCTTCGACGTGTCGAAAGCATTGGAGAAGCAACCTGCGGCCAAGGGCAGCAATGTTACGATAGTTACAAATGCGGCAGGCCCATCGGTAGCGGCAGCAGACCTATGCCACGAGTATGGTTTCAGAATTGTTGAATATTCTGATGGTACCCTGAAGAAGCTTCGCTCAACCCTCCCACCATACGCTGTTTTAGGGGAGTATGTCGACCTCACAGGCAGCGCCACAAGTGAAGATTATCAGAAGACTCTTGAGATAATTCTCGAGGAACCCAACATAGACGCCATAATCTGCTTCGTAGTATTTTTGAATCCACCTATAACACCAGAAGTTGTGAAGGTGATCTCGAACGTTCAAAGTCTCGGGAAGCCGATACTCTGCTGGGCTACTGGAGGTGAATATTCCCAAAAGCTCATAGATAAGCTTGAGGAAGGTGGTGTTCCAGTATATCCGACAACTGAGAGGGTCATAAGGTCTCTGAGAGGCCTCATAGAAGCTGGTTCCCCGAGATCTTGGTCTGAACCTGAACCTGTCCAAGCCGACAGGGAGAGTGTGGCCAAGATCATTGAGAAAGCTTCGTCTGAAGGACGCGACATGTTGACTGAGCTGGAGAGTAAGGATATTCTGAGAGCCTACGGTGTCAGGACGACCGTTGAGTATGTGGCAAAGTCTGCGGTTGAGGCCGGGGCCCTAGCCTCAAAGATAGGTTTCCCCATTGTGATGAAGGTTCTCTCCCCAGATATAACGCATAAGTCTGATGTCGGCGGTGTGGTGACCGATATTAGAAGTCCACAGGAGGCGTCTGAGGCTTTCGATGAGATAGTTGGGAATGTGAGGAGGAGTAGGCCTGAAGCTAGGTTGGATGGGGTTATAGTTGAGAATCAGCTGCCCAGAGGCGTAGAGGTTCTTGTAGGCGCAACAGTAGACAGGGACTTCGGCCCCGTCGTAGCCTTCGGCCTCGGAGGCATATTCGTCGAGGCCTTCAGGGATGTCTCATACGGTTTGGCGCCCCTCTCGGAGAGTGACGCCCTAAAAGTTATCTGCAGAACCAACGTGGCCAGAATGCTCTCTGGATTCAGAGGTTTCGGACCTGCCGATTTGAAGGGTCTCTCAAACATTCTGATGAGGGTTTCCCACCTTGCTTATGAGCAGCCGATAGTTGAGATGGATCTCAACCCTGTAATCGTCACGTCGAAGGATTGTACTGTTGCAGATGCGAGGATGAGGATAAAGGTTTGAGGTGTTTGAACCTACTTCTTATGTATGATGTCTGCAACCCAGCCTAGACCGAGCTCCCTGAGTTTACCTTCGTTAGGCTTCCCATCCTCGTCGAGTCCACGTTCCCTATAATACTCCTCGAGCATCACATCCAATTCAACGATCTGCCCTTTCGCAGGCCCCTCATTCACAGATTCTTTGAGGAACCTCTCAGGGAGGGTGTCGTCTTTTCTTGTGATTCCCATCCTATTGTTGAAGGCACGTTGAATATTCCATATTCTCTCACCTATTCTCATGAATTCTTCGAATGTTAAGGCTCGGCCTGTTACGGCTCCATAGTATTCGGTGAGTATCTTGAGTGGGAGCTTACCCCAGAAGACCATGAACTTACACATTCCAAGAGAGTCTACGGCGCAGCAGAGGTCTTGGTAAACCTTGGCCATGCGTCCTTTATCCTTCGTCAAGAAGCCGTCGACAGGCTCCTTCCATGGAAGTTCTGGGCTGAGTAGATTTCTCTCAACGAGCATCGGTGAACCTCTGTTATGGTTTGCTCCAACATTCGACGTTGCATATGCGACTGCCATAGACTTGAACTTTCTTGGGTTATGCTCAGGAAACTCTAGGCCCTTAACATGTATGGCGTACTTCTCTGAGCCTTTACCTATCAATTGAGATGCTCGGCGAACACCCTCACCGAGTATGGCTCCCAGACCTTGCTTCATCCCTATGAGTTCACACATCTTTACTATGGCGTCTGGATTCCCCCACGTGAGGTCGACGCCTCCGGTGTCTTGCAGGATACCTTTCTCATAACATTCCATGGCGAAGGCTATGGTCTGGCCTGTCGAGATGGTGTCTATTCCAAGCCTGTTGCAGATGTCGTTTGCTTTAGCTATGGATTCTAGGTTGCTGTTGTAGCATAGTGAGCCTAGGGCAGCCATGGTCTCATATTCGGGGCCACTCCCCTCCATCGCATATGGGCCGCTGGGTACCCTCACCCTCCTTCCACATGCTATCGGGCATGTCTTGCATGGGTTTGGGCCGACGAGAATCTTCTGGGTCATCGTTGAACCTGTTATGTTTTCAGCTTCAGGGAAGGATCCTCTTGTCCAGTTTCTTATGGGAAGGTTTCCATTCTGCTCGAAGACTATCAGGCCTGCTGCTGTTCCATGTTCTCTGAGGGTCTTCGTGTTTGGAAGAGCTATGTTCAAAGCTTCTCTCCTCAACTCGTCCAGCCTCTCAGGATTTGAAACCGCGATCTTGCCTGTTCCTTTACATGCTATGGCCTTAAGGTTCTTTGAACCCATCACCGCTCCTAAACCGCATCTTCCTGCGGCCCTGCTGTCATCTGATATGATGCTTGCTATCTTGACGAGTCTCTCACCTGCAGGTCCTATTGCTACGACTGAGATCGACTTGTCATGCAGTTCTTCCCTCACCGCATCTACAGTCTCAAAGGTATCCATCCCCCATAGGTGCTTTGCACTCTTGACCTCCACCTGATCGTTATGGATCCATATGTATGCAGGGTTCTCAGCCCTCCCCTTCACAACTAAGCCGTCGTACCCCGAATATTTCAGGTCTAAACCGAGGGGTGCTGAGAATATCGACTCCCCATATATGCCTGTCAGAGGTGATTTGGAGACTACTGTCGTCTTGATTCCGCATGGAATGTTTGTGCCTACGAAGGCGCCTGTCATAAATATGAGTATGTTTTCGGGTCCTAGGGGATCTGTCTCCGGCCCCACCTCCTTGAAGAGTATGTTCGACGCTATGCCCTCGCCGCCAAGAAAGTTGTATGCGAGCTCCATGTCGAGGCTCTGCTTTTTAACTTCTCCATTGGATAGGTTTACCCACAGGATCTTTCCAGAATATCCATGAACCATATCTTGACAAGGCTCCACCGATTCTGTTATGCTGTAGGAAATATTAAGCCTTCCAGTTAAATCTTAGTATCGGATCCTTTGGGTTCAATGAATCGTCCAACCTCCATCCACAGGGAGGATAGCTCCGGTGATGATGCCTGTCTCGTCGCTTGCGAGGAAGGAGACTGCGGCTGCCACTTCATCCTGGGTTGCTAGACGCTTCAGAGGGATGTTGTCCATTACGAATTTTCTGAATTCTGGGTCGGCGAGCATCTTCTCTGTGAAAGGTGTCTCTACGAATGTTGGTGCGACGGCGTTCACTCTGATATTGTATCTCGCCCATTCGTAAGCGAGTACGCGTGTAACTTGGTCTACTCCGCCTTTGCTAGCACAGTAGGCTGCCCTGTAAGGTAGGGCTACTTTGCCTGCTTGGGATGAGATGTTTATTATAACACCATTTCTTCTAGGTATCATGGACTGTACTCCTACTGCTTGGCAGCAGAAGAATAGGCCTTTGAGGTTTGTGTCTACTATGGTGTCCCATGCTTCGACTGTAACCTCTTCAGCCCTCTGTGGAATGTTGACTCCTGCACTGTTTACCAAAATGTCTATCTCACCGAATTCTTTTCGGGCCCTACGTACTGCTTCCGGAATCTCATCGGTCTTGTTAACGTCGACTGAGTACCATTTGCATCTTCGACCCAACCTAAGAATCTCACACCCTGTCTGGGCTAGTTTACTCTCTGTACGGCCCCAAAGGATCAGGTCGGCGCCGTCTCTTGCGAGTCTGATGGCTGAGGCTTTCCCTAGACCGCTCCCCGCCCCCGTAACTAAGGCTATCTTTCCAGATAGCGCCATTAAAATCTCACCTATCGAAATTATTGTTTTATTAGTTAAATCAGTTTTGTGTTTTGCTATTATGGTTGTGCTGGGGGTTTAATGGTTGGTGGGGGCGGTATGATTCCTTCCCTCATCAACAGCTGTAATGTTCGGCGGTATCTCGATATTCTCAGTTGCGCCTTCTCCATCAACTCCTCATATGTATGCTTGACTCTTGCCACACCTGATTCGATGGCTGCTCTTCCAACGGCGGCTGCGACTCTGGGGTATAGGTCTGTATCCATCATTGTCGGTAGTATATGGTTCTCTTTGAGGCCTTGCTCCTCAGCATATCTTCCTATCTCATAAGCTGCGGCCAGCATGATTGATGTGTTTACTCCTCTGGCTCTGACGTCTAGTAAACCTCTGAATACGGCTGGGAAACATATTGAATTGTTTATCTGGTTTGGATAGTCTGCCCTGCCTGTAGCCACTATCTTGGCACCTGCCTCCAAAGCTTCTTCAGGCGGGATCTCTGGTGTCGGATTGGCTAAGGCGAATATTATTGGTTTATCAGCCATCGTTGAGATCATGTCGCCGGTCAACACTCCGGGGCCTGGCTTTGAGAGGGCTATGGCGACATCTGCTCCCTTCAAGGCGTCTCTCAAACTGCCTTTCAACATTCTTCTATTCGTCTTCTCAGCCATTTCAGCCTTATACTTGTCCATGTCAGGTCTGCCCTGGTAGAGTATGCCTTTACTATCTACTATGATCATGTCTTCAGCATTCGCCCCGGCCTCTATCAGGAGTTTGGCTGAGGCCAGAGAAGCTGTTCCTGCGCCGACCATTACTATATGTAGTTCCTTAAGCTTCTTTCCAACAAGTTTCAGAGCGTTCTTCAAGGCTGCTAGGACGACTATTGCTGTTCCATGCTGGTCGTCGTGGAATACTGGGATGTCAAGTTCATTTGATAGTCTCTCATATATGCCGAAGCATTTTGGTGCGTCTATATCTTCGAGGTTGACTCCTCCGAACGATTGTGAGATCCATTTCACAGCTTGAACTATCTCGTCTGGGTCTTGGGTTGAGATGAATATTGGGAAGGCGTCGATGTCGCCTAAATATTTGAAGAGGAGGGCTTTAGCCTCTATCACAGGCATACCTGCCCTCCCAATGTTTCCTAGGCCTAGAACCCTTGAGCCGTCGGTGATTACGGCTACAAAATTTCCTACATTGGTATATTCATATATCTTCTCTTTATCCTCATTTATCTCTATGCATGGTTGGGCGACTCCTGGAGCGTAGAGTATTGCTAGGTCCTCGTAGGAGGTTATTGGGGTCTTGATGGTGACTCCTATTTTTCCCTTGTAGTACCTGTGCCATTCCACGGCAAGTTTACCGTATGGTTCAATCATTATAGTTTCCTCTAACTTTTTGATCACTATGAACCATATGTAAAAGAATATCATCCTCTTATTAACCGTTTGGTTCATTTATTAAACAGCTACCGAAAGAAGAACGGATAAAAATTCTCCGGAAACCTGCCGGCCAGACGACGTAACTCTCTAAAACAATATGCGTCTCGGTAAACTTATTTTGAACTGGCAATGATCACAGAGCGAACGGTAAGAGGATGATTATGGGAGAAGTTGGAATAGTATCCTTCGGCCATACGAAATATGGGATCCTCAAAGACGAAATCTCCGATCTTATAGGTAGTGTGGTTGAGGAGTGCCTGAGTAGAGTTGAGAAGGGGATCGAGCCGAAGGAGATAGGTCTCGTAATAACAAGTTGCGCCGACGACCAATTCTCGAATCAACACCAGACAGGAGCTCTGGCGTTGAGATACTTGAAGAATATGGACGCGGAGGCCTTCAGGGTTGAAGCGGCCTGCTCAAGCGGGAGCCTCGCAGTATATTTGGCTAGAAAGATGTTGAACGCCGGCTACGTC